>OASV01000316.1_pt1 | contig 17374 bp, 14 predicted proteins | sample 1494921 | NCBI WGS metagenome assembly OASV01 (sample SAMEA2579918, study PRJEB22360) | human gut metagenome
CAGCCCCAGTGGCAGGCCTGCCGCGTCACGCTTCTGCACGGGGCGTTCAGCGCCAAAGCCAGCAATGGCAAAGCCGCCAGACGGTTAAACGTGGCGATGGCCGCCGTAGGGCTGCTCTCCCTTAGCCTGCTGCTGGGGCCGCGCATTGCGATGGCCTGGATGCTGGTACAGCAGGAAAATCAGATCCAGCAGGAGATCCAGCAGGTCTACGAACACCATTTCCCGAGCATGCGTCACAAGACCAATATTAAGTACCACTTTGGTCAAAACATGAAGAAGCAGGGTAAAGGGATCTTTCTTCAGTTTGACGATCTGGAGAAAGCCCGACAGGCCGTTCCGGCAATGGAAATCGACCTGCTGGAATACGATGCGCGGCAGAATACGTTGACGCTGAGCGTCAGCGCACAAAACCAGACCGCATTACAGACGTTTGTGAACCAGGCCAGTGAGAAATTTGATTTCACCCTGCAGCCCGTGTCCACGTCAGCACCTTATACCGCCATGATCGCAGGGAAATATAAATGAAACAGCGAATTGCGCAGCTTAAGTCTCGTTACCAGAATTACAGCGCCAGGGAAAAAGTCATTTTAAAAATATGTGCCGCCGCCCTGCTGGGGGCCGCGGTCTATTACGCCGGGGTTATGCCGCTGGATAATATGATTCAAAATAGTGCTTCGACCCTGGCCAGACAAAAAGAAACCCTGAACTGGATGCGCAGTGAAATAGATAAAAACCATTTGCAGGTTCAGGTAACCAAAACAAATAACCCGCGTGCGCTGGTGGAAAATAGCGCCCAGGAGATCCATCTTCCCCTGACGGATGTGCATCAGGATGGACAAACGTTATCGTTCGTGGTCAGCCGCGTGAACGTTTATGAATTAAAGAACTGGCTGCGGGAAATTAATCAGACCTCCGGCGTCAGGCTGCAGAAAATGAACCTTACGCCGGTGGATCATCTCAGCGACGTGAAGGCTGAAGTGCAACTCACGTGGGGTAAAACCGCATGAACAGCGTTGCGCTGATGCGGGACGTCTACCCGGTGGGGTTCGCGATCGCGAGCGCGGTGTTAGGCGGCATGGTGGGCAGTTTTCTCGGCGTTGTCGCCGAACGCGTGCCGGCCATGGTAAGGGAAGAGGAGGGATGCGGAAACATGCTCTTTCCGTCCTCGCACTGCCCGGTGTGCCAGCACGCGCTGGCGGCCTGGGAGAATATTCCGCTGGTGAGCTGGCTGCTTCTGCGCGGGCGATGCAGCCAGTGCAAAACCGCTATCCCGCTGCGAATCTTTCTGGTTGAGCTGGTTTCCGCCCTGTTTTTTGGCCTGACGGCGTGGTGTATGCCCGACGTTCAGGCGCTGTTTTCTCTGTGGCTGATGGCCGGCTTTTTACTCCCGTTGACGATGATTGACTGGCGGCATCAATTGCTCCCGGATTGCCTGACCCAGCCGCTGCTCTGGGCGGGACTGTTGCTTCATGCGTTCGATCACCAACTGCCGCTACGCGACGCGCTGCTCGGCGCGGTGGCGGGCTATATGTCTCTTTGGTTGCTTTACTGGGCGTTTCGTCTGGCTACCGGGCGGGAAGGTCTGGGATACGGTGATTTCAAGCTGCTGGCGGCATTAGGTGCCTGGTGCGGCTGGCAGGCTCTGCCCACGATTGAACTCGCAGCCGCACTGAGCGGTATCGTTGGGTATTTTGCTTTAAATAATTCAAATAAAAATAACCTCACTATTTCTTTCGGACCTTACCTTTCTTTTGCTGGAATAGTTGTGTTTATTGGGCAGCAGTTTGCTTTCATATTTTAAATATACAGGTCAAGCTTTTTTATAAATTTTTTCAGCGGTGGAAGAGAAGGACGTCTCTTTGCGCTCAGTGTATCGTAAAGGATATAAGCTACACGGAATTTGGGCTTGTATCTTTTTATGGAGGAATACAAAGCAGCAAAACGTTTTTTGTCTCGGTTGTCAGGTTAGTTAAATACGCATTACGCGAAACACGCCATGTTCTCAAGGAAGGCATGGGTATTAACGTTACGAATAAATTTATCAGGAAATAAAAATGAATTTTATGAAGCCTAAATATCTGGCGCTCTTTATTGCGGCGGCAACCAGCTCCGCATTCGCAGCGGCACCAGGCGCACCGTCCATTGGTTCCGGCAATGACAAATTTGCGCTGGTTGAAGTGGATCAGGCCGCTCAGGATTATAACAGTCTGGTTAAAGTCCATAATGACGGCGTAGATGTCAAAGTCGAGTGGAACGTCTGGAGCGGCGATGCGCCAACTTCAGCCAAAGTGCTGTTGGACGGTAAAACCGTGTGGACCGGTGCCGGCGGCGCGGCGGGCTCTGCAACGTTCAAAGTGAAAAAAGGCGGACGTTATCAGGAGCAGGTTGAAGTCTGTAACAACAGCGGCTGTACGAAAAGCGCCAGCAAGCTGATCATCGTTGCGGATACCGACGGTAGCCACCTGCTGCCGCTGAACACGACAATGCACGAGAACAACAAATCCTTCGCGCAGCATACCGATAAAGTGGTTGCGGCCTACTTCCCTGAGTGGGGCGTTTACGACCGTAACTTCCCGGTTGACAAAATTCCTGCTGCGAACCTCAACCACATTCTGTATGGCTTCATTCCAATCTGTGGCGGTGACGGCATCAACGACGGCCTGAAAACCGTAGAAGGCGGCAACAGCTACGGCGTGCTGCAGCGCGACTGCCAGGGACGTCCTGACTTTACCGTGGCGATCCACGACCCGTGGGCTGCCCTGCAAAAACCGCAGGCTGGCGTGTCCAACTGGGACGACCCGTACAAAGGTAACTTTGGTCAGCTGATGGCGCTGAAAAAAGCACATCCGGACCTGAAAGTACTGCCATCTATCGGTGGCTGGACCCTGTCCGATCCGTTCTTCCACATGGGCGATCCGGCTATCCGCGCACGCTTTGTCTCCTCTGTTAAAGATTTCCTGCAGACCTGGAAATTCTTCGACGGTGTGGATATCGACTGGGAATTCCCGGGCGGCGGCGGTGTGACCGAGACGAAAGGCAACCCGCAGCAGGATAAAGCGACCTATACGGCGCTGATGCACGATCTGCGCGCGATGCTGAACGAGCTGTCTGCCCAGACTGGCCGTACCTATGAGCTGACCAGCGCAATCGGTGCGGGTAAAGATAAGATTGAAGACGTGGACTACACCACTGCTCAGCAGTACCTCGACCACATCTTCCTGATGAGCTACGACTTCTACGGCGGCTGGAGCAACACCGAGCTGGGCCACCAGGCTGCGCTGCATGCGCCAGCATGGCGACCAGACACCAACTACACCACGGAAAACGGGGTTGATGCCCTGCTGCAGCAAGGCGTACAGCCTGGCAAGATCGTGGTCGGTGCGGGCATGTATGGCCGCGGCTGGACGGGTGTACACGGCTACACCGGTAACAATCCATTCACCGGTACCGCGACCGGTATGGTGAGAGGTACCTGGGAACCGGGCGTGGTTGACTATCGTCAGATCGTTAACGAGTACAAAGGCAAACCAGGCTGGGAATACGGCTACGACGCGGATGCAGAAGCGCCATACGTGTTCAACAAAACGACGGGTGACCTGATCACCTATGAAGACGCGCGTTCTACTGCTGCAAAAGGCAAATACGTGCTTCAGAAAAACCTGGGTGGTCTGTTCGCATGGTCTATTGACTCCGATACCGGCGACATCCTGAACGCCATGAACGAAAGCCTGCTGGGTGGCGGCTCTACGCCGGTTGATCCTGTTGTGACCAACCATGCGCCAATCGCCTCTTCTGCAGACCAGAACGTTTCTGGCCCGGCAACCGTTACGCTCGATGGTTCTGCGTCCAGCGATCCAGACGGCGATGCAATTACCTACAAATGGACTCAGGTTTCTGGCCCATCGGTCACCCTGACCAACAGCACCAAAGCGAAAGCGACCTTCAACGTCACGGCTGCGACCAGCGATCAGACCATGGTGTTCCGCCTGACGGTTACCGACGCCAAAGGCCTGAGCAACGCGATTGACGTGCAGGTTGTTAACAAGGCACCGAAGGCTAACCAGGCACCGGTTGTGAACCCAATGGAAGCGGTGACGCTGCAGGCGGGTGAAACCTATGTTGTGCATGCGCAGGCTGCGGATCCAGACGGTGATAACCTGACCTATACCTGGAGCGTTCCGGCAGATATGCACGCGACCGGTACTGACACCGCGAACGTGACCATCACTGCGCCAGAAGTGGCTTCTACCTCTTCCTACACCCTGAGTGTGGTGGTAGGCGATGGTAAAACCAGCGTGCAGTCTAACGTTCAGGTAACGGTTAATCCGAAACCAGCCGACGTGACGCCGCCAGCTGATGACGTGACTCCGCCGTCTGACGAAGTTACACCACCTGCTGATGACGTGACTCCGCCATCTGACGAAGGCACTGCAACCGGCAGCTGCGACGCACCGGTTGACGCTAACGCCGGCAACTACGCCGCGTGGGATTCCAGCAAAATCTACAACACTGGCGATACCGTAAGCTTCGACCATCTGGTGTGGAAAGCGAAGTACTGGACTCAGGGCAACCAGCCTGGCTTCGGCGTGGACGCATGGGAACTTGCGAGCAACGTGAAGATGAACTGGCGTTCTGATCTGGTGTACAACGGCGGCGAAACCACTACTTACCAGGGCAACGTTTACCGTGCCAAATGGTGGACCCGTGGTGACAACCCAGCGAACAGCGATGTATGGGTCAAAGAAGGCCCAGCGACAGATTGCCAATAATCTGAGCTGATAAAGACTCCCCCCGTATAAGGGGGGAGTAAATCAAAAATGATTTTACAGGATGTTGTTAAGGAGAAATAAACGAAACGGTCAGCAGGTAAAAATGAAAAAGTTAATTTTTTTATTATTGATTATCAGCCAAAGCGCGCTGGCAAACTGTTGGGATAAAGCGGCACATTATTATCACGTCGATCCTTATTTACTGTACGCGATTGCCAATGTGGAGTCGGGAATGAACCCGTATGCGGTCGGCAGAAACCATGACGGTACGCGTGACGTGGGGTTGATGCAAATTAACAGCTCACATTTTTCGGCACTGGAGAGCAGGGGGATAGATGAATATCGGCTAATAACCGAACCCTGTACCTCGATTATGGTTGGCGCATCGATTTTATCCAGCATGATTAAAGTGTATGGCTATAACTGGGAGGCGGTCGGCGCCTATAACGCCGGATTAAAGAAAGAAAATTATCCGCAACGCATGATATACGCCCACAAAGTGTGGAAAAAATATCAGGAACTGAAAGCGACAGCAAACGAATGAGTTTTTTATTTTTGAAGAATTCCTGAGGGTGTTCTTCGAAAAGAGAAAACAGCTGTCTGCGGTTTATTTATTAACGGATTAATACATAAGCCTGGATTGTTATTATTTAACTTAAATAAACAGGAATAGTGAAATGAACAAAAGGACGTTACTGAGTGTTCTCGTTGCCGGCGCATGCGTAGCACCGTTTATGGCGCAGGCTGCCTCGCTGCAAGCGACCACCAGTGAACCATACACCATGAACGCCAGCGATCTGGCGAAGAAAGAGAAAGAGCTGACCAGCTTCCCGCTGATGGATGCCGTAAAGGAAACCATTAAGACGCTGGACAACGCCCAGGTTGAACTGATTGAACCTGGTCGTGCGGCGAACCCGGAGAACGTGAAACGCGTGGAAGGGATCGTGAAAGCCAGCGACTGGGAATATCTCTTCCCGCTGCGCGCGCAGGCGTACACCTACAGCAACTTCCTGAAAGCGGTTGGTAAATTCCCGGCGCTGTGTAAGACCTACAATGACGGTCGCGACAGTGACGCTATCTGCCGTAAAGAGCTGGCAACCATGTTTGCGCACTTTGCTCAGGAAACGGGCGGTCACGAAAGCTGGCGTCCGGAAGCCGAATGGCGTCAGGCCCTGGTTCACGTGCGTGAGATGGGCTGGAGCGAAGGCCAGAAGGGCGGCTATAACGGCGAATGTAACCCGGACGTCTGGCAGGGTCAGACCTGGCCGTGCGGTAAAGATAAAGACGGCGACTTCCTGAGCTACTTCGGTCGCGGTGCGAAGCAGTTATCCTACAACTACAACTACGGCCCGTTCTCTGAAGCGATGTACGGTGACGTGCGTACGCTGCTCGACAAACCTGAGCTGGTGGCGGATACCTGGCTGAACCTGGCGAGTGCGATCTTCTTCTTCGCCTATCCACAGCCGCCTAAACCAAGCATGCTGCAGGTTATCGACGGTACATGGCAGCCGAACGATCACGATAAAGCCAACGGCCTGGTCCCTGGCTTCGGCGTGACCACTCAGATCATCAACGGTGGCGTTGAGTGCGGTGGTCCAACTGAAATTGCACAGTCTGAAAACCGTATCAAGTACTACAAAGAGTTCGCGAACTACCTGAAGGTCCCTGTTCCGGCGAACGAAGTGCTGGGCTGCGCGAACATGAAGCAGTTCGACGAAGGCGGTGCTGGCGCGCTGAAGATTTACTGGGAGCAGGACTGGGGATGGAGCGCGGATACGCCAAGCGGTGCAACCTACTCTTGCCAGCTCGTTGGTTACCAGACGCCGTTCAGCGCGTTCAAAGAGGGTGATTACAGCAAGTGCGTGCAGAAGTTCTTTAACGTGAACATCGTTAACGACGACGGTTCCGTTACGCCGGATGAAACCCCGGTAACGCCAACGCCAACACCTACGCCGTCAGAAGACGAAACGCCGGCTCCAGCGCCAGTTCCGGATGAAACCCCGGCTGAACCTGCTGCGGAGAACCACGCGCCGGTGGCGCATATCGCGGGTCCAATAGGTGCAGTTGACGCCGGTGCGCAGGTTTCACTGAGCGCGGAAGGCTCTACTGATGAAGACGGCAACGCGCTGACCTACACCTGGCGTTCCCAGGACGGCCAGACCGTAACCGGTCAGGATAAAGCGGTAGTGAACTTCAAGGCGCCTGAATCGGCAACGGCTCAGCAAATTGAAATCAGCCTGACCGTGAGCGACGGTGAGTTGAGCAGCACGACCTCTTATCTGCTGAACGTGAAAGCCAAAGCAGCACCGTCTCAGGACGAAGGTACGTCTGGCGATTACGCGGCGTGGAGCGCGAACAGCAAGTACAAGGCAGGCGATATCGTGAACAACCACGGTAAACTGTTCCAGTGCAAACCGTTCCCGTACAGCGGCTGGTGTAACAACGCCCCGGCATACTATGAACCAGGCGCTGGCCTGGCATGGTCTGATGCCTGGACAGCTCTGTAAAAGCAAACGGCAACCGAAAGGTTGCCGTTTTAGTTTTTGCACCCTTTCCAGCGGTACGGTGCAGTTGTAGGCCCGGTAAGGCGAAGCCGCCACCAGGCAACAGGCTAGCGGTGCAGTTTGCCGTGATCCCGTAACCACGCCGCCGTGCGCACAATCCCTTCATCCAGCGTCACCACCGGCCGATACCCCAGTTCGTTCTCTGCCCGCGAAATATCCAGCGTGAAATCAAAATTGAGTTTAGAGACGCCGTAATGCGTCAGCGCAGGTTCTTTGGCCGCTTTACTGCCAAATCGCTCCATGCTGCGGGCAATCATGTCAAGCATGGGGTAGGGGACAGAACGGATGCGGCAGTCGATCTGCAGTTCATCAATCAGCCGCTGCACAATGCTGCGTAGCGTACAGGGTTCGCCGTTGGTGATGTTATAGGCGCGGCCAGAGATCAGCTTATCGCAGTCCGGCTGGCTGGCCAGCCACATGGCGTGGACGGCGTTTTCGTAATAGGTCATATCCACCAGCGCATCGCCACCGCGCGGCAGCAGCACGCTGCCGTAGTGATGCATCATCTGCGCCAGGCGCGGAATAAACACTTTGTCGTGCGGTCCGAACAGGCTCTGCGGACGCAGTACCGTAAAGCGGGTGTGCGGGTTCGACTGCGCCAGCAGGTCGATCACCTCTTCACTGGCCGCCTTGCTGCGCGCAAATTCACAGGCAAAGCGTGCCGGACGGAAATCTTCCTGCACATCGCGATGGTGGTGATAGTCGAAATAGAGCGACGGGGAGGAGATATGAATAAAGTTACGTACCCCCCAGGCAACGGCCCATTCGCCCAGACGGCGGGTGGCCCGCACGTTGGCGAGATCGAAGGCTTCCTGGGTCCCCCACGGAGAGGTAAAACTGGAGCAGTGCCACAGCGTATCGATTCCGGCGAGCATCACCTTCGCCTGCGAGGAGACCAGCTCCGTCAGGTCGGCATGGACGAACTCTGCGCCCATTTTTTGCAGCAGTTTTCCCATCGCCTCGTTGCGACCGGTAGCCCTGACGCTAATGCCCTTGTTGCGCAGAAATTCGACCGCATTTCGGCCTAAGCCGCTGGTCGCCCCGGTAACCAGTACCTTCATATCAATCCACTGTGTTGAAAAAGAATTTCGTGCGCATTCTTTCGTGAATTACGACGCTATGCAATGGGAAAGGTGAAAGAAAAAGCGTTTTAATGAGTTATTCTCGTTTTTTGTTCTGCCAGTTGCGCAATTCGTTTCGCCATTCCCCGGAAGATAAAAAGATGGGCGGGGATCATGAACAGCCAGTAAAAAAGGCCCGGCATCCCGTGCGGGTGCCACCAGGCGCGGACGTCCAGTTCCCGGCGATCGCCTTTATCCTTGAGGGTGAAGCAGAGTCGCCCCAGCCCCGGCGCTTTCATACCGAATAACAACGCCAGCTGCTTTTCCGGCTCGACAATGATCACTTTCCAGCTGTCCACCGCGTCGCCCACCTCAAGATACGGGCGCGCCGGGCGACCTTTCGCCAGCCTGTGCCCCACCAGCAGATCCATTGTGCCCCGCGTTTGCCAGAGGAGATTGCCGAAGAAATAACGTTCTTTGCCGCCAATTTGGTTCACCACTTCCCACAGCGCCTCAAGGCTGGCAGAGGTTTTTACCGTGCAGCCCGCCTGTTTCGGGTAATAACCGTACTCCGGCCGCCAGCGGGCAAAGGCCTGCGCGTCATAACCCCAGTCGCTGGAGTTCACCAGCTGCTCTTCTTCTTTCAGCGTATTGCGTACCGCGTCGTCAAAACGGATCAGATCCTGAGGGATTAAGGCGCGCAGCTCGCGATCGTCCGCCAGCAGATCGTGTTTCAGCCCCTGAATTAGCGCTTTGGCGGTGGTCGGCGGCACGGAGGTGATCACATTTAAAAACCAGACTGAGATCCAGCGGGTCGGGAAGGGGATGGGGATCAGCCAGCGGCGGCGTCCGCTGACGCGCATGAAATATTCGAACTGCTGCTGATAGCTCAGCACTTCAGGGCCTGCTGCTTCAAGCACCCGGTGTTGCTCCGCCGGGTGATCGAGCAATGCCACCAGATAGTGGAGCAAGTTCTCCAGCGCAATCGGCGTGGTGCGCGAGCGGACCCAGCGCGGCGGCGTCAGTACCGGCAGGTTGTAGACCATATCGCGCATCACTTCAAAAGCGGCTGAGCCCGCGCCGACGATGATCCCTGCGCGCAGTTCGGTGACGGGGATATTCGCCCCGCGCAGAGTGTCCGCCGTCAGCTGGCGCGCGCGCAGGTGATCGGACTGCTCGCTCTCAGGCGCCTGGAGCGAACTTAAAAAAATCACCTGCTTCACCGGCGTTTGCAGCAGGGCATCGCGGACGTTCAACGCCACCTGTCGCTCGTGGGCGATAAAATCGCCGCCTTCGCCCATGCTATGGACCAGGTAGTAAAGCGTGTCGACCCCTTCCAGCAGCGCGGGAAGCGTCTTCGGCCAGTTGAGGTCAACGTTGTGGCAGGTGACGCCCGGCAACGCCAGCTTTTGCAGGCGGTCGGTGTTGCGTGCCGCTGCCAGCACCTGATGTCCCCGCTGGCTCAACGCCGTGGTGAGATGCTGACCGATATACCCGCTGGCGCCCAGCACCAGAATGCGTTGCGGCACGTGAGGCTCCTTAGCGCTGTAAAAACGCCTGCCAGTGTTTCACCACCTCTGCCAGCTGTTCGCGGTTCACGTCGAGGTGCATGACCAGACGCACTACCGGAGAGGCGTTGATCAGCACGCCGCGCGCTTTCATAAATTCGCCCAGCGCAGCAGCATGTTCGTCGCCCACGCGAATGAACAGCATGTTGGTGTCGTGGCGCATCACGTCCGCACCGATCTCGCGCAGCTGTGTGGCCATCCATGCGGCGTTATCGTGATCGTCTTTAAGGCGCGCCACGTTATTTTTGAGAGCATACAGGCCCGCCGCCGCCAGAATACCCGCCTGGCGCATGCCGCCGCCGGTCATCTTACGCCAGCGATTGGCGCGCTTGATGTAATCCGCATTGCCGACCAGCAGGGAACCCACCGGCGTACCCAGCCCTTTGGAGAGGCAAATGGTGAACGAGTCGCAATATTGCGTAATCTCTTTCAGCTCGCAGCCGTACGTCACTACGGCGTTAAAAATGCGCGCACCGTCAACGTGCAGGCCGAGCTTGCGCTCGCGGGTGAAGTCCCACGCCGCTTTCAGGTACTCGCGGGGCAGCACTTTACCGTTGTGGGTATTTTCCAGACTGAGCAGTTTCGTGCGGGCGAAATGAATATCGTCGGCTTTGATTTTTGCCGCGACCTTATCGAGCGGGAGTGTACCGTCCGGCGCGGCGTCAATCGGCTGCGGCTGGGGTGTGGCCGGGCACCCCGAGATGATGGCCGGCTTCGTAGAGATAGTTATGCGCGCCCTGGCCGACAATATACTCTTCGCCGCGCTCGCAGTGGCTGAGCAGCGCCACGAGGTTCGCCTGCGTGCCGGTCGGCAGGAAAAGCGCGGCCTCCTTGCCACTCAGCTCTGCCGCATAGCGCTGTAACGCGTTGACCGTCGGGTCATCGCCGTAGACGTCGTCCCCGACCGGGGCGGCCATCATCTCTTCGAGCATGGCACGGCTCGGGCGGGGAACGGTATCACTACGCAAATCAATCATTTCACATCCCTTTATTTTAAGAGGTCACGTGAAATGTTTTACCTGAGCCAGTTGGTTTTTGCTAGTTCGATCACTTCATCACCGCGGCCGCTGATGATGGCGCGCAGCATATAGAGGCTAAAACCTTTCGCCTGTTCCAGCTTGATTTGCGGTGGAATAGCCAGCTCTTCTTTGGCGACTACCACATCCACCAGCACCGGACCGTCGATAGAAAAGGCGCGCTGCAGGGCTTCAACCACGTCAGACGCTTTTTCCACGCGAATACCGGTGATACCGCACGCCTCGGCAATACGCGCGAAGTTGGTGTCATGCAGTTCGGTACCGTCCGTCAGATAACCACCGGCCTTCATCTCCATCGCCACAAAGCCCAGTACGCTGTTGTTGAAGACCACGATTTTGAGCGGCAGCTTCATCTGTACCACGGAGAGAAAATCACCCATGAGCATGCTAAACCCGCCGTCGCCGCACATGGCCACCACCTGACGTTCCGGTGCCGTCGCTTTTGCGCCCAGCGCCTGCGGCATGGCGTTGGCCATCGAGCCGTGGTTGAACGAACCCAGCAGGCGGCGTTTGCCGTTCATCTTCAGGTAGCGTGCTGCCCAGACGGTTGGCGTGCCGACGTCGCAGGTAAAAATGGCGTCGTCGTCAGCGAAATGGCTGATCTGCTGTGCCAGGTACTGCGGGTGGATGGCTTTGTCGCTTGGTTTGGCGAGATCGTCCAGCCCCTTACGGGCATCGCGGTAGTCACTGAGGGCTTTATCAAGAAACGCGCGATCCGTTTTCTCCTCGAGCAGCGGCAGCAGGGCGGCCAGGGTGAATTTGATATCGCCTACCAGCGCCATATCCACCTTGCTGTGCGCGCCGATGCTGGCCGGATTGATATCGATCTGAATGATTTTGGCATCCGTCGGGTAAAACGCGCGGTAAGGGAACTGGGTACCGAGTAAAATCAGCGTGTCGGCGTTCATCATGGTGTGGAACCCGCTGGAGAAACCGATCAGCCCGGTCATTCCCACATCGTAGGGGTTGTCGTACTCGACGTGCTCTTTGCCGCGCAGGGCGTGAACAATGGGGGCTTTTAGTTTACCCGCGAATTCAAGTAGCTCTTTGCGCGCGCCCGCGCAGCCGCTACCGCACATCAGGGCAATATTGCTGGAGTAACGCAGCAGCTGCGCCAGCTTTTTCAGCTCTTCTTCCGCAGGCGTCACCACAGGCTGCGGGGCGTGATACCAGTGGGTGCTGGCCCCTTCTGGTGCGGACTTGAGGGCCACATCACCCGGGATAACGACCACCGACACGCCGCGGTTCAGCACCGCCTTGCGCATGGCGATTGCCAGAACCTGCGGGATCTGCTCCGGGGATGAAACCAGTTCGCAATAGTGGCTGCATTCACGGAACAGCTCCTGCGGATGCGTCTCCTGAAAATAGCCGCTACCGATTTCGGAAGAGGGGATATGGGCGGCAATCGCCAGCACCGGCACGTGGTTACGGTGGCAGTCAAACAGACCGTTGATCAGATGCAGGTTACCTGGCCCGCACGAGCCTGCACACACGGCCAGTTCACCGGTGAGCTGCGCTTCGGCTCCCGCGGCAAATGCGGCGACCTCTTCATGGCGGGTCGGCATCCATTCAATGGTTTTCATTTTGTTAAGGCTGTCGCTCAGTCCGTTCAGGGAATCGCCGGTCACGCCCCAGATACGTTTCACGCTAGCCTGTTCCAGGGTTTTCGCTATATATGCAGCCACGGTTTGTTTCATGGGTGTCCTTCTCCTTTTTGTGATATCGCTTACAAGCTTAGAAGAAAGTCGCTGTATTGCCTGCTCAATACCCCTCAATTAACAGGGTTTCCTTGCGTGATAATTCGGCATAATCTGGTGCTGACTCAGGTGAAAACAGGAATCATTTCAAATGGTTAAATCATTGTTAATTGCTGTTAATGAAAAGCTATCGTGCGACGATCTTGGCAAACTCTTGTTACGACTTGCCGTCGGTGGGTTGATGCTCTTTCACGGTTTGCACAAGTTATTCGGCGGCGTGGGCTTTATCAGCGGCATGCTGGTGGAAAAAGGGTTGCCGGGGTTTATCGCTTATGGCGTGTTGATTGGCGAAGTGGTGGCACCGATGTTGATTATTGTCGGCCTCTTTACGCGACCGGCCGTGCTGATGCTGGCGTTTACGATGATTGTGGCATGGCTTATGGTAGGAATGGGTGAAACGTTCGCCCTCGATAAGGTTGGAGCATGGGCGATTGAAAGCCTGGTGTACTTCTTTATTGGCTCGCTGGCGGTGGCATTTTTAGGGGCAGGGCGGTTTGCGCTGGGGAAAGCACCGGCGTGGCGTTGAGGCTGTTGTAGATCGGGTAAACGCAGTGCCGCCCGACAAAAAGCCCGGTGGCGCTTGCGCTTACCGGGCCTACGACGATCCAGCCCCTACAAGGTAGGCCGGGTAAACGCAGTGCCACCCGGCAAAAACAGGGGCACCGCGTCAGATTATGCGAGGACCAGATCCCCCTGCGGATGGCATGAGCACGCCAGCACGTAACCTTCGGCAATTTCCGCGTCGGACAGCGTCATGGTACTGGTGACAGTGTACTCACCTGAAACCACTTTCGTCTTACAGCAACCGCATACCCCCGCACGGCAGGCGGCCACTACCGGTACCTTATTGCTTTCGAGTGCCTCCAGCAAAGTCGTTCCCACGCGGCCAAAGAAGGTCTGCGCAGGCTGTAGCTTAGTAAACTGAATCCCGCTGGTTGCCGCCTCCGCTACCGGCGTGAAGAACTGCTCCTTGAAGAAGCGGGTCACACCAAGTGCCTTCACTTCTTCTTCCACGATAGCCATATACGGCGCCGGGCCGCAGGTCATCACGGTACGGTGCGCAATATCCGGCACGCTTTGCAGCAGCTCGCGGCTCAGACGACCGGGCACAAAACCGTGGACCGCATTGTGTTCTGCCACCAGTGTTACCGGATAATTACGCCACTCCTCGGCAAAAATGACATCTTCCGGAGAGCGAACGCTAAAGATCACCTGCACGTCGGCCTGCGGACGGTTTTTCGCCAGCCAGCGGCGCATGGACATAATCGGAGTGACGCCACAGCCCGCCGCCAGCAGCAGGAATTTATCTTCCGCCTTGTCGTCACAGGTGAAATCGCCCTGGGCGTCTGACAGCCAGATATAGTCTCCGCGCTTCACGTCACGGGTCAGCCACTGCGAGCCAGCACCGTCATCAATACGGCGAATGGTAAGCGTGATGTATTCGCTCACGCCCGGCGTTGAGGAGATCGTGTAGGCACGCAGGGTGTCCGCCGAATGGCGGACACTGACCAGCGCATATTGACCGGCACGGTACGGATAGTAATCGTGGCAAATCAGTGAGAGCGTCCACACATCCGGCGTCTCCTGGTGGATGTGATGAACCTGCATCCGCCACGGACATTGTGAGGTTGGCATGGTCATGAATAACTCCTTACGCGCTCAGCAGCTGCTTCATATCATCTTCAACGTTGGTGACGGAGCGCAGGCCGAATTTTTCGTTCAGCACGGCCAGCAGGTCCGGCGTCAGGAAGCCTGGCGCGGTCGGGCCGGTCACGATGTTAGTCACGCCCAGAGAGAGCAGGGTCAGCAGGATGACGATCGCTTTCTGCTCAAACCACGAAAGCACCAGCGACAGCGGCAGGTCGTTCACGCCACAGCCCAGTTTCTCCGCCAGGGTAACCGCCAGAATAATGGCCGAGTAAGCATCGTTACACTGGCCCGCATCGATCAGGCGCGGCAGACCTTCGATATTGCCGAAGTCCAGCTTGTTGAAACGGTATTTACCGCACGCCAGGGTCAGGATCAGGCAATCGTCCGGTACGCTGGTGGCGAAATCGGTGAAGTAGTTACGCTCACCGCGCGCGCCGTCGCAGCCACCGACGAGGAAGATGTGGCGCAGCTTTTCACGGCTGACGAGATCGATCAGCGAATCTGCGGCGCCGAGCAGGGTTTCTCGGCCGAAGCCGACAGTGATCAGATGCGGAATTTCGCTGTACGGGAAGCCCGCCATTTGCTGCGCCTGGGCAATAACCGGACCGAAATCGTCGCCTTCGAGGTGGCTCACGCCCGGCCAGCCGACGATGCTGCGGGTCCAGATGCGGTCGTCATACGCGCCCACGGTAGGGTCGATGATGCAGTTAGAGGTCATCACGATAGGGCCAGGGAAGCGGGCGAACTCCACCTGCTGGTTCTGCCAGCCGCTGCCGTAGTTACCGATCAGATGTTTGAATTTACGCAGCTCCGGGTAGCCGTGCGCAGGCAGCATTTCGCCGTGAGTATAAACGTTGACGCCAGTGCCTTCAGTCTGCTTCAGCAGGTTGTAGAGATCTTTCAGGTCATGACCGGAGATCAGGATACATTTGCCCTCGGTCGCCTTCACGTTGACCTGCGTTGGCGTCGGGTGGCCATAGGTACTGGTTTCACCGGCATCCAGAATGCTCATCACGCGGAAGTTCATCTGGCCGATTTCCATTGAGCACTCAAGCAGGGCGTTCATATCGGCAGGTACCCAGCCAAGCCATGATTTTGTGGTACTGCGCGTAGATATCGTTGTCGTACTGACCGAGAACGTGCGCGTGCTCCATATACGCCGCTGCGCCTTTCAGACCGTACAGGCACAGCAGGCGGAGGCCGAGAATGTTCTCGCCAATCGCCGCTTTGTCTTTATTCGGGGTAAAGTCTGCCGCCTGACGCTGGAGGTCGCCCAGGTCATCACTCGCCAGCTGGAGTTCTGACATCGGATTGTCCACGCGAGCGTTAGCATCAGCGTTCAGGCACTGCGCTTTCAGCGCTTCACGCAGGGCGATAGCTTCACGGGCATAGCCGACGATGCGAGGGGAATCAAAGTTAACGTTGGTCAGCGTAGAGAAGAATGCGCGCGGCGCGAAGCTGTCGACGTAGTGGTCGACGATGCCGTATTCGCGGGCTTTGAATGCCCATGCGGAAAGGCCTTGCAGGGCAGCAATCAGCAGGTCCTGCAGGTCTGATGTTTCTGCGGTTTTGCCGCACATACCCTGCGCGTAAGAGCAGCCATTGCCTGCCGGGGTACGGATGGTTTGTTCACATTGCACACAAAACATAATCACACCTGTTAAAGTTATATTTGATATACATGTTTAAGGTTATGCCTGTGCCAGAACGGTGAAAAGCGCTTTCTGCTACAAAATAGAGGGAGATTGATTTAGCGCAATTTTGGCGGCAGGCACCCTACCGCCAAAGAAGTATCAGGCAGAGAAGAACGCCATCAGAATAGGAACCAGCAAACTCAAAATAAAGCCGTGCACGATGGCTGCGGGCACCATTTCCAGCCCGCCTGAGCGCTGAAGTACCGGCAGGGTAAAGTCCATCGACGTCGCGCCGCACAGACCCAGTGCGGTAGAGCGACTGCGGCGAACCAGCCCCGGGATCAGCATAATGGCAATCAGCTCACGCGCCAGATCGTTAAAGAAGGCGGCGCTGCCGATCACCGGACCGAATGATTCAGTCAGCAGAATACCGGAAAGGGAGTACCAGCCAAATCCGGAGGCCATTGCCAGGCCGGTTTTCAGCGGCAGATCGAGAATAAAAGCATTAATCACACCCGCCACCATTGAGCTGGTGACAACCATTACGGCAATAATCATTCCCCGACGGTTGAGGACAATCTGTTTCAGGGTCATGCCGTTATTTCGCAGCTGGATACCAATCAGGAACAGCAGGAAGATCAGGGTATATTCACTGGCTTCTGTCGCGTGCTGTAAAAATGCCCATCCGGTGAGACCCAGAAGAAAACCGAGCACCACGACGCCGCAGAGTTTTAATGACTCAAGTGCCATCGCAATACGGGAGGGCAGCTTTTCCTGGTGGTGATGGTTTTTCCAGGGAATGGTGCGTTCCAGCCACAGCAGTGCGGCAATATTGCACAGCAAAATAACCGTAACCGTGACGGCTGAATAATGCAAAATGGAGAGTAAATTCGCGGACAGGTTATCCAGGAAGGCCAGGCTGATCCCCATAAAGAAAAGAATGAGGTAAACAATCCCGCTGAGAAAACGGTTGATAAGCCGTAATGCGGATTCCTGATGCAGCGGAATAAGGTAGCCCGCAATCAGGGGCAGCAGAATAATGAGGAGTCCTGAAAACATGAACAGCCGGTCCTTTTGAGTGTCTGTTGAGCGCCAGAGACACTACCCAATAAAGGCTATTCAGTAAAGCGGCAAAAGAAAGCCGGGTGGCGGCTACGCCTTACCCGGCTTGTATGTGCGGCCTGTTGCCCTCACCCCGGCCCTCTCCCACAGGGAGAGGGAGGGAAAGATTAATCGCGTTTTTCCAGCAGGGTACGATACAGCACGCCGCCCAGAATACCGCCGATAATTGGCATCACCCAGAACAGCCACAGCTGCTCAAGCGCCCAGCCGCC
>OASV01000321.1_pt1 | contig 17151 bp, 8 predicted proteins | sample 1494921 | NCBI WGS metagenome assembly OASV01 (sample SAMEA2579918, study PRJEB22360) | human gut metagenome
TAAGTCGTAACAAGTTAGCCGTATCGGAAGGTGCGGCTGGATCACCTCCTTTCTAGGGATATATGAGAGTGTAGAGGCTACGGCCTGTACATGTCTCCATCTTTAGGTCGGCACTGTGGCATTGGATTTGTATTGTTTAGTTTTGAAAGGTCAATCCTTTCAACTGTACCTTGACAACTACATGAAAACGTAAGAAACGAAAAAGACCTCTTTAAGAAATTAGAGAGTTCGAACCTTAGAAAACTCAAAAGGTAAGTTAAGTAAGTAAGGGCGTACGGCGGATGCCTTGGCCATATCAGCCGAAGAAGGACGCGATAAGCTGCGATAAGCTGCGGTGAGGTGCAAGTAACCAGTGACCCGCAGATTTCCGAATGGGGAAACCCGGCAGTAGTAGTACTGTCACCTCTCGAATGAGAGGAGGGCACCCGGTGAACTGAAACATCTAAGTAGCCGGAGGAAGAGGAATCAAAAGAGATGCCCCCAGTAGCGGCGAGCGAAGCGGGCAAAGCCCAAACCGGAGCGGGAAACCGCACCGGGGTTGAGGACTACCAACAAGTACCCAGATGAAGTCGAATCAGGTGGGAACCTGAGCCAGAGACGGTGAGAGCCCGGTAGACGTAAAGAAGGGTATGGGGTAGTATCCAGAGTACCACGGGGCACGAGGAACCTTGTGGGAAGCAGGGGGGACCACCCTCCAAGGCGAAATACTGATATGGACCGATAGCGCATAGTACCGTGAGGGAAAGGTGAAAAGAACCCCGGGAGGGGAATGAAAGAGAACCTGAAACCGTATGTCTACAAGCAGTCGAAGCACCGTATGAGTGCGACGGCGTGCCTATTGAAGAATGAACCGGCGAGTTATTTCATCCGGCGAGGTTAAGCGGAAAACGCGGAGCCGAAGCGAAAGCGAGTCTGAACAGGGCGACAAGTCGGATGGAATAGACCCGAAACCACAGTGATCTATCCATGCCCAGGTTGAAGCACAGGTAAAAATGTGTGGAGGACCGAACCAGTGAGCGTTGAAAAGCTTTTGGATGAGGTGTGGATAGGGGTGAAATGCCAATCGAACGTGGAGATAGCTGGTTCTCCCCGAAATAGCTTTAGGGCTAGCCTCATGGCAAGAGTGCAGGCGGTAGAGCACTGAACAGGGTAGGGGCCTATCCGGCTACCGAACCTAATCAAACTACGAATGGCTGTACTTATCCATGGGAGTCAGACTGCGAGTGATAAGACCCGTAGTCAAGAGGGAAACAGCCCAGACCAACAGCTAAGGTCCCCAATGCCGTACTAAGTGGTAAAGGATGTGGAGTTTCGAAAACAACCAGGATGTTGGCTTAGAAGCAGCCACCATTAAAAGAGTGCGTAATAGCTCACTGGTCGAGAGACTCTGCGCCGAAGATGACCGGGGCTAAAGTACGGAACCGAAGCTTTGGCATGTATGTAAATACATGGGTAGGGGAGCGTTCCTGCATGGGCGAAGCCTGACCGGAAGGACAGGTGGACAGGCAGGAAGTGAGAATGCCGGTATGAGTAGCGAAAAGAAAGGTGAGAATCCTTTCCACCGAAAGCCTAAGGGTTCCTGGGCAACGATCGTCGACCCAGGGTAAGTCGGGACCTAATCCGAGGCGAAGACGCATAGGAGATGGACAACAGGTTGAAATTCCTGTACCGACGTCGTCTGTTTGAGCGATGGAGTGACACAAGAAGGAAAGTTCGCATGCGATTGGAAGAGCATGTCTAAGCAGGTAGGTTGAATACCAGGCAAATCCGGTATTCTAAAAGCCGAGAAGTGATAGGGAGCCTGTAGAAATACAGGTGAAGGAACCGGGACTCGATTGTCAAGAAAAGCTTCTAGTGAGGACGACGCCGCCCGTACCAAAACCGACACAGGTAGGCAAGAAGAGAATTCTAAGGTGCGCGGGAAAACCCTCGTTAAGGAACTCGGCAAAATGTATCCGTAACTTCGGGAAAAGGATAACCCAGAGTACGTGAAGGAAAGAAACATCCGGAGCGGGAATGGGTGGCACAAGAGAGGCCCAAGCGACTGTTTACCACAAACACAGGCGTCTGCTAAAGAGAAATCTGATGTATAGATGCTGACACCTGCCCGGTGCTGGAAGGTTAAGAGGACGTGTTAGCCGCAAGGCGAAGCAGAGAATTGAAGCCCCAGTAAACGGCGGCCGTAACTATAACGGTCCTAAGGTAGCGAAATTCCTTGTCGGGTAAGTTCCGACCCGCACGAAAGGTGTAACGATTTGGGCACTGTCTCAACGAGGGACCCGGTGAAATTGAAGTACCTGTGAAGATGCAGGTTACCCGCGACTGGACAGAAAGACCCCATGGAGCTTTACTGTAACCTGAGATTGAATTTTGGTAGAAGATGTACAGGATAGTTGGGAGACGTAGAAGCGCGCACGCCAGTGTACGCAGAGTCGATGGTGGGATACCAACCTTGTTTTATTGAAATTCTAACGAGAGCCGTAACGAGGCTGCGGACAGTCTCAGGCGGGCAGTTTGACTGGGGCGGTCGCCTCCGAAAGAGCAACGGAGGCGCCCAAAGGTTCCCTCAGCGCGGACGGAAACCGCGCGAAGAGTGTAAAGGCAGAAGGGAGCTTGACTGCGAGACGGACAGGTCGAGCAGGGACGAAAGTCGGGCTTAGTGATCCGGTGGTGCCGAGTGGAAGGGCCATCGCTCAACGGATAAAAGCTACCCTGGGGATAACAGGCTAATCTCTCCCAAGAGTTCATATCGACGGGGAGGTTTGGCACCTCGATGTCGGCTCATCACATCCTGGGGCTGTAGTAGGTCCCAAGGGTTGGGCTGTTCGCCCATTAAAGTGGTACGCGAGCTGGGTTCAGAACGTCGTGAGACAGTTCGGTCCCTATCCATCGCGGGCGCAAGAAACTTGAAAGGGGCTGCTCCTAGTACGAGAGGACCGGAGTGGACGAACCAATGGTGTATCGGTTATGCCGCCAGGCGTACAGCCGAGTAGCTACGTTCGGGACGGATAAACGCTGAAAGCATCTAAGCGTGAAACCAGCCTAAAGATGAGGTTTCTCATTGCGTAAGCAAGTAAGGCCCCATGAAGACGACATGGTTGATAGGCCGGGAGTGGAAGTGCAGCAATGCATGGAGCGGACCGGTACTAATAGGCCGAGGACTTATCTTACGAAGATAAGAGCAGTATAAGGGAAAGAGACTTACGTTTTCTGTAGTTGTCAGGGCACAGGCTCTGAAGATTCAGTGGTGATGGCTGTAGGGGTCCACCTGTTCCCATACCGAACACAGCAGTTAAGCCTACAAACGCCGAAAGTACTTAGGGGGAGGCCCCTTGGGAGGATAGGAAGCCGCTGATTAAGGTGAGAGGGCGTACGCTGATGCGTACGCCTTCTTTGTATATTAGGGATAGTGCCGTTAGGGTTTTTCAGTAGCTGTAATTGGCTTACATTATCGTATCGGGAATCTGAACTATCAGAATGAACCTATGAAGTGACGGCATAGAGTAACAATAAATTATACACAACTTATATGCATAAAAATATTACAAAAATGCATTAAAGTGCTATAATAAAACAAAGGCAGACAGGAACAACGGTACACAGTATCGACTCCGTCTAAATCATAATATCTGCCGATTTACTGTATGTATATATCACTCCCCCCCGATGTATCGTACAGCATTCGCTTTTTGTTTCAGCCCATGAAACATGGTAAGCGTCTCTTAAGAATAGAGCCGGTCTGATTTAATCAGGCCGGCTCTATTCTTGTTGAATGGAGTGAGAAAAAGGCGGAAACATTGGGTTTAAAGCCGTTTTATGGTATACTGAAGAAGTAATTCATGTGTAAAATATGCTACATATATTGTTGTCAGGAGTTATGATTATGACAAAAAAATCAACGGAATGGATTGAACGGGAAGTGGATTCACTAGTTCGGGAGGGGCTTATTTCCGAACAGGCTCAAGACAGAATTCGCGCACGTTACGGCAAGCGGAATCGACGTATGTTGTCTGTAATTCCCGTGGCTTTAATTCCTTTAATTATAGGGTTGGCACTAGCGGTTATGGGCATTTTTTGGGCAGCTGCCCATGTATGGTATGACGTGTCCATGACGACCCGGCTTGTTGTGGCCGTGTTAATTTTAACAGCATCGCAAGTCGGTATGATATTAGCTTTAATACAATCGCAACAGGCGAATCCGGCGGGAGAGATTGCCGCATTGGTGCAGTATATCTCTGTTTTTGCTTCCGTAGCTATTGTGGAACAAACTTTTTATACAGGTTGGGATGGAGATTTTTATTTACTGACTTGTGCCGTTTTGGGACTACCTGCCGTATACTTGTTGAGATCCTTGGCTGGAGCAATTTGGTACGCTCTTTGCCTTGTCATTTGGGCTTTTTCCGGAGGTATGTTGAATGCCTCTTTAGGAGTCGGGTCCGTCTGGATTCTATTGATATTAATGTTACCCTTATATGGTGTGTTCTTTCGTCATGGTGATGAAGTTCGCTTATCCTTGTATTCGTGGATTATGACGATTACCGTATATGCGGTTTTTGCGGCTGTCATGGTGGAAAGTGATTATATTCCCTTCTTCGTTCTCGGAACCTTAGCTGTCGTCATGATGCTTACCGGCTATTCTATCGATATACGGCGGGCTTACGGAATACCTTTTCGGTGGGTCGGTCGTATGGCGGCTTTAGGGGCCTTAGTAATCTCTACCTTACCTGAATCTTGGGTGGGAATTGCTTCTGTGGAAGGATTTCACTGGTCGACAATCATTGTTACGGCTCTTTTATTCTTTGGTGTTATAGCACTGTTGGCAGTAGGAGTTAAGAAACGCTTCTGGGGTCCTGTGTTGTATGCGGCGATTCCTGTTATCTTGGGAGCTGAAACTTTTTTGGTACGTAGTGAAATATATTCATCGTTACCTTTGATTTTATCGTTCATCTATACGATTTTCCTGTCTTTTTATGAAATTGTACAAGGCCTTAAGGCGGAATATATCAATCATTTGCGCCTCGGCATAGTCACTCTTATCGTTCTCATGGTAGCCGTCGTCTTCGGGAAGGCTTTTTCGCCGCTTGTGCCCTTGGCGGTTATCGTAATCGTGGCTCTTATCGTAACTCAAGTACGGCGCAATCATAAGAAAAACGGCAATCGCATTGTAGGGAGCGGCGGCAGTCGCACTGTCTCATCCGTACGTAGGGAAAACAGGCGGCGCAATCGCAAAGAAATGAAGGGGGAAGACGCTACACTGACAGCATCCGGAAGAGATACGTCGACAGTTCCCGAGTGGATGCAAGAAAAGTCTGATGTGACTACAGTAGTTCGTCGGCCTCAAGAAAAAACACAATTTGTGGCACCTGTATTCAAGGCTCCTGAAGATATGCCGGCACCGACGTATATGACGGAAAACCCCATTAAAGCTCAAACGGAGGAAGTGACGCGGAAGATGGCGTCACCTTGGGCTGACGGTGCAGAGGAAAAACATAAGGAAAAGAAAAATTCCGTATCTCCGTGGTCTCATAAGGGAGGGCAATCATAATGAAAGAAAAATTGTTGTCCCTCTTGGACAGTAGCCGAGCCGTTTACTTTATTATCATTATGACCATTATTGTACAAACCGGCTTTTTGTTCTATTGCAATTGGCGGTGGCACAATATTACGGTAGACGGAATTGCTTATCAAATGCATTGTGTTCCGCGTCTTGAAAACGGATCTTTCGGTACGGATTATATTCGAGTTGTCTTTCCCGAAGATACGACGAAGTGGAATGATTCGGTTTTGCCCGTAAAGGGACAGGAGGTTTACGTAGCTATTACACAAGATACGAAGGGAATGATGGAAATTCTCGGAGCCTCTGCGGAACCGCCGACCGATCGCGGTGATTATATGAAAGTTAAAGTTGTGGATGTACGGGAGAATGATCGCACTATTGTTTTTAAACCGCCTTTTGATCGGTATCGAATTGCTCCTGAATATATGGATGGGATTTATGATATTACTTCTTCAGACAATGTTATTGCCAGTATTCGTATGAAAAAAGGTGAAGGGGTTATTGAAGGTATTTTTGTTAACGGTGTTCCCCTCGAGGCCAGTAGTACCGGTGCGGCTATGGCGGCCAAGCAGGGAAAAAACGAAAAGACGACAGCTCCTAAGGTTCGTATTGTAGAAAGTTCAATGGTACCGCCGAAGGAAGAATAAGGCTATACGTGAAAGCAGGGAGATAATGAAATCATATATAAAACCGGCGATGACAGCAGTCCTGGTCTTAATGTTCATGCTTTTAACGGGATTCCGGGCTCAAACGATTATTCATGATGACGGCAGTGAAACCCAGGATGTTTTGAAGGTATCGGACTCGGCTAGGGATAAGAGTGCTCTTGAAAGTGATGCCGACGAGTTCCAAAAGCGCAACTACACAATTATGGATTATGACAACGGCAACGGAAAGGGATTCCGCGCCATGAAGCCCCTTACCAGCGAAGCCGCAAATCAGCGATCTGTAGACCGTATTGTGCATAAAACTTTTGACGGGATTATATGTACCATGTATTACATAGACTATACATATACGGATGGGAGCATTGATTATTTAAGACTTGGAAAGGCGATGCCTGAAGACGGTGTAGATTTGGAATATATCGTCTCCTTCCCGTCAGGGACAGATGTACAGAGTAACAGCCCGTCCCCTGATGAACAAGGAAAGACATATATGTGGAGGTTATCCGATAATAAGTCGGAGAATATTCGTTTGCAAGCTACGGTGTGGCATAAACTGACTATTTATGCTTTTCTGTTTCTCATAGGGATTATTGTTTTTGCTGTTGTGGTTATGGAGCATCGACGAAAGCGGTCCGGCGACTGGGATACGGCAAAACGATTGCGCCGTTATGAAGTGTTGCTTCTCTTTATACCCTTGTTCATACTCGCTTATATGGCCTATGAATACTATGAAGGGACGCATATTACACCGGGGACGTTGACGAAAATTTCCGAACAACAACAGGAAGAACAACGCGAACGGGATGATGAAGAAAAGCGGGCCAAGGACTTGGAGGAAAAGAAACAAAAAGACAGTAATGAAGCTGTTGCCAGAATTCGTGCTAAGGCGACAGATTTAACAGATGCATTGAAGACTTTGGCTCGTGACTATGCCGGCGGTAAAATCAGCGGTTCTGAAGCTAAATCACAGGCTGCTTCCGTGGCGGCCAGAGCCAAGGACTTGGTAGGTGATGAAAGTGCCTTAACCGAGGCGGATAAGGAAGTGGTCAGTCGGTTGGTGGATACGATTGTAAGCGAAGCCAATGCTTTGTCAGCCAAGGCTGAGGAGGCGGAAGCCAAGGCTAAGAAGGCGGAAGAAAATAATAGGCAATCAAATTCTAAAAATCGTAAGGGCGATACTCAACAAAATAAAACCAAAAATAACAGGTAACTTTCTTAATGGATATTACCTATTTGTCGAAAAAGTGGTACAATGAACAGAGCACATTTGCCATAGAGTTTTAGTGAACGGATATAGAGGAGGAAATAAGTTATGCATAGTGTAGAAGAAATTAAAAATGGCGTATATTGGATGGGATGCAATGATTTTCTCACCCCTTTATTTGAACGGATTTTCCCGATTCCCGACGGTGTAAGTTATAACTCGTTCTTTATTGATGATGAAAAGACTTGTGTACTCGACGCTATGGATAAGGTTTGCCGTGATGAATTCCTGGAAGATGTAGAATATTTGCTCCATGGCCGTCAGCTTGATTACTTTATTATTCAGCATATGGAACCGGATCATGCCAGCTCAGCATTGGCTTTGGTTGAAAAATATCCGAATGTCAAAATTGTCGGTCAGGCACAGACCTTTAAGTTCTTCGAACAATTTTACAGTGAAGATTATAAGGCAAATTATATGACCGTTACGGAAGGCGATCAGCTGGACTTAGGTAAACATAAACTCCAATTCATTAAGGCTCCTATGGTTCATTGGCCGGAAGTTATTATGACCTACGATTTGACGGATAAGATTCTTTTCTCGGCAGATGCATTCGGCATGTTCGGCACAGTCGGTAATATTTTTGCCGACCAAGTTGAATATGAAGAAGAATACTTGGATGAAGCTCGCCGTTACTACGTGAATATTGTCGGTAAATACGGAGCTCAGGTCATGGCCGTATTGAAAAAAGCATCGGGATTACAAATCGATTACATTTGCCCTATTCACGGTCTTGTTTTCAGAACGCCGGAAACCATTCAATATATTATTGAAAAACACCTGCATTGGGCGCAGTACGTTCCTGAAAAGAAAGGTGTTGTTATCGCCTTTGCTTCTATTTACGGGGATACGGCCAGAGCGGCTTGCGTATTGGCCAATAAGCTCAGTAAAGCGGGCGTTCACAATGTAATGATGTATGATGTATCAAAGGTTCATCCTTCTTATATCAATGCTAAGGCCTGGGAATACAGCCATTTAGTATTGGCTGCGCCTACGTATAACCTGAACTTGTTCTTACCCATGGAAAACTTCCTCCATGATCTCAGCACCTTGTCTTTCCAAAAACGAAAAATTGCAGTTCTCGGTTGCCATACATGGTCGTCTGTTGCTCACAAAGAAATGGTTAACTATGTGGAAAATGTTTTCAAGAATTGCGAACTTTTCCCGACAACCTTAGATATGAAGTCCTCGCTACATAAGGATCAAGAAAGCATTATTGATGCTATGGCTAAAGAAATTGCCGATGATGTAGCTGCATATCCCGACCCGAACACCTTGATTTAAGAAAGGGACGGTTAGAGTCTATGATTATTCGAGATGACAGTGCTAAAAACGGTGACCTTCACAATCCGGATAAGGCGAAGAATAAGGGCGAAGAAATACAGGTTGACTTAGGTCGACCTTTGACGGAAGAAGAAGAGAAAATCTTTGCTAAATTAAAAGAAGGGTTACACTTGTAAGGGTAAAAGTACCGGAATGGATGTTCCGGTACTTTTTTGCGATATAAAAATTATTTCAGGAGGCTCTGTTATGGCTGTCAGCATTGTACTGGGAAAGGCAAATAGCGGAAAAACCGTATGTTGTTTTCGTGCCATGGAAGAAGCGGCTGCAAAGGGAAAAAAGGTACTGCTGATTGTTCCCGATCAGGGAACGTACGAGGCGGAACGTCGTTATGCCGAATCCTTGCAAGGTCGGGGATTTATGGGAACGCGAATTTCCGGATTTTCGCGCTTGGCACGACAGGTGACACAGGGGGGCAGCGGCGATACGGTTGTGTTGAACGACTTCGATAAACGCCTTGTGTTACGACGACTGGCAGATGCTTGGGCGCCGTCATTTACAGTTTTGCAACAAGCCATGGGACAGTCGGGTTTTGCGGCAACGGCCTCCGCCTTTATTACGGAATGTCGGTCTTTCGGTATTGATGCCGAAACGTTGAAGAACGCCGGTAAAGCCTTAGAGACGGGGATACTGAAACAAAAGATTTCCGATATTTCTCTGTTGTATGAAAAGTATGATGAATACTTACAGACACGTTTTGGATCAACTCGTGATTTGCTGACGGCACTGGCTGAAGATGCATGTCGTGATGAATTCCTTCAAGGAGCATATATCTGGATCGACGGGTTTCAGTGGTTTACGCCACAACAGATGCAAGTCATACAGGCTCTTGCACGTTGTGCCGAAGAGACGGTCATTACTTTGACGATGAATCCTGAAGCCTTAGACGGACAACAGCGGGAAACCGCATTGCATCGTCGTGCTTATGAGGCTTATGAGTCCTTATGTCGCCTCTTTCCGGCTGTGCATGTTCGAGCCGTAGGTGACAGTGTATATTCAACATTGCGAGCTTTTCGCGATGACTTTTTTTCGACAGTACCGAAATTTCGAGATGCATCTGTAGAAGGGATAAGGGCTGTACAGTGTAATACCCGTCATGAAGAAGTGCGATATGTGGCCGGACAGATTTGTCATCTGTTGCGCCAAGGCAGACGGCTAAAGGATATTACTGTCATTACGCGTACGTCCGACCCGTATAATCGTATTTGTAAACAAGTATTTGCAGAATACGGCCTGCCCTGCTTTACGGACTACAGACGACCCATGACTACTCACCCGTATGTGGAAACTGTAACGGCTGTTCGGGAAATTTTGTTTTCCCATCTTAATAATGATGCTCTGTTTCGCCTGTTAAAAACGGATTTACTGTCTTTTTCGCGGCGTGAAGTAGATGACTTGGAAAACTACAGTCTTGCGGCGGGAATCAGACCTTTGCGCTGGTTGAAAGACGAAGATTTTACATATATGCCCGAACGATTACGAAATCGGTGCGGAGATTTATCGTATATAAACGACATTCGGCGCCGGATTTTTCACATTATGGAGCCGCTGTTGCCCTTCAGGGGAGAGAAGAAATCTCTTTATGAATGGGCCGGGATTTTATGGCAATGGACCTATGATACGCAGATGCAAAGTCTGTTGGCGGCGTGGCAGGGAAGCGGAAGCTGAGGGACGGCAAGAAGAAGCTCGCGAACACGAACAGGGGAGCAAAAAGGTAACGGCCTTATTAACACGGATGGTAGAGCTTTGTGGTAATGACGAAATAAGCGGCAAAGAGTTTTGCGACTTATTGGAAGAAGGCTTGACCGAATCGGAATTTACGCTCATACCGCCGACACTGGATCGAATTACCGTTACGTCCATTGACCGCGGCTATACAATGCGAAGTCCTATTGTCTTTGTCTGCGGCGTTAATGACGGTGTTTTCCCCGTTCATTACGGAGAAGATGGCCTGTTAAATGATAAAGAACGAAATTTTTTGAAAAATTGCGGCTTGCCACTAGGTCCCGACAGCCGGTTTAAGACCTTCCAGGAACGATTCTTTTTCTACTTGGCCTTGACGCGAGCAGATGAATATTTGCATATAACCTGGTCTCTTGCCGATGAAGGCGGTGAGGCTTTAATGCCGTCGCCGTGGGTCGGATTGCTTGTAAATCGCGGTTACGTGAAGGCCGAGAGTGATACGGGAACGATTACGGTCAAAAATAGGGCTGACTATTTAGTTAATGCACGGGCGGCGTTGCATTTCTTACCGTCTGCCTTAAGGTCAGCCAAAGACGGCGAACGAATCGATGATATTTGGTGGGCCCTGTACGATTGGTCACTGCTGAACGGATACGACGACAGTGTACATACTATAGGTGCCGGCCTGTTTTATAATAGTCGGGCACAGGCCTTGAGCAAAGGGTTGATTGAGTCCCTGTTTTTAAAAAATAAAACCTTACGTGGGTCTGTTACTTTGCTGGAGGCATATCGTAAATGCCCCTTTGCCTTTTTTGCCAAGTACGGCTTAAAACTTAAAGAACGGCAGGAATACGATTTTGCAGCACCTGACTTGGGCACGCTGGTGCATGCCGTGTTACGGTGTATAGGAGAACGGCTCTTGGAAGAAGGGCGGCCGTGGCGAGAGTTAAAAGATGACGAAATCCTTTCTTTGTGTACTGTCGAAACGGAGCGAGCCGCAGCAGAAGCGGCAAATAATATCTTGATGTCCGATGCCTATTTCAGACAAATCAAGAACCGCGTCGTCGCTACCCTTGTGCGCACAGTACGACAGCTGAGAGACTTTAGTGAAGGTTCCGAATTTTCCGTGCGTGCTTTGGAACAACCTTTCGGTACGAAAGGTGCTTGGAAGGGGTTAAGTTTTACCCTTCCCGACGGCGTTAAGGTAGAACTGGTCGGCCAAATTGATAGGGTCGATACCTTGGAACTGGACGGTCGTACCTTTATCCTCATCGTAGACTATAAGTCGGGTAAGAAGAGTATTACCTTGCCCGAAGTTTATAGCGGTCTTGAATTGCAGTTGTTCTTATATATGGCTGTGGCTCGGCGTAATTTGGGCAGTAAGGCCGTGCCGGCAGGAGCCGTGTATTGTCGTGTCCGTAACGACGTTCAGCGCTGTTCAGCCGAGCCGACGGCAGCGGAAAAGGAAAGGGCTTATATTAAAGCCGGCCAATTATCCGGGTTTTACTTGAACGACAGCGATGTCGTGCGAGCCTTAGATGATTGTACAATGGAAGGTAGGGCAGCGTCGCCCTATTCGGGATTGAAAATAAATAATGACGGCACCTTGAAAAAGGCGGCCAATGTAAGTGATGACCGTATCCGACACGACAATTGGGGTGGCGGGGGTGGGTGGAGGGGGCGGCCTGCCGATCGGCAAGCGAATTGACGGGTGGCTGTATCGATATTTATCCTGCCCGCTGGGGTTCTTCCAATGAACACAAAGCCTGTGATTACTGCCCCTATGCCGCCTTATGTCGTTTCGACGTAACGGCTGAAGACGGGAACTCATGGAATTATTTGGGGAACCTAAGTATAGATGATTTATTTCCGGATACGGTAATAGTGAAGGATGGTGGACAAGATGGCGTGGACTGAAGCACAGGAAAAGGCGATTACGAGCAGAAATCAGAACCTGCTCTTGTCCGCTGCCGCCGGATCGGGAAAGACGGCCGTACTGGTAGAACGAATTATTCGTCGTTTAATTGACGCAGACAATCCGGCGGACATTACGGAGATTATGGTAGTTACCTTTACGAAAGCGGCGGCCGGAGAAATGCGGGAACGAATAGGGGCAGCTTTGCTCAAGGCTGCTGAAGATGAAACCTTGTCTGCTACTGTGAGAGAATCGGCACGAAGACAGGCGGCCTTGCTACCGTCAGCCCGCATTTCAAATAACGATTTCTTTTGTCAGTATGTGTTGCGCACCCGGTTTTATACGATTGATTTGGATCCTCAATTCACGATTGCCGGTACGGAAGAGTTGGAACTTTTGAAGCAGTCTGTATGGGACGACGTAGCTCTTTCTTATTATGAAGATGAAGAAAAAGTCCGCATGATGACGGCACTGACGGATGTTTTCGGCAATGATCGCGGTGACGCGGGATTGACGGAAATCGTTATGAAGGCATATGAATACATTCGCAGCCAACCGTGGCCTTTACAATGGCTTGAAGAAGCGACGGCTGCGTACGAAAATGTGGATTCGAGTACCGACCTCGGCTCATTGCCGTGGGCGTCTCCTATTTTGGCAAATATTCGCTCGGCCCTTAGTCGTTGCGCTGACGAATATGATGAAAGCCTTAAAATCTTGGAATATGTAGAGGCATTAAACGGGCAGTACGAGCGGTTTAAAGAAGAAAGAAACAGCTTTAAAGCGGCAAGTGAAATTAAATCGTGGAGTCGCATGGAGGACTTTTTCAGCGACTTTGATTTTGGCCGATTAAAGTCTATGAGAAATTTGGTCGCCGATATTGCCGATGCCTGGAATGATTGTAAGGCTCATCGTGACAAGGCCAAAGATACGGTCAAAAAGATTCGGGATACCTATTTTACAAAGACGTCGAAACAATGGGTTGACGATTTAATACAAGCCGGTCATACCATGTCGGCCCTATCCGGTTTAATTCGCGACTTTTATAAGGCGTACAACGCGGCGAAACGTGAAAAAAATTGGCTTGATTTCGGAGATTTGGAACATTATTGTCTGCAAATTCTGACTGTTCGTGATGAGCAAACGGGCGAGGTTCTTCCGTCGGCCGCCGCTAAGGAAATGAGAAGTACCTTTAAGGAAATTCTTATTGACGAGTATCAGGATACGAACGGGGTGCAGGAATTGATAACTACCTTGGTATCCGACGGCACAAATCGCTTTATGGTCGGGGATATTAAGCAGAGTATCTATCGCTTCCGTTTGGCGGACCCCACCTTGTTTTTGGAAAAATATATGACCTTCGAACGTCGTGCCGAAGCAGTCAATCGGTGCATCGATTTGTCCATGAACTTCCGCAGTGCTCCTGCCGTAATTGAAGCGGTAAACGATATTTTCTCGTACGCCATGACTAAAGAGGCGACGGGCATGGATTACGGTGACAATGAAAAGCTGTATGTCGGACGGACGGACGATGAACCGGGCGTGGCGGAATTGCATATCTTAGATGAAGTAACGACGTATGAATCGCTTGAAACCGACGGCGGCGAAGAGTCGGACGACGATGATGACAGTGCGGAAGAGTCGTCGTTTATAAGACAATGCCGCTTTGTGGCAGCTCGTATCGGAGAATTAAAAGCGGCTGACCCGTCTTTACAATATAAGGATATTGTTGTTTTGTTGCGCTCCGTGAGTCGCAAAGCCGAAGATCTCCTGACAGTTTTACAGGATGCGGGTATTCCCGCTTATGCGGAACAAAAAGGCGGTTACTTTAATGTAACGGAAGTGCGACTTATGACGGCGTTGTTGGCGTGTATAGATAACCCTTGTCGGGATATTGAATTGGCTGCTGTCCTTGGCGGAGATTCGCATGTATAGGGACGGCTATTTGGTAGATGCTCTGGAAGCGTATACGGCGGGCTTACATGACGGTGTACACAAGGAACGTCTGAGCGAATTTTTGTTCCGCCTCGATGCGTGGCGTACGTACAGTCGTCGTGCCGGCGTAGCCGAACTGCTGCGGTGCATTTATGAAGAAACGTCATATATAGACTATGTGGCGGCCATGAAGAACGGTGATTTGCGACGGGCTAATCTGGAAGCTCTCTACGAACGGGCCGGCCAGTATGAACGGGCCGGATTCCGCGGTCTCTTTCGCTTCTTGAAATTCATTGAACGCATGAAAAAGAAGGGCCTCGACTTGGCACCGGCTCGCGTTGTCGGAGAAGAAGAAGACGTCGTACGAATTATGACGATTCATAAGAGTAAGGGACTGGAGTTTCCCGTCGTGTTCCTTGTGAATACGGAAAAGACATTTAATAAAAAGGATGAGCAGGAGCCTGTATTGTATCACAAGGAGCTCGGCATCGGTATCCGTGCCTTTGATGCCAAGTGGAGAATGACTTGGCCGACGCTGGCATATAACGGTATAAAGGAACGGACAGTTTGGGAAAATCGAGCTGAAGAAGAACGGCTTTTATATGTTGCCATGACTCGTGCCAAGAACAGACTGATTCTGGTAGGAACCGTAAAAAGCCGGGGAAGTAAGAATACGGATTGTCTCTATGATCGATTGGAACGATTCCGCAATGATGTACATGCCGAAGCGGGGACCTCATACCTGGATTGGATTTTGCCGCCCTTGTTGAGGAAGTTACCCGATATGACCGATTTGACGGCAAGTGATGAGAACTCTGAATTTGTTCATGCCGGAGTCTGGCAGGTGACCGTGCATACGGAACCTGTAGATGCCGGTAGGGCAATGGCGGATGTACTAAGACCGGAAGAAGCCCATTTAGAAGCCGTAAGGGCCGATATGCCTACGGGGACGGCTATTCCCGCTTGGCTTGATGAGGCCTTGTCCTTTACCTATCCCTTTGAGGCGGCAACGCGCACGGTAGCAAAACTGTCCGTTTCGGAAATTAAACGGCGCCTGGCTGAATCGACAGAAGAAGAGGATCTGTTGCAGGAAGGAGAGCATCGCTTTTCGACGGGGGTTGAAGACGATGAAACTGATTTGACGCGACCGCCTTGGCTATGTGAGAAAGCCTCGCAGTCACCGACCTTTGCCGGTACGGTATTTCATAAGGCTGTACAGCTTTTGGACTTTGCCGACCTCACCAAGGAAAATATCGTAGAACAGGTAGAAGGCTGGAAAAACAGTGGTCGCTTTACGTCTGAAGAATTGTCATGTCTGCGTATGAATGACTTATATCACTTTGCCGAGTCACGCTTGGCAGCCAGAATTCAGGCCTCGCCCGACGTGCGACGAGAATACGGATTTACTTTTTTAGCAGATAGCGATAAAGTAAGCAGTGTCGAAGGTGAGAGAATTCTCGTCCAAGGTGTTGTAGATTGCCTCTTTGTCGAAGGTGACGAGTGGATCATTGTCGATTACAAAACGGATAGACTGAGTACGGCAGAGGCGTTCAAGAAACGGTATGCCGTGCAGTTAAACTTATATAAGCTGGCTGTTGAACAAATCAGTCAAAGGAAGGTAAAGGAAATGATTATTTACAGTTCGCGCTTGGGAAAAGAGATTTTTATATAAGGGGAAAACTGTATGAGTATGTTTGATATTATCGGACCGATTATGATCGGCCCGTCCAGTTCACATACGGCCGGTGCGGCACGCATCGGCCTGATGGCCCGTCATATTTTTCAGGAAGAACCGAAAAAAGCCGATATTATCGTATATGGATCGTTTGCTAAAACGTATCGAGGGCACGGCACGGATAGAGCCTTAGTCGCCGGTATACTCGGTATAGGGGCCGATGACGTACGCTTGAGAACGTCTTTTGAGATTGCGAAAGAACGGCATGTAGAGATTAATCTGCATCCGTCGGATGCAGAAGTAAGGCATCCTAATACAGTAAGAATTCGCCTGACCGGTGAAGATAATCGGGTTTTGGAAGTGCTCGGCGTATCTTTAGGCGGCGGAAAGATAGAAATACGTGAAATCAACGGGTTTGAAGCTGTTTTAACGGGTGAAGACCATACATTAATGACTTTTCATCACGATAAACCCGGGATTATTGCCCGCGTTTCTACGTTACTGGCAATGAAGGGCATCAATGTTTCGACTATGCGAGTATTTCGAAGTGGTAGAAATGAACGGGCTGTTATGATTATTGCGACAGATGGCCGAGTCCCGAATGAGTCGGTAGAAGAAATAAAAAAAATAGACGGCGTTAATAATGTTATTACCATTTTGCCGTTATAGGAGTCTCATATGTATACATACGAATATACAACGTTACAAGAATTAGCGTATGTGGCCCGAAAGCACGGAATTACTCTTTCCGAAGCGGCGCTTCGACATGAAACGGAAACATCGGAGCGTACGGTCGAAGAAGTTCGGGAGACGATGGCGGAACGATTGACCGTCTTTCATGAATCTATTAAATCGGGCTTAGAAGATACAGGCAAATCTGTAAGCGGTCTTGTGGGCGGTGATGCAGCGAAAATGGCTGCCAAAGGCCCCCGTCTCTTGGGGACGGCCGCTCACAAAGCTGCTACTTATGCAGTGGCTATTAATGAGGCTAATGCCAAAATGTTTAAGATTGTCGCATGTCCTACTGCCGGTTCGTGTGGAATCTTGCCCGCCGCTGTCATTGCTGTAGCCGAAACGGAGGGATTTACAGATGATGACTGCTTAAATTCCCTCTTT
>OASV01000358.1_pt1 | contig 15029 bp, 6 predicted proteins | sample 1494921 | NCBI WGS metagenome assembly OASV01 (sample SAMEA2579918, study PRJEB22360) | human gut metagenome
CCGCAAGTGAGTAGCCGCTGGATATTATGTTTTTCTATGTTTTTTTATTCCCTGTCCCATGTTTTCCTTTTTTCTGCAGGATATCACGGCAATACCACATGATCATACCGATGCCCGCCGGTATTGCAAATGCAAATGGAAGCTTTATATAGAAACGATCCACAATCGTTGTGAATAAAAGTGTAATCACGCCGTATAGGAACAACACACTGACATTGAAATGTAATACAGCACTCTTTTGCTTTTCATAATCGCAAGCAGCTGTAACAGGCAGGAGCCGCACAGAAGCAAAAGCAGCTTTCCGCGACATGCGCCCAGCACTTCATTGGAAACTGTTAAAGCATAATCATTACCGGAAAAATCCGGTGGAACAGAATTATGAAACTGTGTTATCAGAGAACGATATTCCTGAAACAGCAGGATACCGAAAGCAAGGAGTGTCAAACCAGCTGCCAGCGGCATCACAATGCGTAAAACGGCTTCTCCTTTATCTGACCATTTTCGAAACAGGATATTCTTTTCCTCCTGTTCTTTTCCATGGACACCTTTATGCAAGCCGTTCCAGCTGATATCATAGCGCATAATGAACGTATGCCGTAAGCAGCCATACACTACCGCAAGCACAAGCAGGGCTGCCACATACATCAGTAGGTATATGGTAATACCGGTTTCATAACCGCTCACAAAAAAGCTGTATGGGTGGAATTCCTCTGTCTGCATTGCCAAAATCTCCAGTATATTGGAAAAGCCCAATTGCAGAAACAGATACAGGATATACAGATATTGCAGAAAGGAAACAAGCGGAAAATAAGCAAGCAGCAGATTCCAGCGCGTCAGTGATGACAGAGCCCTTTTATCCGTATGCTGTATCATCAGCACATTGCTGAATACCATCATGCCCAGAAACGCCGCAAAGGACAGCAGCTGAGAAATCTGAAGCTTTAAAAACACATAGTACAGAAGCAGTGCAAGCAGGGTCAGGCCATAGGGAAGATAGCGCTGCAGATCATAGCGGGATAAATCACTGTAGCCCTTTGTATCACCCAGCAGCTCATCACAGCTGATTCCCAACGCCTCACTCAACGGCTTCAGCAGTGTGATGTCGGGATAACCCTCTGCCGTCTCCCATCGTGATACCGCCTTATTGCTGACATTCAACAGCTCTGCGAGCTGCGCCTGCGTATACCCTTTCTTTTTGCGCAGTCTGATGATTTTCTCCGCAAACTGTTCTTTGTTCATACTCCATCCCTCCTCTATCTATAGTATGACGAAATTCCATATAAAAAGCAATCCATGATTGCGGGAATCACTCCACGCTTCATGGATTGCTGTTTGATTTCTTTTCATCCTCCAATGTCTTGATAATGCCATCCGCTATTTTATCCGCAAAAACCTTCCGTTTTGCATCATCGATCAGATACAGACGGTCGTTCTCACTGGCGAGAAAACCGGCTTCTATCAGAATGGAGGGCAGCTTATTATTTTGCAGCACCTGAATCGGAGACAGATCCTGGTCCTTCATACCCCGATTCTGAGAATAGCCCAGAGAATCCAGCTCCTTTAAAATATTTTCCGACAGAGCCTCCACCCTCGGCTCCTTCATTTTCCCCCAAATTTCATAACCATAGGAGCCATTTATGACTTCTGCGGCATTGGTATGTACGGAAATAAACATTGGAAATACGAACGCGTTCACTGAGATCCTCAACCTCATTTGCCGGCCAGGATACAGCATCGCTTTCTCTTGTATACAGGACCGGATAGCCGTTTGCTTCCAAACGTGCACCGATATCCTTAACTAAAGCAAGTGTAACATCCTTTTCATACAGCTCTTCAAAGGTACTTCCCGCATCATAGCCGCCATGTCCGGCATCAAGAACAACAACGGGTGTCTCTGCCTTTTTACTGAATAAGGGCGCAAGGATAGGATTGTCCGGAAAAACCTTCACGCATATGATCAGCAGCCCCAGGATGACCAGAAACTCCATCGCAACCACGATCAGCAGTCGAATCGGATTGATTCCTCTTTTTTTCTTTCTTTGCTTTGCCACCGTGTCACCTGACTTTCAAACTGATGTAATTATAGCAGATAAATCAGGAAATTCCTACCTTTTGCGTGACGGAAATGAGATGATTTGCATACCGATTCCACAAACCTTATCTTATGCAGAATGCTCCTCTTCATCCTCCTGATACACGGTTTCCTCTGTTACAATCAGCCTCTGCTTTCGCAAACGGTGATTCACATATTCCGTAAAGAAAACATACAGACATGCTGTTGTCGGTACTGCCATAATCATACCGAAGACACCCCACAGATCCCCGAAAACAAAAATACTAAGCAGCACCCAGAGACCGGGGAGTCCCACGGAATTGCCAACCACACGGGGATAAATGACATTATCCTCAAAGTAGCTGAGTATCTGATAGAATATGATAAACCATACACTCTGTAAGGGATCCTTGGACAGCATCATAATCGCTCCGACACTCATAGCAAACATGGAGCCGAATACCGGAACCATGGAACAAACGGCAATCAGTGTACAGATGAGCTCCGGATACGGGAATTGAAACAGCCGCATGAAGATATAATACAAAACCCACAAAATACAGGCCTCCGTCAGCTGCCCGCCGATAAAGCTGGAAAATATCCGGTTTACACGTGCAGCATAGCGGAAAACGATCTTTGAATTTCCATATCCGAGAAAGGCCGCTGTCACCTTGCGCATCTGGCGTATGAAGTTTTCTTTCCCGCTAAGCAGATACAAGGAAAACATAAAGCCCGTAAAGCCGACAGCAAAGCTGGAAACAAAGCCGGTAGCGCTTGATAAAATCCCGCTGGCACTGCCGGACAGCAGATTGATTACGTTGGTAACGATTTTCTCCCATGGCATCTGAATGAACTGCTCAACCTGTGTAATATTCTCGATTCGATAATCAATATGGAAATATGCCAGCACCTCATCGATATTCTTCACAATATTCGTAAAGAAGGAGGTTAGATTTTCCATAAGGGATATGAGAGAATCGATAATGCTAGGCAGGATGATACTGCCGATAAGAATGATTAAAATCAGAGCAAGCAGAAACGTGAGTATCATGGAAATGACACGTTTTTTCTTTTGGAGAAAGGAATCCTGCTTTGTATGGCGAAGCAGAAAGCCCTCAATATGCTTCATTGGCAGATTTAAAACATAGGCAAAGACAATGGCATACAGCAGGGATTTAAACACGGATAATACAAAATCAAAGCCGTTTTTCAAGTCCTGCAGATGCACAAGGAGAAATCCAAGCAGAAGAATATAGGTACTCAGGTAAATCCAGGGTCGTATGGATCGTATAACGTCTTTATCACGAAAAGGCAGTTTCATGTGCATCCCCTCTTTCTTTTGAAAAAAAGGACTGGACGTATCCAATCCTTTTTATGATTTCTTACATTTCTTCTTTTGCGATTGCAAGTAATCTCTTATGACGTTTCATAGCGTCCTTCTTTGTTTTCTCAAACATTTCGTACGCTGTTTCACCTTTTACCTTAGGCAGCTGGCTGTAACGAGTTTCTGTCATCATGAAGTCCAGCATCTTCTCGTAATCAGGCTCCTTGGAGTCGATTGTCAGAGGAGTTTCTTTTCTTGGGTCATAACGATACAGATCGAAGTATCCGCACTCAACAGCTTTTGCCTGTGTTCTCTGGTGGTTAGCAAGTCCGCCCTTGATACCGTGCTCCGCACATGGAGAGTAAGCCAGGATCAGAGATGGTCCATCATAGCTTTCTGCTTCCTTCAGTGCTTTCAGTGTCTGGTTTTTATTTGCTCCCATAGAGATTGCAGCTACATATACGTGTCCGTATGCCATAGCGATCTGTCCCAGGTCCTTCTTCGCAGTTGTCTTACCACCTGCAGCGAACTTGGCGATAGATGCAGCCTGGCTGGATTTGGAGGACTGTCCACCAGTGTTGGAGTAAACCTCAGTATCCAGAACCAGAACATTCACGTTCAGGTTGTTTGCCAGTACGTGGTCTAATCCGCCGTAACCGATGTCATAAGCCCATCCGTCACCACCGACGATCCAGATAGATTTGGAAACCAGGTCAACATCTGCCAGTTCTTTTACCATAGCGATATCAGATTTAGCAGCCAGTTCCTTGATTGTCGGAGCGATTTCTCTTTCCGCATCACGGTCACCGTGTACTTCCAGATATTTAGCAAATGCTTCCTTCAGAGCAGGCTCAACATTTTCCATGTTGTCTTCCATTGTCTTCAGGATTCTTGATTCCTTATAGTTCTGTGCCAGAGCCATACCATATCCGAATTCCGCATTGTCTTCGAACAGAGAGTTCGCCCATGCAACACCCTCACCATTGCTGTCATTTACGAATGGAGTGGAAGGAGTGGAAGAACAGTAGATCATAGAGCATCCTGTTGCATTCGCAACCAGCATGTCATGACCGAACAGCTGAGATACCAGCTTATAGTATGGAGTTTCACCACAGCCAGGGCAAGCTCCGCTTACTTCGAAGTAAGGCATCATGAACTGAGATCCCTTAACGGTATCAGCCGGGAAGAATTCAGTCTTGTATTCTGTATGCTTGAACAGGTAATCTGCCAGTGGTTCTTCACCAAGCTTTTCGTTGATGTCAACCATTTCCAGAGCCTTGTTACCGGCTTTACCAGGACACTCAACCGCACACAGACCACAGCCTACACAGTTTGCAGGAGTAACCTGGATACGATATTTCAGGTTTTCAACACCCTTACCCATTGGTGTAATTGTTTCAAATTCCATAGGTGCTGCAGCAACCTCTTCCTCTGTTAACAGGAACGGACGAATTGTTGCATGCGGACATACAAAGCTACAGATACCGCACTGGATACAGTTTTCCGGGTGCCATGTAGGTACCTGTACTGCAATGGTACGTTTTTCTTCAAATGCTACGTTGTTACGGATAGAGCCATCCAGCAGGAAGTCTCCTGTGAATGCGCTGACAGGCATATCATAGCCCTCCAGACCGTTAATTACTGCAACATGGTTATCGAAATATTCGTCACCAGTCAGCTTACGGCTGGAATCAAATGGAAGATCAGCCCAAGCTGCATCCACCGTAATTTCTTCGATTCCGGCTTTACCGGCATCGATTGCCTTGTAGTTCAGCTGTACAACAGCATCACCCTTCTTGGAGTAGGATTTCTTCGCTGCTGCCTTCATCAGCTCAACAGCTGTATCGTATGGCATGATCTGCTCATTCAATGCGAAGAATGCAGACTGCAGAATCGTGTTGGTTCTACGTCCCATACCGATTTCCTGAGCGATTTTAGTTGCGTTAATGATGTAGAATTTTGCATGCTTTTTAGCAAGCTGCGCCTTCATACGGTTCGGCATGTGCTCAACGATTTCTTCCTTGGAGAAGGTAGTATTCAACAGGAAGCTTCCGCCTTCCTTGATATCTTTCGCCATGTCATATTTGAACATGTAAGCATCCAGTGAGCAGGAAATGAAGTCTGCGTTACCGATATAGTAAGTGGAACGGATTGGAGAGTTTCCAAAACGCAGGTGAGAACGGGTAACACCACCGGCTTTTTTAGAGTCATATGCAAAGTAAGCCTGTGCATACTGATCTGTATTGTCACCGATGATCTTGACAGTGGATTTGTTTGCAGAAACCGTACCGTCTGATCCCAGTCCCCAGAATAAGCAAGAAGTGTAGTCAGCTGGAACGTGGAAGTTGGAATCTGCCTCCAGGCTCAGGTTGGTAACGTCATCAACGATACCGATGGTAAAGCTGTTCTTCATTTCATCCTTCTTCAGTTCATCAAAGACAGCTTTGATGTGGTAAGGCTGTGTATCCTTGGACCCCATACCGTAACGTCCACCGATGATTTCGATGTCTTTGTCCTTCAGTGCAGACAGGATGTCAAGATACAGAGGCTCTCCCATGGATCCTGTTTCCTTTGTACGATCCAGTACAGCAATTTTCTTAACTGTTTCCGGCAGTACAGCCAGCAGGTATTTTACAGAGAACGGACGGTACAGGTGAACCTTGATCATACCAACCTTTTCTCCGGCAGCAGTCAGTGCATCGATTGTTTCTTTAGCAGCCTCTGTTACAGAGCCCATAGCAACGATTACACGTTCTGCATCACTTGCACCATAGTAAGTAAACGGTGCATATTCACGACCAGTGATTTCACTGATTTTCTTCATGTAGTCAGCAACGATGTCAGGAATTGCATCGAAGTGTTTGTTTCTTGCTTCCACACCCTGGAAGAAGATGTCGTCGTTCTCAGCACCACCGCGTGTTACCGGGTTTGTGTGAGGATTTAAAGCGTTCTTGCGGAATTTAGCAAGAGCTTCCTTGTCAACCAGTTCCTTGAATACATCTGTATCCATAACTTCGATTTTCTGAATTTCGTGAGATGTACGGAATCCATCGAAGAAGTGCATGAATGGTACGGACCCCTTGATTGCAGCCAAATGAGCTACACCAGCCAGATCCATAGCTTCCTGTACAGAATGGGAAGCCAGCATACATACACCGCTCTGGCGGCATGCATATATGTCTTCATGGTCACCGAAGATGTTCAGTGCTCTTGTAGCAAGTGCACGAGCTGCAACGTGGATAACGCCTGGCAGACACTCACCAACCATCTTGTAGATGTTTGGAATCATCAGCAGCAGACCCTGGGAAGCCGTGAAGGTTGTAGCCAGAGATCCTGCCTGTAAAGCACCATGTACTGCACCAGCTGCTCCACCTTCGGACTGAAGTTCAGCAACTTTTACAACACTGTCAAAAATATTCTTGCGACCCTGTGTAGCCCACTGATCAACAACCTCAGCCATTGGTGAAGATGGAGTGATCGGGTAGATCGCAGATAGTTCGGTAAATGCATACGCACAATGTGCGGCTGCAGTATTACCGTCCATTGACATAAATTTCTTAGTCATTTGTTTTCCTCCTTGCATAACTTACTTCTCTATTATAAAACTTTATCTTTGATTTTACTAGGATTTTTAAGCAATTTTTCGTTGGATTTCAAGGGAATTTTGTAATTATTTTGGGAATTGAAAAGTTTGCACCGCTTATTTTCACTACATGAAAGAAAATGTATACAAAATGAAAGAAAAGACCTGTTTTCAAGGTCTTTTCCCCTTCTTATTCAATTACAATTTTCACGGTATTTGCCGCATTGCTGCGATAAAATGCCTGTGTTTCTGTATTGATTATTGTCACTTCATTCCTTGTATCGCTGATGATTTCCAGTATGCCCTGTGTCGTTTCCGTTTCATTGTTGATAAGAAAGCTGACGCTTCCATTTCCACTGGTTTCCTGAATCTGATAAGTCTCATACGGCAGATTTTCCAGCAGCGCCGTAAAATCATTGTCCTTATCCAGCGTCACAAAACGGTTGAAGGAATCGGAGGACACCTGCATGACATAGGACTGGGAATCCGCCGGACGCTGCAATTCCCCCTGTGCGTTGCGAACCCGCTTGGTCAGCTCCATGGAACCGTTCTGTACACCACTGGTACGGTTGATAATACCAACCACTACGGTTGTTCCCGGCAGTACGGTAAATTTCGCCTCATCCACAAGCTCCGGCGAATTGATCAGATACTGTACCGGATAGGAGGAATCCAGCTCCTGCACCTCATAGGCACCGCTTGGATACGTTGTCAGTGACTGATGCCAGCTGTTATCCACATTCAGGTCATACACCTGATCGATTCCTTCCCCGCGAATGCGGAATCTAAACGTGTCCGGAGCACTTGGCGGCAGATAGTTGCCGTCATCGTCCAGCATATACTTGAATACTTCAATCGTACTGCGGTTGACAATCAGCTCATTGATAACCTCCACAACATTGCTGACAGCATCCCCCATGGTGATGGTAGCACTATCGGTTTCCGCTCCCCCGTTTACCCGATAGGTTGTGATGAACTGATCATTATTGATTTCCCGGATGCTGTAGGTCCCCTTCGGCAGATCGTTGACCACATAGGTGAAGGAATTACCGAAGTTCAATTCCACACGGCGCATCGTCGTCATATTATAGATTTCCACAACATACTGGTCACCATCCGCCGGGCGGATCAGCGTACCGTTTGCCTGCTTGATGAATTTCGTGATTTCCAGCTTTCCATAGCTGCTGCGCTGGGCGTTGATGATGCTGACATTGTGCGCATCACGGCCGACCTCCACCGTAGCAGTGGAGCTTTCCTGCGCATCATCTACAATATACGTCACCTCATAGCCGCCCGGATTCTGTTCAGTAATCTGATAGGTTCCCGCTGCCAGATCACGCAGTGTGGTCTTCCAGCTGTTGCTTTTCTGCAGAACGACGCTTGTCTGCATTCCCGCACCGCTTACCGCAACAACAAAGCGCTGGGTATCATTCGGCAAAACGAGCTGTCCGCTGGCGTTGCGGATAAGCTTTGAGAGCGTGATGGAGCCCCCGCTTCCCCCAGCTGCATCAATCATTGCCACCTCATTGGAATTTTTCTCAACATGCACGATGCCGTTTGCGACCTCGCTGCCGCCGTTGATAATATATGTGACCTGATCATCACTGTCCACTTCATCGATCACATACCAGCCATCCATCAGATCCTTGACAAGGATGCTCCAGTGATTGGCTGCATTCAGGGTAAACACCTCATTGTAGCCCGGCTTGGATACATGTACCCGAGTCACAAAATCCTGTGCCGGCTGTTCCAGCTTGCCATTTACCCGCATGAACTTCTCGATGCGGATACTGCCGAAGACTTCCTTCACCGTATTGATGATCTGCACGGTACTGACGTTGCCCTCCACATTGACAATAGCGCTGTTAACCTCACTTGCACCGTTGACAATGTAGCTCACATCATAGCGGTCATCGACCTCATCCACGACGTACACGCCATCCTCCAGAGCATCTACCAGCAGCGACCAGTTGTTTTCACGATTCAATGTAAAGACCTCATTGTACCCCGGTCGTGAGATATGAATGGTGGAAACAAAATCCTCATCCGGACGCACCAGATTCTGATTGCGGCGCATATATTTATCCAGCTGTATACTGCCCCTGCCGGATACCTGCGGTGTATCGATAATCTGAACGGTATTGCTGGTACCTGCCACATGGATGATACCGCGGTCCACTTCATTCCCCCCGTTGATGATGAAGCTGACAGCATCCATCGTCGTCGTTTCGCTGATGACATAATCCCCTGCTGCCAAATCCGAAAGCACGCGCATCCAGCGGTTGGAGGCATCCAGTGTGATCAGCTCATTATAGGAAGGCCCGGATACCAGGAAGACATAGGACGCATCCTTTTGCGGGCGCATCAGCATACCATCCTGACGAATATATTTGGCCATGGTGATACTGCCGCTTTCCGCTACCTGCTCCCGATTGATGACCTGTACCTGATGCGCAGTGCCATTCACTGCCACAATGGCGCGATCCACCTGAGAACCGCCGTCGATAATATAGCTGACATCCTCATGATCCAGCTCATCGATGACATAGGTTGCGCTTGGTAACGGTCCAATCGTCTCCGTGAAGCTGTTTCTGGAGGATAATGTGAAGATTTCGTTATAGCCCGGTGAGGAAACATGGATGCGATAGCTGCCTGATTGCGGCTTGCTCAGCAGTCCCTGTGCATCCTCTACATATTTGCTCAACGTGATGCTACCGGTGTTTCCTGTCCCCTGCGGATTGATAATATTCACCGTATTGGCATTCTGCATGACATGAACGATTCCCCTTGCAAGCGGTGCCGCATTATTGACGACATAGCGAACACCCTCCTGTCCACTCTCTTCGATGATTTCATACCAGCCGTCCTTTAAATTGCGCAGGCTGGCATAGAAGTGATTTGCGTAATTCAGAAGAACTCTGCTTGTTTCCTCTTCTCCCTTGATGCGTACCCAGAAGCTGTCCTGCTCGGATGGATAGCGGTAACACCCCTCAGTGTCACGAATGAGCTTGCACAGCTCAATGCTTCCCTCATGCGGCTGCTTCTCCTCATTGATTACCTTGACATCCACGTTTTCCGCTTCCACATTGATGACAGCACTCTCTGCTTCCTTACCCCCGTTGATGATATAGCTGACATCATGCGTTGTATTCAGCTCACGCAGCTCATATACCCCCATCGGAAGATGCTCCAGCGTTTCCTTCCAGCGGTTGCAGGAGTTCAGCGTAATGATCTGATGGAACGCTTCTGCCCTGACGTCCACCTCAAACTCCTCTTCCTGCTGCGGTTTCTTCAGACAGCCGCAGGATGCATCGCGCATGTACTTGGAAAGCGTGATGCTTCCCAATGCACATTTCATTACATTGACAGACTGTACATGCACATCACTGCATAACACAATTGTACCATCGCACTCGCGTGCATCATCCACCAGATAATACAGCTCCTTGAATTGCGGATCCTCCTTCTGAATGACCTGATATTCCGCCTGCGGAAGCTCCACCGCCTGATGCCAGTGATTGCGCTCATTCAGCACGAAGGTCTTATCCATATGCTTCCCCTTGACCTGCATATGGAACACCATGTCCTTTGACGGCGCTGTAAGATCATCCTCACAATTCTTGACGACTGCCTCCAGATGCAGCTTCGCCATAGCCTCGCTTGCATTCAGCACGGTAATGTTTACAGCTTCATCCCTGACCTCAAAGTATCCGCTATCCTTCGGACACTCCTCATTGATCTGATAACGGACCTCATGATCCCCCAGCTCACGGATTTCATAGGCGCCGTTTGGCTGCCTGCAAAAGGTCGCTGTCCAGTCATTGCTTCTGTCCAGAACACATTCCTGTTTTTCCTTATCATGCAGGAGCTGGATACGGAAGGTGTCGTTTCGTTCCGGCTTAAAGCGTTCTTTGAATCCGTTTTCCATGCATTTGGTAACGGTGATGTCGGCGCGGCGCGGCTGCTTGATCACAGCACAGACGCTTACACATTCCCCGTTTAACTCGATGCAGACAACATCCTCGAATACACACTCCTCAATTTCAAAGCGAACCGCACCGGCATCAAGCACACGCAGTGTATAAGAGCCCGGCTGCAGATTCTTTAATTCATCGCAGAAGCTATTGCGGCTGTTCAGGCAGAGTGTTTCCTTGCAATGCTCGCTGACGATTTCCACATGTACCTCTTCGCCCGGACACAGATCACGGCGAACGCCGTCCTCCTCCATGAGTGCACCAACACGGATGCAGCCCTTTGGACACGGTGTATTTACCATGGTGATGCAGACATCCTCATCACACACATCCACGACGGCAGACGCACACGGCAGATCATTGATCAGCCAGCTGACCTCATAGCCCTCGCATGGAACCTCACGTACCTCATAATGTCCCTGCGGCAAATCATACAGGCGGACACAGAAATCATTTTCGCTGTTCAGCTCGATTTTCTGTGTGCACATATCGCTTTCCACGATGGCACAGAAGGACTCACCATAGGATGGCATGACCAGGTTACCGTCTGCATCCGCGATACGCTTCTCCAGCAGCATACAGCCGCAGCGCTCCTCTTCGTTGATGATCGTAACATGCATGCTTTCTCCCTCGAACAGGAAGTAGCAGCTCTCATGCAATTCCCCGTTGATGTCATATACATGCTTACCGCCGCCCAGCTCACGCAGCTCATAATGCTGGTTGGCCAGATTGCTCAGGCAGATGCAGAAATCATTGCCGGCATGCAGTTCATATACCTCATGACAGTTCTTGCCCTTGAGCAGCACACGGTATACGGCATCCTCATCCGGCATCACGATACGGTTTCCATCCCGTATGCGTTTTTCAATTGTTACAACGCCCTGCCGCTGTTCACTGTTGATGATGTCGATATATTCATCATCACGTCCCAGTGTAAAGCAGGCACGCTCGCAGCTTTCCCCGTTGACGCGGTAGCGGACATTCCAGTTTTCATCGACCTCACTGATTTCATAGCTTCCCTCCATCAGATCATCGAAATATACACAGAAGTCATTGCGTGCACACAGGCGGTAGGTGCGGCTGAAGCCCTGTCCCTGTAACAGGAAGCGGAATTCATCCTGCGGACACGGCATGAACAGCTCCCCATGCGCATCCTCGATATACTTGGTAACGCGGACACTTCCTGTGCAGTCGCTTTCCTGATTGACAATCAGAACCTCCACATCGCACTGTCCCAGCTCGACATTGCCGAAGCTTTCCTCGTTGCCGTCTATGACGTAGCTGACGCGATAGCCCAGATTATCCTTCTGCACAATACGATAGCGTCCCTGCGGCAGCTGATCCAGAATCACACACCAGTTGTTTTCCGCACGCAGACAGACGTGCTCACTGCACTCTCTACCTTCGACCAGGATATCCAGCAGCATGCCTCTGGATGGACGCTGCATGTCCCCGTTGCAGCAGCGAACAACACCACGCAGCTTCAGCATACCGCTGTTGCGGCGGCGGTTGATGATGCTGACCTCCTGATTGGACCCATCCATATACACGATGGCATCGCATTCATCCTGCTGATTGACGATATAGGAAACATCATAATCATAGCTGTCCAGCTCGGTAATCCGGTATTCTCCTGCCGCAAGACCCTCCAGCATGACACACCAGTTGTTTCCGGCCTTTAACAGATACGTTTCCTTGAAGCAGGCACTTTCCACACAGACTTCAAATTCCTCATCACGCCCCGGCTTGACCAGCTCACCGCTTCGTGTTTCTTCAAATTTACAGATTTTCAAAACACCGCAGCTGCTCTTCGCAACACTGTTGATGATGCGGATTTCATTTTCACAGCAGTCATCGACAACAAAGCGGGCATGACGGCACTCTCGTCCGCAGTTGACCTGATAGCTGACCTCATACTCACACGGTGCATCCTCACGTACCTCATAGCTGCCGAAGCGCAGATCATCGAAGCACATGCACCAGTCGTTATCCGCATTCAGCTCGAAGCAGCGTTTACAGAAGTAGGAGCTGAGGGTTACATGAAAACACTGATGCTTCTGCGGCTTGATCAAATCACCGAATTCATTGCGCACATATTTGCAGATGCTGACCGTACCTGCATTGCGTTCCTCATTGATGACGGACACACAGAAGGCATTGTCACCATTGATGCGGATACAGGCGCTAGTACTCTCTCTTCCCCCGTTGATAACATAGCTTGTCGTATAATCGGTATTACAGCTCACTTCCTCAATGACATATTCCCCATTGCACAAATTCGCGATATCCACGCAGAAGTTGTTGCTGGCATTCAGATTAAAGGTTTCATTCATACCGCAGCCGCTGACCATGACCATGAACTGCAGATCCTTCGACGGCTTAGAAACACTGCCGTCACAGCTGCGAATAAACTTGCAGATACGAAGCGGTGAGGTCATACCTTCACAAAGTCCCATATTCTGCTGTGAATTGATAATCATAACCGATGCCTGCTCACAGTCGTTCAGCTCTACATTGGCATAGCACTGCTCCTCACGGCCATTTACGATATAAACCGGATTCGCTTCCATCGGATCACTCAGCTCATTGATATCGTAATAGCCCGGCAGCAGTCCGCAAAGCATGGCACAGTAGTCATTATCCTCGCTCAGCTCAATCAGACGATCATCGCTGTCAGAGATAACGCGAACCTGATAAACCTCACCACAGCCCGGCTTGCACAGGTGTCCGTTTTCCATACGAATATACTTTTCAATCTTCAATACGGTGTCTGCACGTAGTTCATTGATCATGACGAGTTCATTTTCCTGCGGCAGCAGATCAAAGCGGCCATCCGAGGTTTCTCCCTCATCATTGAATCTCCAGCGGGTCAGATACCCTGTACATCCGCTTTCCTCAACCATAGTATAGCCTGGCAGCAGGTCACAGATGGTTTCCTGAAAGTCATTGGATGCATCCAGGGTAACACACTGCTCCTGCCCATTCTGCATGACACGCAGGGTAAATGCCATGTCCCTCTGAAATTCCAGCGGGTCCCCGTTCATATCTACTAATTTCTTTACGACATGCAGCTGTGTCTCACCCAGCTGCTGATTGATGATGCGGACTGTGCGGTGAGAGGTCGTACTCGTGTAGATCACTGTGGCGTAGTCCTCCTGCTGAATTTCCTCATCCACCAGATAGGTGATATCCACCTCATCCCCGTTGATCATCTGCTGTCCGCTTTCATCCGTCTGTACGATGACATGCTGTACTGCCTGGATATCGGAAATCGTGATTTTTCCAATACCGGTAGCTGGATCGATGGGTACATCATAATAACAGCATTCGTTCTGAGAGTGACAGACCTTGACATGACGCATTCTGCGTATGTCTCTGGCACTACCGTCACGCATCCTCTCTTCTATGACAATATCCATGCTCGCATTTTCTATGCACGGCTGTGCCGTTTCCAGAAGGCTGACAGGCAGCATGCGGTAAAAGACGTTCCATAAGCGTTTGCTCATCTTTATCCTCCTTCTTCATATAAGCGATTCATTTCTTATACATTCTAGTATATGAGCCCACATGGAAATTGTTCTACAAAATAAAAGAACCGTTAATTCATCAACGGTTCCAGCTGCAGCAGCACATAGGGCTGCCCCTCAATTTTGATTACATGTACACGCAGTACAGCATAGGTATTCTTCATGTGCAGTGTTACAACAAACGGGATATCATATTCATTATTCATTACAATCACCTGCTTTATCGTATGTAAAAAGCTTAAACGTGTACATCCTCATCGTAGATGCACACCATAAAGGTATAGTAGAATACCAGCACCAGACACATGACAACACCATAGATAACAGATACAAGAAAGGCAGGAAGAAGCTGCATATTATCAAACAGGGAAAGTCCCAGCTCCATCGCGTCCATGAATGGATTGCTGCGGGTCATGATATCAACGACGCCGCTGTTTGCAGCAAACAGGGTTCCATATTGGAAAAAGGCATTCATGAACGAGGTATAGGCAAAAGCAATTAAAAAGATGACCAGCATACTGTAAAAGGAAGAACGGTAATGCCGAATGATCTTAACAAAGGCATCCTT
>OASV01000362.1_pt1 | contig 14893 bp, 10 predicted proteins | sample 1494921 | NCBI WGS metagenome assembly OASV01 (sample SAMEA2579918, study PRJEB22360) | human gut metagenome
GTTACTGATATTAAAAGGTTGCAAAACTCCTTGTCATCTTAGTCAATTATCTTATACTTATCAAATATCTCTGCCATCTGTTGCTCGGTTAACCCCTTGCCGGAATTTCTTACGAGCAAGTATAAGGTTTTATCAGGTTCATTTTGTGATATCTCAACATGAATATATCCATAACGAGGAGTATATTTGAACGCATTCGACAGTAAATTGAATATAATTTTTTCCAAAGCATTGCGGTCGGAATAGATCTCTGACGTATCATGGGTCTCTACCTTGAAGTCTATTTTATTCTCTTTCAGGATATCCACATAATTGTTGGAAGCATATTCCATCAATGATTTTACGTCCACATTTTCAGGATGCAAATCCATATTGCTCGATTTAGTTTTACGAAACTCCATCAACTCACTAATCAGCTTCTGCATCCTTTCGGCATTATTCTTTATTATTTGGAGATATTTCTTTGTACTACCATCTAACCCGTCCTGTTCCAACAAGTGCTGTGCAGGTGTATAAATCAAAGTTAGGGGGGTAAAGAATTCATGTGCCACATTGGTGAAGAAATTGAGCCGGGATTCATAAATCTTCTGTTCATGCCGTTTCTCTACCTGGGCTATAAGAACTTGGCGGCTTAACCGTATGCGATTTTTGATAACAGACTTTGTGATGTAGAAGATAATAATGCACAATATGGCATAGATAATCAATGCAGGAACACTAAGCCACCACGGATAACCTACCTTTATAGTTAAGCGATAAACGTTGTCTCCCCATACTTTGTCGCCATTCGTGCTCTTCACTTCAAGCTGGTACTCACCCGGAGGAAGTTGGGTAAAGATAATATTCGGATTATTACCTATCTCCACCCAATCATCCGAATGGTTCTTCAAGCGATAAGCATATTCACAGTTTTCATTGTTAATAAAGTCTTTGGCTATGAAATTGAAAGTCATGAATCTTTCTTCATAGCTAAGTTTCAACACTCCTTTTCTGATACGTTCATTAATGTCCTGTACCGTATTATATATCTTCAAACTACTTAATATAAGTGGAGGATTAAACTCGCGCAAATGTATATTTCGAGGATTGAAATAACTAAACCCGCTTACTCCTCCAAAGTACAAGAAGTCACGATGATCCTTGAAGAAAGCTCCATCAGAGAATTCATCATTCTGCAATCCGTCATTCAAGGTATAATTATCTATTTTATTGTTTTTTACATTCAGGCTAGACAATCCCTGGTTGGTACTGATCCATATCTTTCCTTCGTGGTCTTTTAATATTCCATGAATCGTTTTATTATTCAATTTTTCGTCGGCATATTGTATCAGGCGAAAATCATTCTCCTCCTTTTTCAATTCGTTCAGTCCATAACTTGTTCCTATCCATATATTGGCATCATCACGCAGTAAACACAATACATCATTATTAGTCAGCAAAATCCGACTATCCATATCCTCCAATGATTTTATGCTGTTATCTTTCATATTGATACAGTTCAAGCCTCCGCCACGTGTGCCAAACCATAACATATTGTCTTCCGGATCGGATGTAATGGCATAAACAACATCGTTATTCAATGAGATATTCTTATCCGACGAATTATATTGCCTGAATCCTTTAACGTGATAACGACCTTGCTCTCTGGAAATATTTATTTTGATCAAACCATATCCTGATGTCCCCACCCATAAAAGAGAATCATTGTTCGTAAAATAAATGTTATACACAGCCTTGAAAGGCGGATATTTATCAGGTATCTCAAGCTTTTCCAGTCGCCCTGTAGCAACATTCAATATATTGATTCCGTTTCCTTCCGTTCCGATAAAAATGTCATTCGCTTTATTTCTTCTCAAGGCATAGACAGAATTGGAAATCAATCCTTTACTCTCATTCAGATAATCTGTCAATTCTTTCGTTGCAGGATTCAACAGTTTTATTCCGCTTCCTTTTGTGCCTATCAGAATATTACCATCTTCATCTTCACAGAAACATCTCACAGGGTGACTGGTGTGAACGGTTTCAAATAAAGAGTCGTAATGATAAAGTTGAATTAATCCTTGTCCGTCCGTTCCTATCCACAATATGTTCTGACTACCGGAATAAAGAGTGAAGACTGATAACTGACTGGATAGTTCGTTCAGGTAGGTAAAAGTATTCTTTTTTAAATCATAATGAATACATCCCCCTTCTATAAAGCTGACGTACATCTTGTTCTCTGCTAAAATAACCTGCGATACAGGTTTGCTACTATCCAGCTCAATGCATTGGGAAACTGTAAAGTCGGGATTTAAAAGGAAAAGTTTGTTGTCTTTGTTTAAGATAAATCTGCCTTTCGACAGAAATATCTTATCTACAGGAGTCTGTATGTCGACTGTGCGTAAATCACTCTGTTTTCCTCCGTTAATGAGTAGATTGTAGGTCAGATACACAGTATTTCCATTATTTAAAAGGAAAAGCATACGGTCGGAATCACTCACGGAATAATCCTTTATATGACTTGCAAAGTCTGTGTTAATCGGATTAAACTCATCTTCAGAATCATTGTAGACAAAGAACCCCAGCCCCTTTATGAGGCAGATAATATCTCCTGCCGCACTCTTTCCTAAAATAAAAGACTTTTCCTGATTGGGTACTTTATTATCTGTTCTTAAATAATACCTTGTTATCTGACGGGTTCGTTTATCTAACCGATTGATTCCATTATCTGTTGCTATCCATAAACTGCCCTTACATTCGATAATCTGGCGGATAACGTTATTACTTATAGAATTCGGATTGTTTTTGCTATATCTGAATGTCGTAATTTCTCTTCCATTATATGCATTCAGTCCATCCCATGTCCCAATCCAGATCGTATGTTCTGCATCTTCCAAAATACAGTTTACTGAATTATTCGTCAGCCCGTTAACATTTGATATGTGTTTTGCCACATTAAAAGCATAAGACTTTGTGGAAGTGACAAATGCAATAATCAGAATAAAAAATAATTGTGCGTATAAGATGTTTCTCATGTAAATGAATGTTATTTATACGGTTAGGATAATAGCAAATATAAGGAATTTATTTTATTCCGCGCATATTTTCATCGGTAACAAGGGTGTATGATTTCACCGTCAACAACCAATCAATAATCAATAGGCGTTTGCTAGATTCAGTATTCATTCATGAGAAATAATAATGTCTTTTTCATGGTCAGTTGGTTGTTAAAAAAGGGCGGATTTTATAATCCGCCCCCTCATTTTATTCATATTAAAAACCCGGATTTTGGGAAAGAATATTGTTGCTCTTATCCCTTTCACCTTGCGGTATCGGAAACAGATAATCTCTGTCGTCCCTAAAATTGGCACCTTTCGAGGTATTATATTTGGTTGCATAAGCACGCATAACGGTTCCGAAACGTTTTTGTCTCATCAGGTCATCCCGTCTCCATCCTTCCATTGCCAATTCACAACGACGTTCCTTCCAGATGATTTCTTTCAGACGCTCTTGGTCGGTTTCTGTTATGTCGGGCAGTGTATTAGTTGTTGTAGCAGGAATATACGCCTGTTGATCTCTTCTCGGATCGACCGGATTAGTTTTGCGGGCTCTTTCTCTTACATCATTCAGGTAAGGAAGTGCAAGCCCTGGTTTTCCATTTTCGTTTAATACTTCGGCATACATCAAGAGAACATCGGAATAACGGATCAAACGAATGTTGTAACTAATCATCCAGACGTCGAAACCAGTTTTTTCTACTGCTGGCACAGTCATCTTGTAATCATGATAACCGCTTGGAGATTCAGCATTGTCCTGCGCTTCAGTATCACCTTTATATCTATCACCAGTCTGTGTGAATACATAAGTAATACGCGGGTCATCTGCATCAAAGGCATCATAGAGGTCTTGGGTTGGTACGTGAAATCCATATCCCTGATAACCGGAGATGCGTCTGCTTGTGAAGAAGTGAGGGACATTGGTACCTGTGGCTATGTTTTTGTCATATACTTTGTTGGCAATCTCAAATACTGATTCCGAACTGTTTTCATATTCAGTGCGCCAGTTCATGCCGTAATCACTCAACAATGTATAGTCTTTGTCTACTTCAATAATATCATGAAGTACCGTTTCGGCAGAGGTAAAATCACCTTTGAACATGTATGTTTTAGCAAGCATTGTTTTAGCAAAGCCACGTGTTGCACGATAAGCATCATCTTCAGAGTAATCTCCTTTTGCAGGAAGTGCGGAGGCATCGGTTAAATCATTCACAATACATTCGTATACCTTCTCCAATGGGGAGCGGGGTATTTGCAGTATTTCAGCGGGTTGCATCGGCGTAGTGATTAAAGGCACTTCTCCGAATGTAGTGACCAGGCAATAATACCCGAATGCTCTCAATGCTTTTGCCTCGTTTGCATAACGTTTCAATAGTTCTTCGTTTCCTATTGCATCAGGAGCATAATAAATCACATCGTTACAGCGATTGATTAATCTGTACAGAATCTCCCAACGACGTCCTACTTCACCATTGGTTGTGTAGATCGTAAAGTCGGACAAGTCGCGTACTTCGGCACGGTCGCCGTCATTTCCTCCTCCTTTTAGAGCATCATCCGTACTGCAATCACCTACAAAATAATGATTTAATGCATATTCATTCCAAGTTGTACGTAATTGGAGATAAGCTCCAGTCAAGGCTTGTTCAATATCGCTTTCCTTCTGATAATAATTATCGCTTGTGGTTTTACCATAACTTGGTTCGTCGAGAGAGCAGCTATACAACCCCACTCCGGCAAGAGCCCAGCATATTATAAATAATATTTTTCTCATAATGTAATGTCTTTTTAGCTAGATTTAAAATTGCAAATTAACTCCAAAAGTGAATGTACGTGAAGACGGATAACGTGTAGTATCCACTCCCATATCCAATGGGTTATTGATACCCAGTTCCGGATCAAGTCCGGAATAACCGGTTAAAGTAAATATATTCTGACCGCTCACATAGAATCTACAACTTGAAAACAGTTTGCTCTTCTGGCAAATGTGACTAGGCAGTGTATAACCTATTTGCATATTCTGCAAACGCAGGTAAGAACCATTCTCCACATAGAAAGAAGAACCTCTCATATTATTGTTAGAATCAGAGTTGGTTATGCGTGGATATATAGCATCCAAATCCCCGTCTTTTGTCCATGCTTTTGTGTAAGCATCCGCCAATGCATTCTGGCGTCCTGCTGAAGCAAGGCTTCCTTTAGCAACGTTCCAGATGTCATTTCCAATAGTTCCCTGGAATGCCATGCTTACATCAAAGTTCTTATAACTAAATCCTAAGTTGAAACCATAAATGAGGTCCGGATTAGGATCACCGATAAAAGTACGGTCATCATCATCGTTCAATTCGCCTGATTCTCCTAATTTGGCAAACTTAAAATCACCCGGTTGTGCATTAGGTTGAATCTTGGTACCATTCTTATCCACATAATTGTCTATCTCTTCCTGATTCTGGAATATTCCTATTTGTTTGTATCCCCAGAAACGTCCGATAGGACCTCCTACATACGTACGGCTAGTATTTCCACTCAAATATTCCGATGTAAGTTTGGTTACTTCTGTCTTATAAGTAGACATGTTCAGCCCTACATTGTAATTAAAGTCTTTTCCTATCTGGTTACGGTAGTTGACTACTATTTCGAAACCGGTATTCTTCAAGTCTCCTGCATTGAAGAAGGGGCTGTTAGGGAAGGCGCCAAAAGAAGGAATAGGCATATTGAGCAACATGTCACTTGTTTTCTTTACATAAAAGTCCATACTTACATCAAGGCTGTTTTTAAAGAAAGACATATCTAAACCGACATTGGTTTGCTGGCTGGTTTCCCATTTAATATCTGCATTTCCCACATAAGTCGGGACGTAACCTTGTGAGTACCCGTTTCCAAAGTACCACTGATTCTCATTATTGGTGCCAATCAACGTAAGAGGCGCGTCTCTATCAATTCGTTGGTTACCATTCTGTCCCCATCCTACACGCAGTTTTAAATTGGAAATTGTATTTTCAATGTTCAGGTTTTTGAAGAATTCTTCATTGCTCACTCTCCAACCTAATGAAACTGATGGGAAATAGCCCCAACGGTTACGTTTGGCAAATCTTGAAGAACCGTCGGCACGGAAATTGACCGTAGCAAGGTATCTGTCATCATATACATAGTTGATACGTCCCAGGTATGATAACATAGAAGATGTTTCTTTACCTCCCGAGGTGTTATCTCCGGCTGTTTGTGCATCAAGTATCTGATAGATTTCATCGTTACCTAAAGCCTTTCTCTTAAATGCATTAATGCCTTCGCTACTGTTCTTCTCATAAGTCATGGCAACCATTGCATCCAGTTTATGCCTGCCTATTGTCGTGTTGTAGTTAAGGCGTTGTTCCACCTGATAATTAGAAGTAACAGCACTATTATTATTCAATTGAGTTTCTTTATTATATTTACTTTCCTGATTCGCTAAGTTATCTTCCGAAAAAGTAGACGAATAGACAGGACGGAAGTCTTTGAAAGTATCATGGTATCTTTCGAAGCTATACTGTACCCGATAGCTCAATCCTTTATACAATTTGATTTGGGCAAACACATTACCAAATACATTGAATATGTCATTGTATCTATTAGGAAGTTCGAGCATGGCTACCGGATTAGGGTCGTAAGACCATTCGGTAGGCGCATATTTGTTATATTCGTAATTTTCAGAAGACGGATCTACCAACGGGCTGATAACAGGGGTAAAAGGATCAGCTTTTTGAATGAAATCGAATGAAGGAATTGCTCCTGCGTCACGTTTTCTTATCTTTGCCAGATTGACATTGGCGCCAACAGTGATAAATTTGTTAATATCATATTCAAGATTCGCTTTAAGTGAAAGTCTCTTGAATTCAGTAGTGATAATCGCACCCTGATCGTCTACATATCCTAAACTTAAAGAAGATCTCGAATTATCTGTCCCCTTACGGATGCTTAGATTATAGTTCTGGTTGAAAGCTGTACGGGTTACTTCATTCCACCAGTTGGTATTATAGCCTTTCTGATACTGATTGGTAAACTTATCCTTCATTGAGTTTTGAAAGCTTGCATCGTTTTCATACGCTTTCATGATGAAGTTGTAGTATTGGTCGCTGTTCATCATGTTCAATGCTTTATAACTGTTTTTTACACCTACATAAGCATCCAATGTTACAGTCGTTTCACCTTTCACCCCTCCCTTGGTAGTAATGAGGATTACTCCATTAGAACCTCTCGAACCATAGATAGCGCAGGCTGAAGCATCTTTTAATACTTCCATACGTTCAATATCAGATGGATTCAGGCTGCTGATGTTATCCATGAACTGTCCATCAACCACGTACAATGGATTGTTGTCATTGACGGTCCCTAAACCTCTCACGCGGATCACTGCATCCGATCCCGGCTGGCCGGAACTGGCGGCAACAAATACGCCGGCTGCCTTACCTGTAAGTAGTTCGGATGCATTGGACACTGCATAGTTCTTAATATCCTTACTACTTATAGAAGCCAAAGCACCGGTAAGGTCACTCTTTCTTTGAGTACCGTAACCAATAACTACAACCTCATCCAATTTATTATCGGACACTAGATTTACATTGTACGTTCCGCTATTTGTTACGTTTACAATTTCAGTTTTAAAACCTACATACGAGAATGAAACTTTATTTGACGATACTTTTAATGTATATTTCCCGTCAAAATCAGTGATAGTACCATTGGTCGTTCCCACTTCAAGAACAGAAACTCCAATTAAAGCCTCTCCGGTATTACTGTCGTATACCACACCCGAAATACTCTTGGTTTGCTGTGCAAAGACATTTGTGCAAACAGCAAGAATAAGAATGAATAATAATAAATGCTTACTCATAGTTTATACACTTAGATTTAATTATATGAAATGATATTTTGTTTATTCGCAATAATCTTACCATTTTTCAGTTCTAATTCTGTTCCGGCGGGAAGTTCCACAATTACTCTTGCGTCGTTGGCCGGGATCTCAACGGAACCATTTGTCTTTATATTTTTTGCTATATATTCTTTGGCAACAATATCAAACAAATCGCATGGTTGGGTAGCTTGATAAGTAATGGTTTTGGTCTCTTTATGAGGGTTATAATAGAGATAGACCGGATAAGGTTTCTCTGTATAGAAGTCTGTGACATTGCAATCCAGTCGGAGAATACCCTCCACATTCGTTTGACAAACAATGGCCCCCAAAATACCAACTGGAGAAGAACTGTAAACACTGAACATGCTCTCCGTCGGATTACCTTTTATCCATTTGGGACCATCGCCGATTGCAACCGGACTAACCCCTTTTAATGATGCTTTTCCATAGTCATCCGTTTTTCGTAAACCTTCATAAGAAACATTGTCATAAGTAATGTCCTTCAATTCCGGAGCCCATTGATGTGTTTCATCTATTTCCCCCGGATAGAACAAACGACATGCACTTGCATTGTTCAACATCCACTTGCCGATAGCTTTTGCATATTGAGGCTGATATTTCACCATCGGAATGAAAGGCCAAGCGGGTTTGATACTGTTCATAAGGAATGCATATCCTCCGCCGTCTGTGATACTTCCTTGCAGACCACTTACATCATAGTCACCCCATTTTCCTACAATAATCCCCCAACCGGTTCTTCCTGTAGGGCTTTTACATCCGTCAAATACCCAATCAAGAAGTTTGGCTACATTATAGTTGGCTCCCTCTACTGCATTCAAATAGGCTGCCGTATAAACTCCGAGTGGTAAAAGGGCCTCGTAAAAACGACTTTCTTTTTGGGCAAGCAGGGCTTCGATAGCACTCTTACTATGTTGCAGATAACGTGGATCGCCAAACTTATGATAAGCACACAACAATACATAAGCATGACCACCGGCGGCGTCTTGTTGCAATGGAATATGATTAACCATTCCTTTCATTTGTGCATAGTCAAAATAAGAATAGTCGTAATTTCCATTCAATACGGAATCTGCTTTAACAAACTGCTCCGCAATACTTTTTTGTATCTTCTCTGCCCCGTCTACATTGGGGAAAACATCGCATATCGCATAATATAAGGCATTGGGTAATACATCATACCACCAGTCGCGGCCATAGCCTCCTCCTAAAAGGGCTACTGACGGAGTCGTATTGTTCATGACTATATTCCAGCCGTTATCAGAATTGAAATAATTCTGCACCATTTTTACATAGTTATATCCGTCTTGATTCGTCTTGTCAATCCCTACAAGGCCGGCACCAAGAATAGCTGCCAATGAATTCAGACTTTCATGGAACTCTCCGTTATTAGCATTCTTTCCCTGGCGAATATCTTTAATGGCAGTATATAAGCCAAATGTAGTCTGGTCCATATTTCTGCGGGCGTCATCTAACCAGATTAATGGTCCGACTTCGCTTTTATTGTTCCAGTCAAAGATAAACTGGTCATACTTTTGGGCTTTTTGCTTCCAGTCCAGCATTTTATAAGTTTCAGGCATATCAGGCATAGAGTCTACCCTATGGATGGAAACCTGTTTTACCTTTTCACCAAAGTTATTTCCGTTGCCCGAGCAAGATGCCAGGAGACAAACGGTTATAAGTACAAAAACACCTTTACTTGTCATTTTCATGTTCAATAGTATCAGTTTGATTAGTAATATTCTTAGCTAAAGGATATGCCGCTAATTGTAATCCGGCAACAATCACCAGCGCATATTTCAATGCAAAATCCTGCGATACACAATAAGCAAGGAAGATAAACAGTAGTAAACCGAAAGCTCTTCCAAGGAAAAGGCCGAACTCATGACTTAGGATATATGCATATTCGTTTCTATTCTCAATCTTTGCAACTGCATCAATTGTTCTCATCATAATGGGGAAGTAAGCTAGGTCGAACAAAGGCTGGAATATCACTTTGCAAAGGACGAAAAGGATCACTCCCGTAGCAGAGAAGAGAATACCGTTGAATAGTGTACCGACAAAGAATACGATTAGTCCTCCTACAAATATTTTCAAACGGTCTTGCGGGCGGGCCATACGTCCTAATACATACACCAGGACAGCGGTCAATGCTCCGCTAACTCCCTGAATCAATCCTAACGCTCCTTCATCTCCTACCAGCTTCAATACCAATATAGCCGGTGCCGTTACTAAAAAACCTTGAACCATTCCTTTCAATCCGGCTAGCCACAGCATCTTTTTCCAAAGAATGTTGAAGCGGAAATAGAGGAAGTTCGTTTCTTTAGGGTTCTCGAATTTACCTTTCCACAGTGTCATGCAGGCGATAACGGTAATGACTACTGCTGCCATCGTAACTACACAGTAAGAGGTATTGATATTGAAGAGGAATCCGAAAACTTCTTTTCCATCTATTTGGCTGATAAATGCGCCTATAATTAAAGGAACACCGATGGAGGTAATAGAAAAGAAGAAAGACTCTAGTCCGAAGAAATAATTACGGCTGTTGTCGTTGGTATTATAGAGAGCCAGCAGGTATCGGTTGGTCCAGAAGAAACCAGAAGCTGCTCCCATTAAAAAGCCGGCCAGACCAAGTTCGACGAAGCCAAGTGACTTGATAGTCATCATACCGAACATGGAAATGCCACTTACCAGGATTCCTACCGAATAAAGTGTCTTCACACTGTATTTCTTTAGCAGATAACCGTTAACAAGAGAGGTAGTAATGATGCCTATATACATTGCCAGCTGATAAAAAGCAACCATCACGGGGTCACTCGTGTTTCTCATGATATAGGCTCCCACAAAGATTTCTACTATCGGTAGTACCAATGCATAAAGCATATTGGTAACCAACAGTGTTCTCATGTTAGGTTCCTGTTGCTTAAAGAACAGATATTCTTTTTTCAGTTTATTCATTACTTCTCTTGTGTCTGTTTTAATACATTTAATATCTCTGAAATGGAAAGCTCTGCCTTACAAATCACTTCATCGCTTGCTCCATAATACATGGTTATCGTATCGTCGTCCACCAAATGCCCATTAGTGAAAACTACATTTCCGAAGAAACCTGTTTGCTCATAAGCGGCGATAGGTTCCATGATCGGTTCTTCGCTTCTTGCAATGACTTTCGACGGGTCATTTAAATCGAGTAATAAAGCCCCCAAGCAATAACGGTGATTAAAATCGGCTCCATGATAAATCTCCAGCCAGCCTTCTTCTGTCTTTATTGGAGCTGCCCCTGCCCCTACACGTGCGCAATCCCACATTCCGTCACGAGTGGTTGCCACACATTTGTGGTTTCCCCAATGCAAGCGGTCGGGCGATTCTGCCAACCATATATAATTGCCGCCAAGTTCGGGACTGCTTGGGCGATGAAGAGCGAAATACCTGTCACCTATCTTCTGTTCGAACAATGCACAATCTTTATTATGTGGTGGGAATATCATCCCATGCCGTGTATAGTTTTTCCAATCATTGGTGTGAATCAGTCCAACTCCTACAGCTACCGACGATACTTCTGTGAAAGTAAGGTAAAAACCATCTTCGGTTGTTGCAACACGGCAATCCTCAATACCGAATGCTTCCAGCTCTCCTTTTCCGAAAATAGGTGGAAATTCCGGTTCATCTTTGAAGTGAATACCGTCGGTACTTGAAACCAATCGTAAGTAAGACATCGTGGTCAGATAATTCTTTCCTTTGTAACCGATAACGCGTGGGTCTGAAGCATCCAAATCGGGATCATTCTTTAGAAACGAAACCACTTCTATTTTTCCTTTTTCATTATATATAGGAAAACTGATAATTCCTTCTTTCTGTATAGGTCTTTCTGCGACGCGCAAAAGTAACCAAATTTTGCCTTGATATTTGAAAACTCCGGGATTTAACAAACATGTAATTTCCATTCCGTTGATTCCCGCTTTTAAATCTTTTGGAGCCAGTAGGGGGTTCTGCTCACATCTTTTAGCTATATCCATAATATTTCGATTAGTGATTATTTCTGTGAACAAAAGTATGAGATGAGAGACAGGAAAGCGTTTACTATATTCTCAAAGAAGTGTACACATGCTCAAGAACATGTTTTTAAGAGGATGATATTGGGGAATGATTTTAGAAGAGGCAGGGATATTCGTATTTATATGCTGTACTATTTAAAAGCTTGATTTATAGATGGATGTGCACTTCGTTGAAGTGTATTATATTCTCATAAGTGTATAGTATAGTTTCTTTGAGGAGTGCAAAAGAAACATATAAAGATAAAAAAATAAGAGGCCAAACTCAAAAATATAATTTGAGGAAGCCTCTTGTTTTTTCTTTTTAATAAAAATGATACTGTAAATCCTATTTCTTCACGTATGGATAATCTATCGTATATAATCTGTCAGAGTTTGTTTGATAGAGGTGAAGCCGTTAAAAAAAAATTGTTAGACAGCCTCTTTTCGTTATCGGTTTGGTATACTGTCTTTATAAATAGTAATTGTCCTTTTTCTTGTTGAATCATTCTTGATACTGGTTACATCTCCCCGGGTCGTGAAATACACATAGTTTCCCAGATCGAGAAAACGGTATACTTTCACTCCGTCGTGCTCGAACAGATAACTGACTTCATAAGTCTGGTTATTTTCTGATTTTCCGCTTTTCAGTGGAATACCTGCATAGCAGGAAGCTAGTCCCGTTATGCAGAAGAAAAGAATAAAGGTCCGAATCAATGTTTTCATAATCATTTCTTCACGTGTGGATAATCTATCGTATAATGTAATCCGCGGCTTTCCTTACGCTCCATTGCTTGGCGCATAATCAGATAACCCACATTCACCATATTACGCAATTCGCAGATTTCTCTGGACGCTACGCTACGTTTGAACAGGCTTTCAGTCTCTTCGTAGATAATATCGAGTCTGTCCCAGGCACGTTTCAGACGGAGGTCACTGCGGACGATGCCTACGTATGTACTCATAATTTGATTCACTTCCTTCATACTTTGCGTAATGAGCACCATTTCTTCCGGAGAGCGGGTTCCTTCGTCATTCCATTCGGGAATATCTTCATTATAAGAATACTGATCAACCGCTTGCAGACTGTGCTTGGCGGCAGCGTCGGCATATACCACTGCTTCTATCAATGAGTTGGAAGCCAGACGGTTTCCACCATGCAATCCGGTGCACGAACATTCTCCCACGGCATAAAGGCGTTCGATGGAAGATTGTCCGTCCAGGTCGACAAGAATACCTCCGCAGAGATAGTGGGCGGCCGGGGCTACCGGGATATAATCTTTAGTGATGTCGATGCCCAGGCTAAGACATTTCTCGTAGATATTGGGGAAGTGTTTCTTTGTTTCTTCGGGATCTTTGTGGGTGACGTCCAGATATACATGGTCGTCTCCACGGTTCTTCATCTCGTTGTCGATGGCGCGTGCCACGATGTCACGGGGAGCGAGCGAAAGACGGGGATCATATTTCTGCATGAACTCTTTTCCGTCCATGGTGCGCAGTACGCCTCCGTAACCACGCATTGCTTCCGTTATCAGGAAAGAAGGGCGGTCTCCCGGATGATACAGGGCGGTAGGGTGGAATTGTACAAACTCCATATCCTTCACCGTACCTTTGGCACGGTAAACCATGGCGATACCGTCTCCGGTAGCGACTAGCGGGTTAGTGGTTGTTTTATAAACGGCTCCTACTCCACCGGTAGCCATTAGCGTCACTTTAGCAAGATAGGTATCTACTTTTCCCGTTTTCGGATCGAGGATATAAGCACCATAACATTTGATGTCCGGTGTCTGGCGGGTTACAGTCACTCCCAGGTGATGCTGTGTCAGGATTTCAATGGCAAACTGGTTTTCGATGACCGTGATATTCGGATGGCGTTGTACGGCTTTAATCAGGCTGTCTTGAATTTCTGCTCCTGTATTGTCTTTATGGTGAAGAATACGGAACTCCGAGTGTCCGCCTTCGCGGTGCAAGTCAAATTCGCCTTTCTCGTTTTTGTCAAAATCCACTCCCCACTTAATCAGTTCTTCAATTTGTGCGGGAGCTTCGCGCACTACCTTTTCTACTGCGGCACGGTTACTGATCCAATCGCCGGCAATCATTGTGTCTTCAATGTGCTTGTCGAAATTATCCACCAGAAGGTTGGTGACGGAGGCTACACCTCCCTGGGCGAAGTACGTATTGGCTTCTTCCAGCCCACTTTTACAGATAAGAGCAACTTTACCTTTGTGCGCCACTTTCAGCGCAAAACTCATACCGGCAATTCCGGAACCGATAACGAGGAAATCGAATTTTCTTACCATAATCTTGTTATTTCTCACCGCAAAGCTACAAAATAAGTTACTTCGTTGTACTTTTCGTTGTCACTAATTCATAAAATTGCTACCTTGCAGGCAAAAATCTGACAAAATGAATCGAATTTTTCATGCTCGCATCGCCTGGTACCAATATTTCCTGTTGGTGGTGCTTACTGTAAATGCTGTTGGCGCATTGTGGTGCAAATATATCTTGGTAGCGGTACTGTTTATGCTGATGCTGATTGTAGTGATCGAACAGATTATACATACTACTTATACGTTGACTACAGACGGTAACCTGGAGGTTTCACGCGGCCGTTTTATTCGTAAGAAGGTTATTCCGCTTTCCGAAATCACCACAGTCAGGAAATACCATTCCATGAAGTTCGGTAGTTTCTCGGTGACGGATTATATCTTGATAGAATACGGAAAAGGGAAGTTTGTTTCGGTGATGCCTGTCAAGGAACAGGAATTTGCAGAACTACTCGAAAAGAGAATGTTTGAAAAGAAGATAAAAGAGTAACTGATTATATACTATGAAATATCAAGTGATTATCATCGGTGGCGGTCCTGCGGGATATACGGCTGGCGGAGACGCCCGGGAAAGGGGGTTTTGGGGACGATTGTAAC
>OASV01000367.1_pt1 | contig 14468 bp, 19 predicted proteins | sample 1494921 | NCBI WGS metagenome assembly OASV01 (sample SAMEA2579918, study PRJEB22360) | human gut metagenome
TGGCGGTGACCCAAGCCGCATCCATGCACTAGCAATTCTTCGCCTGAATATATGCGAGCCCTGAACGGATTGTGGGCAAGAAAATATCTCCCGTAACAATAAGGTAATAGAAGGTAGCATGAAAAAAATATATTATTTAATTATTCTCAATGAGTAAAATAAGCAGTTATAATACATAGTGTTATGAATCCAAGAGATTAACTTGCTCATAATTTTCTTGAATAACTCCATTCGCTAAGACGAAATAATGCTTCATCCAGAACATTATCTGGCTGAACCAACGCAATTCTTACTCTACTTTCACCGCCAGAGCCAAAACCGCTACCAGGGGCAACCAGAATACCGGTATTATCAAGCAAATCCTCAACAAATTTCAGGTCATCACCCTCGGCAAAATCCCACGGTAGTGGAGCCCATAGAAAAAACGTTCCATGGGATAACGGTATACTCCAGCCCAGAGATGCAGCACCGCTAATAAAGCGATGCATACGGTCAGCATAAATTGCGCATTTAGCGGCAGCTACCGATTCGAGTTCATTAAGGATCTCAGCTGCTACACATTTGAGGGGAAGAAATGCCCCGAAATCCGTACTGAATTTTATATTGCGTATCCTTTTTATGAGTTCTTCTGCACCTACTGCAAAACCAATGCGCCAGCCTGCAATGCTGCACGATTTACTCAGGCTGTGAAGCTCAATAACACGTTGCATGGCACCGGCTAAAGGTAGTGCTGCACCGCTGAGCACGCCATCAATAGGGGGCGTAAGCACAATCTCAGCGTAAGCCCGATCGATAATAACCCACAGATCATACCTTTCAGCAAATGCCATAGCTTCATTAAGCTTATCTGAAGATAGTTCAATACCTGTCGGATTACCGGGGGAGCAAATTACCAGTACCCGTGCATCTTTTAACTGTTCGGGCCTGATTGAGGTGAATTCGGGTTGCCCTTCCTGGTTGCAGGGGAACAGTTCCACACGTGCCCCAATAATGCGGGCACTGCTTTGATAAACGGTATAAGAAGGATCTGGCATGAGAACCGCTTCCCCCGCTTTCAGACAGGAGAGCAGGCTGAAAAAAATGCCTTCCTTGGAGCCGAGTAAATCAATGACATTACGATCAGGATCCAGTAAAAGAGGAGCACCATGAGGCAAAAAGCGCCGCTGATAGTAGGCTGAAAACCGTTCACATAAATTGTGGGTGATATCAGAGCGAAAATCACCATACCCGTGCAGATCGTCCTGCTGGATAAAAAACTGCAGCCGATCGCGCCAGTGAGAGTCGGGGACAATATCAGGATTACCGACAGACAGATCCAGCAAAGGCTTTCCCTTGAAAGAAGGCATTCTTTGTCTGATACGGTAAGCTTCGGTCAGCTTTTTTAACAATGCAAAAGAATCACGTAGGGTTGTGTCAGAATGCTTAATCAAGTTGAAGGCTCCTTATTAGCGGATAGGTCTTATAAAATGGTTATGACCGATTTTTTTGTGTCCCTTTCGCAGGCGCGTCTGGAAATCGAAGAACTGACTTGCTATAAGCGATACGATTTCATACCAGACTGTGTCCTTGCGTAGCTTCATCGGATAAAGAAGAAAAGCGCTGGTAACATTGTCCGGATCGTTCTCAATACGATATCCCGGGACGATACTGAATAGCGGCAAATCATAACCAGCATTTACTCGCTCCCAGCATTCTTCAATAAAACTAACAGCAAGCTCATCACGTGATGGTGTCAGGGCAATTACATCTGAATCAAAGGGTATGTCGAATATCACCTCCCACCCAAGGCTGGTACGGTTGAGGACCTTAAATAAGCCATGCAGCTCAATAGCCCTTGTCAATGCCTCACGTCCTGCATGGAGCTGTATAAGATAATCGGCGTATCCCTGGCGGCCTAGTTTACGGAGATTTATCCAGGCTGAAAGGATCCCCTGAGCTGGACGTGAATTTTCAAGAGTGTAACGATATGCGCGGAAATGACCGTAGTTAAAGTCTTTGTCACTGTAGCAGTAACTGCTGTCACCCAGCTCATCCATAAAGCGGTGATCGCTTGCAATAAAGAAGCTACTTGCATAAGGACAAAGCCCATTCTTATGGAAATCAACGCCCATGGAGTCAAAGGAATCTATTCCCCGGAGACGATAATGGACCTGCGTTATACGATCCCTGATGTTAGAACTTGATATATGAGACAAAAAATTACTGTTAACAGCGTCACGCAAGCTCAGGTAAAGCCAGCCTATGACGCTATCCAGATGCAGATATGGACGTTTCTTTAGATTATTTTCTTTTGAGAATGCCTCAGCAATATCAACAATTTCACGCGTATCCTCACAGTTGAAATTAATTGTTGTCCCTCCACTACATATGATTGCTGCAACTCTTCTGCCACGAGTATGTTGTTCATTGAGTATGCGGGTCAGGGCATCCGGACACATTCTGCCCTCACGGTTTGATACGACCCGCAGGCATTTACTGGAACCGATCCCAAGCATACTTGCAGCATGTTCCACACAGTAATGTGCCCCTTCACTGCATAAAATAACAAGGTCATCAGGTACACCCGCTGAGCGAGAAACAGGTGAAATTCGGCTAATAGCTGATTTTATTGCATATAATATTGTTAATTTCCCACCGTTACAGGCGATCCCCATTGCCTTTTCCCAGCCGGCCCACCTGCCAATGCGCCGGGCTACACGCTGTTCGGTCAGTAACGCCTCACCTCCAAAAGCATCCATCAGGCTATTGATATTATATGCAGTTGCCAGCCATGCGCCTGCAGTTGCTGCAATACCGGGTTCAGGCACCATATTAAATAAGAAGTTTGAAGATTCCGGTCGTATCGCTCCACGGAAAAAACGTGCGACGTCATTAAGCAGTTCTGCTTCACTGACAGGCATTTCATCCTCCGGCCGATTCAGCTCATCAAAATACGAGAAGGGTTGAACGGGGTACTTTGGGCCTGGCCCCATAAGAGCATGCGGAGCGTAGCTAAGTTCCGGAAGGATGGACTGGGTCAGATGTGCATTATGTTGAATATGACGATGCAAAATCTGAACGTATTCGATTAAAGATTCAATTTTATCAGTTCCTGCACTGACTTTGGCTTTTTCAATAAACTTAAAGTGGCTCATGATTTTTTCTTTTCTGTTATATTTTATCAGGGGCTTGTAAAAATGACACGTCAGTGCCTTTTTTTCATAAGACAAATATTATCTCTAATTACACAAACTCCATAATGTCAGAAAGTTAAATATACACTTGATGATTATTTTCGTCAGTAAGCTTATCCCTAAAGATATGAAATTTTCAATTCATCGTATGTGATAGTAAGTGCAGACCCTATTAATGGAGATGGTTTTTTACTCTGACATTTTTTCGGGTGCCTCAGTACTTACTATGAAATTGAAAAAAGTTTTATCTGTTAAGCATTCTAGGATATGCGATTGTAAAAAATGCGACATGACTTTTAAATTATATACATTTTCCTAATGCGCATCTGTAGATGTAAACATCTTACATTGCTTTCGTGGTCTTGTTTTACAAAACTTGTCCAGTTTTGTAATTATTTTTAAACTGAAAGAGGGATGCCAGGTAGTTTAGTGAGAAATATCATTTTTAATATTTTTCCTATTGTGTGTTTTGTAAATTTTGTACTTAAAGAATCCTGATGAGTTAATATTTAATGGCTGATCACACTTCTGATGAAAATTTAATTTTGAAAAAAATGAAATTGATTGTGCTATTTATAGCAGCTGGTTTTGCACATTCTGCAATAGCTGATGTGCAGTGGGTCGTTGGTGCTGGCGCAGGAATAATCAGCACATCCTACAAACAGTATCAAGAGATATTATTCCTGTTCCGGTAGAGTCTTATGAAGGCGACCGTTTGTGGCTTGGTGGCCTTGGGGGGGGGATAATACTTGTGGAAGGATGACTCTAATAAGCTATCCCTTACGGCTTATTATGACCCTAATCATTTCAAACCGGGTGATTCTGACATTCATTTACTGAGAAAACTTGACAGAAGGCATAGTAGTGTAATGGCTGGTATTTCTTATGAGCATTATACCAGCTATGGTATTCTGCGTACCTCTCTTACAGGAGATACAATACGTAACAATAATGGCTTTGTCGGGGATATGGCATGGCTTTATCGTTACAATATTTCAAGATTTTCAGTTCAGCCAGGGCTTGGCGTTCATTAATACAGCAAAAAGTATAATGATTACTATTATGGTGTTACGGGGAAAGACTCCTCCCGTAGTGGACTAAAAGCTTATAGTGCCAGCGACAGCTGGAATCCATACGTCGAGCTAACAGCAAGCTACAATTTTGCAGGAAACTAGAGTATCTATGGTTCCGGAAGTTACGAAAAAATAGGTAAGACCGTCGAAAATAGCCCTATGGTAGATAAGTCGTGGTCAGGAATGTTATCAACGGGTGTTACTTATCAGTTTTAATTTCACGCTTCAATGGGGAGTCTCCCATTGAAGCTCTGATAAAATAGACTAAATATCGCAGAGTTAAAATATTGTCTGTATTTCTACAGTAGAATTTAAGGGGGGTGACACGGCGCCATAGGTTGCTCTTGTATGCTTCCCATTTTCACCAAATAATAAGATCATTAATTCTGATGCACTATTCATTATATCGGCATGCCTTTCAAAGTTTTCAGTGGTATTAAATATACCAGTTAGTTGTACAACTCTTTCAACTCTGTTCAGATTGCCATCCGTCGCTTTATTGAGCACATAAATAATATTTATTGCGGTTTGTTTTGTCTCATCACTTGTTTGTTCTTCACTAACATTTAGACCAATTTTCCCTGGGTGTTTTATCTGTCCATCCTTTAAAGCAATCTGGTTGATATAAACCATGTTGTTTATTACGGTAAAGGGAATATATTTACCTGCTGCATCAGGTACGGGGGGGGAAGATTAATCCAAGCTCATCTAATTTTTTTGAAATATTGTAGGAGTTATTACATTTTTTTTCTGCGTACACTGTCAAAGTTGACGAAATAAATAGGCATAGAAATGATGTAAATATTCTTGTAAAAGAAAATAACTTACTTTTACAAAACATAAGCATTTTGTTTTCCATTAATTGTCAATGAGCCAATATTTTTTGAAGTCAACCATAAGAACAACTATTGAGTTTTTGAATGTTTTGTATGTCAATAAAAAGGAGCCAGCTTCGGCATTATAAACATATGGTGTACATGGGAGAGAGGTATTTTCACTAAATATTGATCTTTGTAAAATTAATCCTGCGGAGTTGAGTATGCATTGAATGATAGATTCTGGATTTTTGATATTAAAAATGATCATCGTTTCGTAAATTCTTTCAATATCGTTTTTAGCAGATTGAGTCCAGTATATGCTGTGAGGCTCAGATGAAATTTCAGCGTTTAGCATTTTTTCTCCACTCTACCATTTCTCTAGGGGATAATAACGATACTGTATGTGAATCTGATTCACTGAGCGAATGTTCAATTCGCTTTTCTTTTTTTTGCTCTCGTTCCAGAAACTGAGATATTGCTACCCTTACAACCCAGGATCTGTTTTTTTTATTTTTGAATACCCATTTATCCAGTTCGTTAGCCATGTCTTCAGGCAGTGGAGCTGTAATTGTACGTGTAGGTGCCATATCTTTTACCTTTTACCTTTTAATACCATTAAAGCTGTTTGCACGATATTTTGAAAAAGCCCCATTTTTTAGGTTGTCTCTGACAAAGCCTGCATAAATACAACACCGCAAACTATCATTGCCATGCCAGCTACTGCATATACGTCAAGCTTCTGATTGTAGATAAAATACGACGCGATGCTTACAAGCACAATACCCATTCCGGCCCAAGTCGCATATGCAACACCAACAGGAATTGTCTTTACCACTATGCTCAGAAGCCAGAAAGCAACCCCATACCCGCCTATTACAAGTATGAGAGGTAGTGGTTTATTAATTCCTGATAATGCTTTCATTGAAGTTGTTGCGACAACTTCAGCGGCTATTGCAAGAGCAAGAAGAAAGTACGCGTTCATATATTATCGATCCAGTATTTTTCAATTTATCTGATTGCTGCGCATGAATAATTTCATAGTACTTAATTCCTGAAATTCTAACGTCACGGCATATAAATTTTTTTATTCTTTCAACTTTGAGTCTCGTGGTTTTTCACAACCTTGCATACCTAATAAACTTATGATGAGACATCCCAGCTGATGCCCTGAGTTACCGGACTGCCATCCTGAGTTGCCTCCTGGTTTCTTTGCTATGGCTGCAGGCGAAGCGACAACGGCTATCAGAAGTAAAGCTGCAATTTTTTTCATTGAAGAAACCTCTAAATTGACGTTTTAACTGGAGATAATCATACCATTGAAACAGGAATTTAAAATATCCTCGTATGTAAATCAGAATATTAACAACTTATAAAATAATCTTAAAATTGATTTTTATTCACAGGATAGATCCAATAATAGATCCCAAAAAGATCCCTTTAAGATCCTAAAAGATCCCTACACCACTTTTCACTATTAAAAACAATAGATTACAAGCTTTTTTATCCACTATAGCTAGGAAATAAACCACTATAGCTAGTAAAAACATCCACTATGGGTAGTCAAACAACCACTATGGATAGTAAAAACATCCACTATAGCTAGGTGTTTTGAGGCTTATACAGATGCTCTATCTTGCTGATAAATATGAACAAATCAAAAATTATCAAATTTTTATCAACAGCACTTTTTCTCGACTTTTATGATATTTGTGTTATAAATCTGTAAGCTTTTTGAAAAATTCCGCTATAAATATATTTAAATTTAAGTTTTTTTAGCGTGGTTCTGCAAATGGATTTGAAAGATCAAGATGCTTTGAACTTTGTTAGCGAACAAACCAGTAATGACGAGCCTGTCACTCTTGTTCCGACTTTTAAAAATACCGTCCAGCCGGTAGCGTTAATGAGGCTTGGGCTGTTTGTTCCTACGCTCAAATCTACGGGAAGGGGTGGGCGAGGCGTCCTCGTTTCGAACGATGTTAGTGAGGAGTTGAGTCAGTTATCCATTGCAAAAACAGAGGGTTATGAAAATGTTCGTATAACCGGAGCGCGCCTTGATATGGATAGCGATTTTAAGGTCTGGGTTGGTATCATCCATGCCTTCTCACGATTTCAAAAATTAGGTGATGCGGTAAGTATTAGCTTTCCTGAATTTTTAAAACTATGCGGAATTCCTTCAGACCGTTCTTCAGCCAAATTGCGTAAGCGTATCGATGAGTCTCTCAACCGGATAGCTACAAACACCATTTCATTCACCGGGAAAAGTGGAGAATTTTACATAACTCATCTGGTGCAGACTGCAAAATTTTCACCAAAAACGGATATGATCACCCTCAAGGCTGACCCGGGGATTTATGAGCTGTATCGGTTTGATCATAAAGTATTACTTCAGCTTCGTGCGATAAATGCACTTCCAAGGAAGGAGTCTGCTCAGGCGCTTTATACTTTTATTGAAAGCCTTCCTCCAGATCCAGCTCCTATCTCTATAGAACGACTGCGACTGCGACTGAATCTTCGCTCAAGAACCATCACTCAAAACGCTACAGTAAGAAAAGCAATGATGCAGTTGAGGGATATTGGCTATCTTGATTACACCGAACTCAAGAGAGGTAGAGATGTATTTTTTTACATCCACTATCGCAGACCTAAGCTTAGCCGTGAAGAGCGTAAGATGATCGGCTCATAACTGACGTTTTCAAACAAACATCCACTGTAGGAAGCAAATCCCGGATTTATGTGCCGGATATCTGAGGCGAAGGCATTCTTTACGCGCAAAAAACTAGCTATAGTGGTTCTTTGCTGAGTAAACCATGTGCATAATCGTTACGTTACTAAGGAAGCTATTAAGCCTTAGATGCAAGTGTTTATCTCTGATATTGCACGTGTAGTTGCTAAACATCGTTTGTTTTTTTATGATGGCTTCCTGACTACCTGAGATCTTGTAAAAATGAACTATCTGATTGATAATTCTATACTATTTAGTCCTGATAAAAAGACAATTTCGTCCAGAAAAAATCCGTTTATCAGTATATCTCTTACAACAACTGCGACTCGTCTTTTAGACGAGCTCGTACGCAAACCTGAAGAAGTTTTAACTAGGGCATTTCTGCTCAAAACTGTTTGGGAAGATAATGGCTATGCATCCTCTGATGCGAGTCTGAACAATAACATCAGTCTTTTGAGGAAAAATTTCGCTACTGTCAGTGATACTGAAGTTGAGCTTAAAACTATACCTAAAATTGGATTTCAGCTAAACGCTACTGTAGAAGTTGTGGATGATGTTTCACCTGACGATACCGAAAGCGACACAGCAACGCTAGCGGAAAAGATAAAAGGCAATGGTACCTCAAATAAGTTTGCTATTGCGCTTTATCTTCTCGCTTCGGCCGCAGTAATGACCGCCGTGATTCTATTCTTTTTGAACAAAAATAATGATATACGATTTAAAAAAATAGATGCGATGCGCGTTGAGCAGTTGGGGAAATGTGATGTTTTTAACATGTCCAGTATTCCCGTTAACTTTGCTAATGTACTGGAAATTTACCCTGAAATTAAAACGAAATGTGAAGGGAATCAGGCCAGTGTATACTATGATTTTTCTGATATGACAAAAGACAGAACAAAAAATCTGTTTGTTGCCATTTGCTATCAATCCAAGATTTCCGGGTATCAGAAATGCGAAAATTTAAAGTCATATTCCCAACAGTAATCGCTTTTTTGGCAATGGCGATTTCTATTTTCACTTACATAAAGTATCAGAAAAAAGAAGCATATGTATTTAAATGTGATGCTGACGTTCGATATGATGTGAAAGACGAAAATGGTGTTGCAACAATTGATGCTCTTTATGTTTTATCTCTTGGCTCAGACCGTAAGGGTTTTTTACACATGACTGGCGTTGTTAAGAGAGACGGGATTAAGAATGACCTTAATAGAACTTATTATTTCGACTATACTAAAAACACAAAAATTGATATTTTTAAAATGCTAATAACTGAAGAGAAAGTCAGCGTTTTCGATGGTGTTGATAGTGCGTTTTTCCATGAAACATTTTTACCTGAAAAGCCTGGTCAATCTGTGTATATAAAAGCCAATAGATTACGGGATAATTTATATGTATTCAATGGCTTTTCCTATACTCATTTATTGTGTTCAGGGACAGAGTAATATTTCCCTTGGTTAGTTATATTCAATCTGCGCTACCGAAAATTTATCTAATCGGTAGTGCTTCATTCTAAAAAGGAAGGGAATTATTCTTGTAGAAAGTTATTGTCTTTTCAGTTTTTTAAGAAAGATTTTTACGATTTTAATTTTATCAAATAATTATAAAAATCAAGTTTTATCTTTCTTTAAAAGGGCGAGAGGATACCGAACCACCCCGGAACGGTCCTCTCTGAGAAAGTGGCTTTGCCATTATTCTCTGTATTTGATTTTGACAGAATAAAATCCTTATGCCAAGAGGCTAAAAATTTACTCAAAGTAATAGCATATCTCAGTGGCAGAATGGTTTTATTGAGTATAAGTGGGGACTTTCGCTTAACAATTATGGTATGTAAGAAGACATACTGAAATGCCAGAAAACGGTGCGTTCATGCTGAGTAACCAAGCCTTTAGCATATGGTTGAAATTGACTTTCATGCACGTTGCGCATACCTGATTCACTTATCTGTAACCACCCATAACTCAAGTAGTAAGTGTTCTTGTGAATATCTCCGGTACAAGTTGATCCAGTGTGAGCTAGTAATGTTGTAAGTATTCCGCATAATCGAGCCATTCATATTTAGAGATCATCAGGCATAATCAATCTGCAAACGAAGGAGATCGCTTTGCGTAAAGCCCGTTTTACTGAGCATCTAATCATCGCCGTGACTAAGTCGGTTGAAGCCTGGCGAACCGTTAAGGATGTCTGCCGGGAGGCCAGTATTTCTGAAGCAAACTACTACAACTGGAAGTCCAGATATGGTGTCATGGAGGCTTCTGATATAAAAAAGATCAAGGTTCTTGAGGAAGAGAACCGACGTCTCAAACCTATTTTTGCCGACCTGAGCCTTGAGAACTGGGCGCTTAAAGACGTTCTCGAAAAAAGTTTTAAAAACAGCCTTTAAGCGTGAGCTGGACACTCATTTGATAACGACGTTTGGACTCAGTATCCGTCAGGCCTGCCGGAGTCTAAACCTGAGCAGAACGGTATTCCATTACCGCCCGGATACCAAACGTGACGAACCCGTTATTGTCGGGTTGCAGGCAGTGGCCGAGCGATACCCACGAGACGGTTCACCGAAACTTTTTCAGGTTCTGAGGCGGCAGGGACACACGTGGAATCACAAAAGGATCCACCGTATTTATTGTCTGCTGAAACTGAATTTTCGCCGTAAGGGCAAACAGCGGTTGCCGGTGCGTAATCTCTCGCCACTGGCCGCTCAGGAAGCGCTGAACCAGAGCTGGTCCGTCGATTTTAAGTATGATGCCCTAGTCTATGGGCGTCTTTTCGCACGTTCAATGTCGTTAATGACTTTAACCGTGAGGCGTTGTCGATTGAAATTGATCTTAATCTGCCAACTCAGCGAGTGGTCCGTGTACTCGACAGGATAGCGGCAAACCGTGGCTATCCGGCCATACATCGTATGGATAACGGCCCGGAATTTATCTCCCTGGCACTGACTGAATGAGCAGAGAAACATCCAGTAAAGCTGGAGTTTATACAGCCGTGTAACCCGACGCAGAACGCTTTCCTTGAGCGCTTTAACCGGACATACCGTACCCAAATACTCGATTTTTATCTGTTCTGAACGCTGAATGAAGTGCGAGAAACCACTTAAAAATGGTTTTCAGAATAAAAATGTGAACGCCCGCATGAATCACTAAACAATATGACGCCGGAGGAGTATCGAAAACATCATTACTTGGCCGGCAGTTCAACAATGCCTGGAATTAATACGGGTTTATTTACATTACTTTTATAACGCTCTCTTCATTATTATGAGAAAAAGAGTGATCATCTTTAGTTTATATTTGTAATTTGCAGACTTTAAATATTAAACATTTGACACATAAGATATTCATATCATTCTATAGGTGCAACACTTGCAATGTTTTTCTCTCTATTGTAAAGGCAGATGTTTTTCATTTTGACTGGTGTTCTGTTTAATTTCTTCTCTCCAGTTATGAAAAATACTGAGTAACCTATTTCATCATCAAAGTCTATGCGTTGTCCTGTAATATTTTTAGAGAGTAAATCACTCTTTTCAATACAAGCTTTTCGTATTTCCCTGTCGAAGCTTTCCCATGCTTGTTCTGAGGATGCAACTACTTTTGATGATATTGTACACAGGGAAATAATTAAAATTACTTTCAAATCTTTCATGTCATCTCCTGAGTTCTAGTTGATGGATAAACTGTCTCTTTCCGAACTCTATGAAGCGAACCTCTCTAAAATATTATTATTGCTAAATTCAGATTTTTCAAATGATATCATTGAATGAAACCATTAATAATTATCATAAGCCAAAATTTAACGTTTAGCTTTTTCCCATGGAGGGAAAGCTGCAATTCTTTTAAAATAGTCATTCTTTGTGAAATATTAACAGTAGAAGTGAGAGAGTACAGGGTAGCATGTATATCATAGCACCTAATTGCACCGATAACGGGTTGTCTGATGACTGCCATGACATAAACCAATCTCCTGCAAAAATCATAAAACCTATCCCCCATATTAATATCGCGATGATTGATCCCAAAATTGCAAATGACTTTCCCCTTTGAAAATCAGAATAGGGGGATTTTAATTTTACGACCATAATGATAACACCAATCGTTGCAAGTGTACCTGCAATGGCTTCAAGCGCTGTTATGACACCCAGACCAAAAAATGCAGCCCAATCTGTATTGATTGACCGCCACATCAAAAATGGATTTTGATATGTATCCTTCATTGAAAGGATTGGTGCGACCGCATTTCTTGCTGTACCTTCAAAGTCAGCCATGTTGTTCCAAAAACCAAATGTACCCCATAAAGCAGGGAAGAGAGATAGTATAATACATCCTATACGAGACAGACTACGTTCATTCATGAAAATCTACCATTAATTTTTCATTTAGTGTTGAATGCTACAACCGGATTATCTTTATGTCAGATGCTTTATTTGTGTGTTAAAAATCATTTCATGGCTCATAGTTTATGATTTTTAGTTTTCCTTTTTTAAGTGACGTTACATTTGCTGTTATAAGCTTTTTAAAGTAGAGCATGGGTTGCTTTACTTCATTTTTATAAAGCTATTACACGAAAATTGTGTTGTCAATTTTTTTTAAATAGGATTACGGTTTTTTATTTGTGTGTTCCTAATGTTTGTGCATCTTGATGTCGATGGGGGGCGTTTACTAACTCATCTACGGTAATGAGCAGTCATTAATGATTCTGTAATTACAATTAGATCTTATTGTTGGCTTTTATTACGCGACCTCAACATTAGCAGAATGCATTTCAATTTGAGTTATTTCATTAATAATTAAAGTGTCTGCATATAGATTTTTTAATCTCTTCCATAAAGACACTGTCTTCTTTCACCTTCTGCGGTTATCATCGCCTGCCACAAACTAGATTTGAATTCCTTAATGGCTGATATACCGAGAGCACAGGCATACAATCGCTCTTTAACGTTTTGCGACAGAAGAAGCCGTTCCTTCCTGCTCAGAGATGATGCACCCATCCCCGGCGAGTCATGCCGGTCTTAACGCGGTTGATCCCACCCGCCTTTATGGCAGTGAGGATGTCAGTTTTTTACGCAGTACAGCTATCCCTGTATAAGCAAAAACAACAGCAACCAAGGGATTAATCAGATTAAAGAATGCATACCAGACATAATCAAATGCTGATACGCCCAAGACTCCTCCTATAAATGCGCCCGCCGTAGTCCATGGTATGAGTGGGCCAGTCATCGTGGTGCCTTCTTCCAGGGTGCGGCTGAGCATGGATCGTTGTAAACCTCTTTTTGTGAACTCTTCACTAAATAGATTACCGTTAACTATAATTGATAAATAGATTTCGCCCATTAGCCCGTTGGTTAAAAAGCAAGTACCGATCACCAGGGCTATCAACGATCCTAGGTATCTTACTTGTTGCAAAAGTCCCATGACTATAGTACGCAAGTAACCAAGTTCATCAAGCAATGAGCCAATGCTCAGAGCAATAAATGAGAGTACAAAAGTTTCCATCATATTCACTATTCCTCCACGGTTCAGCAGAGAATCAAGCTTCGGTATACCACTGTTACCTGCATATCCTGTATTCATAACATTCAGCGCATTAGGTACATTATTCCCCTGAAACATGACACTACATACAATCCCTGTTATTGCACCTGCCATCAATGCAATCACTGCCGGAATGCGGAACATACTCATTATCAGCACGAGTAAAACAGGCATAAATAGCCACGGACTAATCACAAAAGATTTTTCTAAAGCATGAAGTAATCCGGTTATCTCTGTGCTGCTCACGTCTTGATTCGAAAAGTTGTTCCGGCCAATCAAGTAAAATGCGGCAATACTCAGTACGAATGACGGAACAGTAGTAAGCGATACAGAGCGAATGTGCGAGAATAAATCGGTTCCGGCAACTGCTGCAGCCAGGTTTGTCGTATCAGAAAGAGGCGAGAGTTTATCACCAAAAAAGGCACCTGAGACGACCATCCCTGCAGTCACTGGAGCCGGTATACCCAGAACTTGCCCTATTGCCATAAATGCGACGCCAATGGTACCAGCGGGTGCCCCATGAGGTACCTGTGGTAAGTGAAACCACACTACATACAAGTAAACCTGCAGGTAAAAAAAACGCAGGACTCAAAATCTGCAAACCATAAAAGATGAGAGTCTGAATAATACCTGCCTGTATCCAGCTACCTGTAAGCGCACCAATCAGAATAAAGATACAGAGTGCCGGAAATGCCCGTACGATGTCACTGCACATTTTTTCCATTAACAGGGTAAAACTCCAGCCATCAATCACAGAAATCATAACGGTTATTGCCAGAGCCAATAGTAGAAGAATCTTTATGTCAACACCGCTAATCATTCCTGCTGACAATATGGCAACGATTGAAAGCAGGGTGGAGTACGCCGCAAACATTCCCGGTACTTTCTGGATGGCATCTTCTGGTTGATTTGATTGCATAACAGTCCGTGATTTTCAGCGTGTCAGATTTCAAGTATATGCTCAGTTTTAATGGCCAAAAACAGATAAAGTACAGGTCTATGAACTTATGAAAACCCTCATTTGTACTATCATGTGGCTTATGCTGATCGTTTTTTTATTAAATAACAGTGATATATGTTTTGTTATGGTTTAATGAAAAACACGATTTAAGCGCTACATTCTCCTAGGTTCCTATTTTGTTTATAAGTTATTATTT
>OASV01000370.1_pt1 | contig 14203 bp, 20 predicted proteins | sample 1494921 | NCBI WGS metagenome assembly OASV01 (sample SAMEA2579918, study PRJEB22360) | human gut metagenome
TGAGGCGGGCGGCCCGGGTGCTCAGGCGTTTTGGCTACCGCCGCATCTGGCAGCTGCTGCGTCGGGAGGGCCTTCACCTCAATCACAAGCGTGTATACCGTATTTACCCCCTTAATGGACTGAGCGTAAAACGCAGACGACGCCGTAAAGGGCTGGCAAGCGAACGGCTTCCGCTTCTGCGCCCGGATGCGCCGAACCTGACATGGTCGATGGATTTCGTAATGGATGCACCGGCCAACGGTCGCAGCGTCACGTGCCTGACCTATGTGGATGATTTCACGAAGGAGTGTCTAACGATCACCGCTGCTTTCGGTATTTCAGGCGTTCAGGTCACGCGTATTCTGGACAGCATTGCGCTGTTTATGGCCTATCCGGCGACAATAAGGACCGTTCAGGGCCCGGAATTTACCTGCCGCGCGCTCGATCAATGGGCCTTTGAGCATGGTGTTGAACTACGGCTTATCCAGCCAGGTAAGCCAACGCAGAACGGATTTATTGAGAGTTTTAACGGACGCTTTCGCGATGAGTGTCTGAATGAACACAGGTTCAGCGATATTCTTCATGCCCGGAAAACGATTAATGACTGACGGCAGGATTATAACGAGTGCCGCCCCCATTCATAACTGGATTAACAGACTCCAGCTGAATTCACAACGGACTGGCGAAACAGGAAAGATGAAGAAAAACCAACCGACATTACTAACTCAAGGTTTTATCTAATCCCGGTCGGAAGGTCACTGGCTGTGTGCGAAGGCTTAGCATAGGCCGATGCTCAGCATCTGCATAGATGTTGTTTATGCTACACCTATCCAACATTCTCTCTTTTCCTCTGAGATCCGAAAAATATCAGTTCCGGATCTGCTCAGTTCCCTCCGGGGCGCAGCGGCGCAGAAACACAATATGTGCCACTCCGTCAGCTGCGATATCGTCAATATGTTGTGTTATCCCCCTGCCACGTGACCGCCCGCTCACCACCATAAAAGGCCGGTGTGGTTATTCCGTGTGCGTGGTACACTTCCGGAAACTGTTAAATACGCAAAAAATCGGATCATGATAACGCAGTGGGGAAATCATCCGCATGACAGTAACGGGAGTGTGCACAGTGGATTGTGCTGCGCGTCATAATTACTCTGAGTGACTATTTGCCAGCAAACCAGAAAGGAGATCAGGATGGGACGTTCAGTACCGGTGAAGATTGGTCAGAAGGAATTTAAATCCAAAACAGCCGCCGTGGACTATTTCATGGATCAGCGTGAGGCCGTGAAGGGATCTGGCCCGATACGTGAAGGGCATTTATTTGATGATCTCAGGGAGCTCTATACCCGCTATTGTGAGCTTACAAAATGGGAGCTAGGTAACCGGGGAATTTACGCCTTCAGCGTGGATTATGAAACACGCCATACCGAACAGAACTACGGTACGTATCTGTGCTACTGGGTGCATTTCTCACCGAAAGATAAGGATGGATTGTCCTTTTCGGTTAAACAAGCTGTGGATGCGATCGCCATCGCTGCGGTTGAACAGCCCTGACAGTAGGCGGGTTTCTCAATAAAGGAACAAACATGGCTGACTGGTTTATTGCCACTGAAGGTGTGAAAGTCGTGAAGGACAGTGCCAGTCTGGCACCTCAAATCATCACGGCCGTAACGTCGATTGGCGCGGCCCTCGGAGGCGTCGCACTGACGCATTACTACACCCGAAAGCGTGAGGAAAGAGCGGCAGAAGCGAAACAGGCCAGCGAACGGCTTTTTATTGCCACAGAGCTGGTCTTTTTGCTAGAGAGGTTTGCTGAAGGCTGCACCAAAGTGGCAACTGATGACGGAGAACGAGACAAGCAGGATTTCATGCGGGCAACCCAGACCCGCCCGGAGTTAGATTTAAAGGTGATCACCGGCGACTGGCGTGCTCTTGAACCTGGTCTTACTTACGCTATCCGTGAACTGCCTGTTCTGAAGGAATGGAGTGACAGAGAGATCGCGGGCATGGAGGAAAGTGAAGGTCCACCGGACTATACCAATACAATTTTGGAACGAAAGTATCTGTATGCCCGTCTTGGTCTTAAGGCCATTCTGCAGGCCAGGAGACTGCGAAAACTGGCCTGTCTTCCTGGTACCCGACTTGATGCAACGAAGTGGTCCGCGCAGCCCGTTCTCTGGCGGGTGTGGCGTAATGAGCGTAAACGTCGGGCTCAGATGCATATTTTGAGACAACGGGAACTGGCTACATTCCATATCATTATGCAGCAACGCATTCAGGCTAACAGGCATTCAGGGGCACAGGAATGAACTTACCCACAACTGTAGCGCATTACTCTCCTGCTCAACTTCCTGTCGCTATTGATTACCCTGCTGCGCTGGCCCTTCGCCAGATGGCTCTGGTACAGGACGAACTGCCAAAATATCTGCTGGCGCCGGAAGTCAGCGCCCTGCTCCATTACGTACCGGATCTGCATCGCAGGATGCTGCTGGCCACCCTGTGGAACACCGGCGCGCGCATTAACGAGGCGCTGGCGCTGACCCGGAGTGATTTTTCTCTTGCGCCGCCCTACCCGTTCGTGCAGCTGGCCACACTCAAGCAGCGGGCGGAGAAAGCGGCCCGAACGGCCGGCCGCTCGCCTGCCGGCAGTCAGGCGCATCGCCTGGTTCCGCTTTCCGATGCGAACTATGTCAGCCAGCTGGAGATGATGGTGGCCACGCTGAAAATACCTCTTGAACGACGTAACAAGCGAAGCGGCAGAACCGAGAAGGCACGTATCTGGGAGATTACCGATCGGACGGTCCGCACCTGGCTCAGCGAAGCGGTTGAAGCGGCAGCGGCCGACGGGGTGACGTTCTCCGTGCCGGTGACCCCGCACACATTCCGCCATTCCTACGCGATGCACATGCTATACGCAGGCATACCGCTGAAGGTGCTGCAGAGTTTAATGGGACATAAGAGCATCAGCTCGACGGAGGTGTATACGAAGGTGTTTGCGCTGGACGTGGCAGCACGACACCGGGTGCAGTTCCAGATGCCGGGCGATGAGGCGGTAGCGTTGCTAAAAAATAGATGACTAAGATAGCAAGATGGTAAGTTACCATCTTACCATCTTACCATCTTACCATCTTACCATCCTGTTACCTTGCTATCCTGTTAACTTATTAATCCTAATGCTTTGAATTAACAAGTTAACAAGTTAACAAGTTAACAAGTTAACATTATTTTAACCTAGATTTTTCAATCAGTTGAGAGATTTCTTCTCGTGATAAATTTTCTAATGCCATCACTGCAGCTCTAACTACATCGGATCTATTTACTCTCCTGTGCCCTGATAACATCTCTTCCTTTATGACATTATCAATTGAGTTAAGATTCTCTTCAGCAAGAGAGATACTGACTGGTTTTGCTTTACTAGTCGCAGGTTTAGTACTTGGTTCATCTGTTTTTTTTGCATTGAGACCAGCAGTGCCTCCGTTTATAAACGAAGCTTCGTCCCTTGGCGGTGTATGTGCTCTATTCCTCACAGAATGATCTCCTTAACCAGAGCTTCAATTTCTTCTTGGGCTTTGATGTTCTGTGTTTCAAAAATAGTCATTGATTCAGCCCAGGCATCCCTGTGAGCTTTTCTGTCACATACGCGAGCATTAGACAGATTCATTTCCGGAAAATCTTTGAGAACATCCGCTGCCTGATTAGCTTCATTAACGAACATGTTAGTTGGTGTCATATTCAACACCAAATACCCACGTACAGACTCGTTGAAATCTTTAGCAGCAGTAAAAACAGAGCATGTATGTGGTACGACATCCAAATCCATTTGGGATGGTCGTAAAGGGGAAATAAACACATCTGCAGCCATTAATCCGCTTCGCATCTCTGCACTGTCACGGCCAGCACAATCGGCGATTACAAAGTCATAAGATTTTTCATGCTCTTTTAGCATGGCTTTGATGTTGCCGGACGCTCCAGTCACAGGCATATGAGGCAAGTTCTCTGGTCGATTGTTATACCAGGTCAGTACTGATTTTTGATCGTCGGCATCTACAATGATAACTCGCTTTCCTAGTGCCATAAGATATGCAGCGATGGAAACTGCGAGCGTACTTTTACCTACTCCACCTTTTTGACTACCAAGAACAATGATCATATTCCGCACACCTCGTTTGTTATCTTATTAAGATATTACGATAACAATGATTAATTCTCAATATGCTTCGGCGTTTAAATCATGTTATCATGTTAACTTGTGATGTTAATAATATCATTGGATTCAATATTATATGAATAGCTTAAAAGGTATTAATATCTTAACAAGATATTATGATATAAAGATAACATCTTGTTATCAAGATCACTTTTTTGAGTGAAGGAGTAAATCAATGGACCTAGTGTGGAAAAAAAATCCAAGGGGAAGGCTTGAAAGGAAACTGAATCTGGCAGAGAGAGAGGCATTGCTGCATGTTTTCAGCAACGGTCGAAAACCCGCTCAGGCTGATTTACGCATAGCAAATTCTGTGCTTGAAGAAATGGACCGCCGTAAGTTGTGGTTAAAATGTGATTGCGTCGAACATGACCCGAACATTGAAGGTCCTTTTAACTGCGAGGTTAACGTTGCCAGGTTACGCCACGTCAAGACGACAAGACAGCATGATGAACAGTGCCTTTTGTTCAGGCTAAAGAAAAGTAAGGATGCTGATAACACTATTACTGAAGGAAAAACCAGCCCACTAAACCCGGTAGGTGGAAACGACTGGTTACCAGTAAAGAAGAAAGAAACCAGAATCACCTCTGTGGAAGGGCCGGTTGTGCCCCGAAAGCGTCGACGCAAAACGCTTAAGCCCATTCCTGCTCTGGGCCGAAAATTGCTGACACTCATTCAGGCAGCCGGCCTGAATCAAATTGAACTGGTTCCAGAGTTTCAAAGTCCGGGTCTTGTCGGTTCAATCAACAGAATAAAAGAAGTGCTGGATGAATATTCAATGGGCAATGGAACACTGCTGAATATGCTGTTCAGCTGCGCGCCCTGGCTGTCCCCCGAACGGATTAACGACTTGTTGACCCAACTGGAAGTTTCTCTGGGAAAAGATAGCAGTGATAAGGAGGCATGCGTGTATATCATTGGTATTGCGACCGATGCCAATCGAGAAGAAGTAATCTTCACCGTTCGGGGTAATACTTTTATCCATAGGCCTGAAGCCCGCGTCAGCATCAATGGTGAAAGCACATACAACGCTGGCAGCAGGGCACCTTACTGGGCAATACTGGAATATCGTAGAGGGAGAGATGGGAAAGTTTACTGCCATGAAGGCTATGCGCATGCCGCGTATACGCTTGATAATCCGGTGCCAGTCGATAGCAATAAAGAGCGCGACACTCTTAAGGTAATAATAAACGCCAGCAGCTATGCAGGCCGTCAGGCCAATCATCCAGAGGCGATCAGCCTCAGCAAGCCACTCTTCACGTCGAAAAGCATTTTGAATGGGGTTGAAGAGGTTATTCATCCTGATTTCTTACTGAATGTGGTACCGAGAAAAGAAAATACAGTTACCACTTTTATCATTGAAACAATGGGCTCTGAATCCGAGGAATATGTTGCGCGAAAACAACAAACACATAGCTGGATGGAGCAGGAGGGCGTGCTCTTAACAGATCCTCCGGGCTGGCCAGAACCTTCAGACAGGACATTTAACAGCTTCTTGCTTAAACACATTTTTAGTGCAGTAAAAATGCACCAGTAGTTACAGGTAGAGGCGCTGAATTCAAACAGTGACAACAAACCCTCAGCACTCAAGTGGAGTGCATTATCCGTAGTGTGACAAACTACCCTCAAGGCTGAGGGGATATGTGACAAACTACCCTCAAGGCTGAGGGGGTATGTGACAAGCTGCACTGAGGTAACTGTGACAAATTGCCCTCATTAAGTGTTTTTAAATCACAAAATGGGCACCATTTAGTACCTGAAAACCAGCGTGGGCAAAGGAAGATGGTCTGTACTGTGACAAATCACCCTCATATCTTTAATTCTGGTGTGACATACCGCCCTCTGAACTGTGACATATAACCCTCATACTTACACAGGTTGAATAGAGGTTATGTCACTGAATGAAAAGACTATATGCGTTGTCTGACGGCCTTTCTTTTTCTCGATATAAGAAAGACGCATTGGCGTTCTGCTGTTGATCTCATCGACGCTCGCCTGCAGAAAGCGACGGCGAAAGTCTGGCATACGCTGATAGCTCTGGGGGAGCTGGTAGCGTTCCATGATCCATTCTATTTTGAGGGACACAACGCCCGAGCCATCTGGTTTACGGTACTGGCAAAGAGACTCGTAAAGACGCATGGCATAAGGATTGGTAATTTCTTTCGTTTCACTGAGCCGAAACTGTGTAAAACGGTTCTGAAGACCAATGAAGAAAGGAATTAAATAAGGGTTAATATGTACGCTGTACAGACCTCTGGAAGGGCTGTGTGCACGTTTGATAAACCAAGGAAAAGATTCATATCCCTTTTCTTCCCCTGCATCTTCTTCAGGGCGATAGAAGACAACTTCCTTGCCCGCGAACCCCTTTAGCGCCTGACGGATATCTTTACTGGCCTCGGCCGATGTCAGTCCAAAGGTCTCCGCGTATTTGGCAACCTGTATTTCACAGATGCCATCATGTTCCTGAAGTGTGCCATCAGATTTTCTAATCTGGTCCACAAAGAGATAAAGCATACGCTTCTGGTCTCGGGAGAGACTGTATGCCGCTTCAGTCAGTTCATTTGACTGGACAATTCGCGGGCTATTCTTACGTTTTTTATGGTTGATAACCGCAACTTCCGTCATGACAGATCCGTGTAAAGTGTGACAGATTTTTAGATTGTCACACTAAATGAAAAAGAGTCAACAGGTAGGGATAACTTTGTGAGATACAGCAGTTTATGAGGGCAATTTGTCACGGGGTTAATGGCGATTTGTCACAGATACAGAGGCGGATTGAGGGTGATTTGTCACACTCAAAGGGCAAATTGTCACACAGATCCTTCTGAAGTCCGCATGGTTAAAGGGCTGGAAGGCACTCTAAAAAGAAAGATCTAAAAAAAATAAAAAAAAGATCTTATAAAAATATGCCAGTAGATAAGTGGATAAACTGAGTGAGCTGACCGTTAAATTCCAAGCGTAAGCAGAATATATCCGTGTAGTTCCCTGGTGCTTCCTCGCTCACTCGCGGGCTTCGCCCTGTCGTTCGGCTGCGGCGAGCACTACTGGCTCTCTCTGAAAGGCGAAATTTAACTGATCCTCGCTATGGGGATATCTTTCCAGCGGGTGGTGTACGCAGGGGAGAGCATATCGCGTTTCATTTGCCATGCAGGCGCAATCCCTCGCCCGGCAAACCAGACCTGTCCCAGACTGGAATGATTAATGCCATCGAGAACCTTCATCAGCTCAGCGCTGTGAGGACGTGGCGGACGTTCGTCGAACAGCTGCAGCTGCGAAACGCCGGAGCCGGTGAAGTCATTCAGCATCACACCGGCTTTGGCATACCGATGCCCATCCTTCCAGATACGCTCCAGAGCCGTTGTGGCGGCCGCAATGATGTCACGGGTGTCCTGAGTAGGTGTAAGCAGTTTCTCCGTGGCCACGTTGCCGTAGTAAGGCTCTTTAATGGCGAACGGAGACGTTTTGATGAATACGGAAATATGCCGGCAATACTGGCGCTCTTTCCGCAGCTTTTCGGAGGCCCGCTCAGCGTACTGACAGACAGCCTGGCGGAGCGAATCGTATTCAGTGACCTTCTCGCCAAAACTGCGGCTGCAGACGATCTGCTATTTCACTGGCGGGGCTTCCTCAAGCGACATGCAGCTTTCCCCGTTCAGTTCGCGTACTGTTCGCTCGAGAACGACGGAGAAGTTTTTCCGGATAAAGGCCGGGTTCGTCAGGGCCAGATCGAGCGCGGTTTTGATGCCCAGAACATTGAGCTTGCGTGCAATACGGTTTCCCACACCCCAGATCTCTTCGACCGGCTGCAGTGAAAGCTGTTTCCGCGTTCGCTGTGGATTTCTCCGGGTCAGGGCGAGCACACCACGAAACTGTTTCCACTCCTTTGAGGCCCACTGGGCTGATTTTGCAAGGGTTTTCGTCGGCCCGGCACCCACTCCGATGGTCAGACGGGTACAGTCATACACGTGCTGGCGCAGCTGTCGGCCAAAATCCTCCAGGTCCATGCAGTGCTCCACGCCGGTCAGGTCGAGGAACATCTCGTCAATCGAATACTGTTCCACCCTGGGGGCCAGTTCCTCCAGGCAGCTCATCACGCGCGTTGACATCGAGGCATAAAGTTCATAGTTGCTTGAGAACGCGTATATTTTTTCCGGGTATCTTTCGTTTTTCATCTGAAACCACGGCGTGCCCATTTTGATCCAGGGCTTCGCCTCGGCACTTCTTGCGATTACGCAGCCATCGTTATTACTGAGCACCACAACCGGCTTTCCTTTCAAATCCGGGCGGAAAACACGTTCGCAGCTGGCATAAAAGCTGTTCACATCTGCCAGGGCAAACATCAGTACATCTCCCTTGGGCGGTGGATGATGTGCGTGACGACGCCAAAGATATCCAGATCGTCCGGATCGGGGTAAATCGGCGACCAGGCCGCGTTCATGGGTTGCAGCGTGAGTCGTGGCGTGAGCAGAAGCCGTTTAACCGTAAACTCCCCCTGCACGCTGGCCACAACAATATCGCCGTGCCGGGGCTTCTCTGCACTGTCCACAACAAGCAGATCGCCATTGTAAAGGCTGCCGTCGGACATGCTGTCACCGCTGGCACGCAGGTAGTAAGTCGCGCTCGGATGCCGTATGCAGTAATCATGGAGATCCAGGTCGGACTCGACATAGTCAGCGGCAGGGCTGGGAAAACCGCAGCTGGTCAGGTCGGCAAACAACGGATGGGCCTGTGGCGGGAGTGCTTTCCCGGTGCTGAAAAGCTGCAGTTTCATCTTTCCTCCTGACGTTTAAATATACTGGTTATGCATACAGTATATTTGACAGCGTGAGGATAATCCAGATCACCTGCTCAATGTGCCGTGTGAGTAACCTAAGCTACTCAAAATGTTCTTGTATATCATTTTGATTATTTAAGTTACTCATAATGAGAAATAATCCTTTTATTTTTCCATTCTGCGCTTATAATGTGTATCAAATTGAGTTTAATTGACGGAGCATAATGATGAATATTTACTGCGATGATGGTTCAACTAATGTTAAGCTGGCATGGTTTGAAGGAAACGAGCTGCAGACCCGGGTCTCTGCTAACTCCTTCCGGCATGGCTGGAAAGTGGCGGAATTCAGTGCTGCAACGTTTAACTATCAGGTGGGCACGCTGAAATACACCTGGGACAGCGTCAGCCGGGATGCCATCCCGACCACAAACGTGGAATATCAGTACGGTGATCTCAACCTGCTGGCCGTGCATCATGCGCTGCTGAACAGCGGACTTGAGCCGCAGCCGGTGAGCCTGACCGTGACGCTGCCCCTGAGCGAGTATTACGACGGGGACTGCCAGCGGAACGAGGAAAATATCCGACGCAAACGGGAAAACCTGATGCGTGAGCTGGTCCTGAATAAGGGCAGGGTATTTACCGTAACGGACGTGAAGGTGATGCCGGAGTCACTGCCGGCAGCGTTCTCCCGTCTCGCGGAGCTGAAGCCCGGACCTGCGGAAACCACCTTGATTATCGATCTCGGCGGGACCACGCTCGATGCCGGCGTGATTGTCGGACAGTTTGATGATATCAGTGCGGTGCATGGTAATCCGTCTGTTGGCGTGTCACAGGTCACCCGTGCAGCTGCAGGCGCACTGCGCGCTGCAGACAGTGAAACCAGCGCGCTCATTGCTGACACGGTCATCCGCAACCGCAATGATCGTCAGTATCTGCAGCGTGTGATCAACGATGCCGGTAAAATTGACGATGTCCTGAGCAAAATTACAGAGGCCATCACCTCCCTGGGCGCGCGCGTCACCAGTGAGCTGACGGCCTTCAGGAACGTTAACCGGGTATTCCTGGTCGGGGGAGGGGCATCCCTCATTGAAGAGGCTGTCCGTCAGGCCTGGCCTCTGGCTCCTGACCGTATCGAGGTTATAGGCGATCCGCAGCTGGCGCTGGCCAGAGAGATTGCCCTTTACAACAAAGAGGACTAAACGTGCCGGACGGCCTGTATTCTTTCTATCTGCATAGCGACGATCGCACCGACATCGCAGCGATGGCGACCATCAGCACCATCTCACAGCCCCTGCGCGGAGACTTCATCCGGACCGCAGCCACCGCCGCGGCGGTGATGTACCAGACGGATGCCCGTTTACCGGCACTGATCCCGGTGTTCTTTGACGGGCAGCTGAGCGCCATCCGGCTTTGTGCCGTGATGGCCCTGGTCTCCGGCACCTGGTCTTCACTTTCCGGACTTCCTGATGAGCCGGATGGCGGTGTGGCCGCGCTGGCCATGTCACCGGAGACGAAATATCAGCGCCGGCGTTACACCCTGACGCTTCAGGATGACCGTAGCAGTGAACGGGTTGAGCGTGTGCTGACGGGGGTGTCATCGCGCCTGCGTGGAGAGCTGCTGAGAAACCTGATTATCACCGGTCTGGCCCTGCACACAACCGCACCGGAGCTGCCGCGTCTGCTGGCCAGCATGCCGGTACCGCCCGGCACGGTCAGCGAGCTGCAGGTTCTGGTTCAGCAGATGGCCGGTACAGCTGTCGCGAGTAAGTCTGCAGTACCGGAGAAACCAGCAGAGCCTGCCGCACCGGCAACCGGTGATGCGACCAGGATAAAGAAAAATATGCGACGGGCATTCGGAGACTAGAACATGTCAGTGATTAAACAAAAGGCAGAGCAGTGCATTCATAACTTTCTGCGTGCCCGGAACGTGCCTGAATCTCAGTGGCCGGATCTGGTCAAAAAGACCGGCAGGGGAATGATACTGGCAGGCGTGGCCGTTGTGGTTCCCGGCGTTCTGGCTGATAACATCTCCCTGCCGGTGACAATCGCGATGCAGGTCTGCTACGCCTCACTGATCGGCCTCGGGGTTCTCCTGGCGTTTGACGAGAAAAAACCAAAGGGGCGGGGATGAATATGAACATTAACCTGAAGGAAACGGTATGAAGCTTGAAGACCTGACAGGAGACGAACGTACGCTCGTAATTGTGGCCCTGCAGGCGCTGCATCGCCAGCGGGTTTCAGCATACAACTCGACCCTGACGGCATGCAGCTTGTCGGGAAAGAATCCGCCTGCAGATGATATTTTTGGGCTGCATGAAGTGCAGGAGGCACTGCGCAGAATTGGTGCGGCACCGGAGAGCCGTTAAATCCGGTACCTGCACTTCAGAAAAAAACGGCAGGGGGACATCAACCCCTGCCGTAAGCATACTTGCTGTTATTGTTCTGAAAGTTTAGAAGCAGTTTGCGTTAAGTCAAAATATATCGTCATGAATTATCAGATTTATTTCCTTTCTCCTCCAGGACAACGCCCCGCCGTGCCTTCACGCTAACCCGGCCGCTTCTGCCTCCAGGGAAGCTGTCGCCTCCGTCCTCACCCGTTCGCGCCCTGCACGGTGCATTCAGCCCGTGAAGGGCTTGCGCTGCGGCTTCGGCGTCGCCCTGGCGTCTTCCGCTTTTCGCCGGGTTTTTGTGGCGGCACGGCGCAAGAGGGTGCCGCATATCAGAGAGGAGTGTGTCTATGTCCCGTTTTATTCTGGGTGACTGCGTGCAGGTGATGTCCCGTTTCCCGGCGCGTGCCGTCGATTTTATTCTTACCGATCCGCCGTATCTGGTTGGCTATAAAGACCGTACCGGGCGCACCCTGGCCGGGGACAACTCAGCCGAATGGCTCTAGCCCGCCTGTCATGAAATGTACCGCGTGCTGAAAAACGACAGCCTTATGGTGAGCTTCTATGCCTGGAACCGCGCGGATCTGTTTCTGAATGCGTGGAAAGCGGCCGGTTTCCGGGTGGTTGGCCATATCGTCTTCGCCAAGTCCTACGCCTCAAAATCGACGTTCGTGGGTTACACCCATGAGAGCGCCTACCTGCTGGCGAAGGGGAGGCCGCAAACCCCGGACCGTCCCATTCCGGACGTGATCCCCTGGAAATACACGGGCAACCGACACCACCCGACGGAGAAGCCGGTGCAGAGCCTGCGACCGCTGATTGAATCGCTCACGTGTCTCGGGGCCATTGTCCTTGACCCGTTCGCCGGCAGCGGCTCCACCTGCGTGGCCGCCGCCGAAGCCAGCCGCCGCTATATCGGGATCGAGATGCTTGAGGAGTACCACGCCGCCGGCGTTCGCCGTCTGGCACAGGTTGAACGGGCGAGAAGGATGCCGGCGGCCAATGACGGCGCGTTTTACCCTGACTATCCGGAGGCAGCATGAATTACCCGGGACTTGAACACCTGCGCGCGGACGTGGCCGCGCTCAGCAATGCCATGTGTGACGTGCGGATGCTGCTGAACCGCCTCGAATCACAGCACCGGCACGATGCGGCAACGCTTACCGAACGTATGGCTGCGCAGACTCTGCGCCGGATCAACACCCTGCTTCTGGAAGCCTACCGCGAAGCCCTGGTGCTGGACGAAACCTTTCAGGACTGACTGACCCTGCCGGGCTGATGCCCGGCCTGTAACCCCTTACAAGAGAGTAAAAACGATGTACGGAACCCGCGAAGAACTTTGTGTACAGCTTGAAAACATGTTCACGTCTGACGAGCCCCTGGTCCTGTTGGTCTGGACGGAAGAGGGGATAAGCGTGGCCTGCCGTGAAGCCCAGCCAGAACCGGACGGGGCTGAAATCCGGGAGGTGATGAAGGCGCTCGGCGAAATGAAAATGACGCAATACCGTCAGCAGGGGGTAAATAATCTGACCATTAGCGACCTTCTGACCCGTCAGCGCGAAGCGGCAAACCGTCAGGTGAGTGTTCCGGCGGTACTCCTGTCCCGCGTCCTGCGTAACTATGAATGCGAGCTGGAAAACCGGATCGGTATGGCCTGGGAAGCCGGGCGGCAGGAGCCTGAATCCGTCAGGGATGAGCTGAATAACGTTCGCGCCCTACAGGAGACGCTGGCCGCCTGAGAGAACGCCGGGGTAACGCCCCGGCAACCGGTGGCCATCCACTGCGAATAAGGATGTCAGTGCCTTCCGCTTTTATCCGCCGCCGCCCTCCGGGCTACGTCGGGACAATGAAACTCCCCTGAAGCTCCGTGCGGTGACGGCATGCGCCGTGACTTCACTGTAGCCCGGCCGCATCGGCCACAAGGGTTCGCTGACGCCTCCGTCCTCACCCGTTCGCACCCTTCACGGTGCATTCAGCCCGTGAAGGCTTTGCGCTGCGGCTTGCGGCGTCGCCCCTGTGTCCTCCGCTTTTCGCCGGTCTGTCGTGTCGTCACGGCGATGCCGGAACCGAGAATATGTTAACCGTGGAGGATCTATGAACCAGACCGTGACCTGTGATGCTGTTCGTCTTGAGGGTGCGCAGCGCCTGACTTTCCTGCCTGATTAGTTTGGCGGCGATTTTATGACGTCCGAGGCGTCCGTGTACGCCTACGCCCAGCGCTACTGCCCCGAGTATCAGGGGGGATTCTGGCAGTTTTACCGGCTGCCGGAAGGTGGCGGATATATGGCGCCTGACGTGGAGAGTCTGGCCCTGTGCAATCCGGACAACTGGTTTGAGCAGACTGTCAGCGGGGAAGTGGCGGGGATCATCCTCACGGCGCTGGTACTGAATCACCGGAGCTGGCACCACAGTAACCATGACCATGAGGAGCTGTGTCGCCACTTCTGCCGCCGTTATGAGCAGCTTATGGCATTTGCTGATACCCATCCGGAAAGCGCCACTATCTGGCGTGCCCTTGACTGACTGACCACGGGCGGCAATGCCGCCCGATTAAAGGAGAACACCATGCAGCTTTCAACTGAAACCCGTTCCATATTGCGCCAGTACAAAACGCTCATCAACGAGCGACGTCGTGAATCCGGACTCAGCCCCGTAACCACGGCAAAAGTGATGGAAGAGATCTGCGAATCGGCGACCCGCCAGTGCGCAGTGTACCTTTGCGGCCACTTCATCCTTCAGGGCGGGAAGGGAGACGGTCAGTAACAGGACGGGCGGGGCATATGCGCCGCCTGTTCGCGCGCGAAAACCCTGTCATCCCTTCGGGCTGACGGGCGGAAAGGACAGCGCCTGCGGCGCTGCCTT
>OASV01000380.1_pt1 | contig 13783 bp, 12 predicted proteins | sample 1494921 | NCBI WGS metagenome assembly OASV01 (sample SAMEA2579918, study PRJEB22360) | human gut metagenome
TATAGGCAGCTTAGAAAGGATGTTATCGGCGGCGGTTACAGGGACTTCTGTTATCTGCCGTATAGGCAGCTTAGAAAAGACAGAGAGTTAGCAATTGAAATCGGAAGAAGTTATCTGCCGTATAGGCAGCTTAGAAATGCTTATCAAGAAAAGCGACACAAAGACGATCGTTATCTGCCGTATAGGCAGGTTATATATTTCATAGTTCTTTTTTTATGGCTGACGTCTGATGGGGGTCGGCTTTTTGTGTTGCGCGGCTGATGTTGCAGGGCGTATGTGGCGAAGTGGGGGGCTTTTTTGTCAGGGGCCGTTTTTCCTGTGCTATAATTTAGGCATACTTATGTAAAAGAGGTTTATCATATGGATATATATGGACAGTACAAGGATTCTTTAGAGGCGGTCATGCGGATGATGGCGGCTTCCATGGAGCGGTATGCGAAGGCACATAAGGATGATTCGGGGGAGTTGATTTATGAGCATCTGCGTTACCGGCTGAAATCGGAGAAGAGCATGCAGGCGAAGCTGGAGGCGCGGGGATTGCCGCTTACCCCTTATTCGGCGCTCTGCGAGGTGCGGGATGCCATCGGGTTCCGTGTTGTTTGCCGCTTTATCGACGATATTTACAAAAATATTTCACGAATTAAAAACTTGCCGGGAATCACCGTGGTGAAAGAAAAGGATTATATACTGGATGTGAAATCAAATGGGTACCGCAGCTACCATATGATCCTGTCGGTTGAGGCGCCGTATGAGGACGTTCGCGGAGATAATCCGGGTCATTTTTTTGTGGAAATACAGCTCCGCACCATCGCTATGGATTCGTGGGCGAGTCTGGAGCATGAAATGAAATATAAGCACCATATCAGGAATGCGCCGCTCATTGAGCAGGAGCTGAAACGCTGTGCCGATGAACTGACGTCCTGCGATATTTCCATGCAGACGATTCGTAAACTTATCCGTGAAGAAGGTGGAACAGAATGAAAATATTGATAGCAGAAGACGAAAAGGCTATGTCAGATGCCCTTGCGGCGGTGCTGAAACATTTCGGCTACGAGGTGGACGCCGTCTATGACGGGCTCGCCGCTACGGAAAAAGCGAGGGAGAACTCCTACAGTTGTATGATTTTCGATATCATGATGCCGAAAATAGACGGTATTGAAGCGCTGAAACGCATCCGTGACAGCGGTGATATGACGCCGGTCATCATGCTGACCGCCAAATCGGAGGTAGAAGACCGCATCATGGGCCTTGACGCAGGCGCGGACGACTACCTCGCTAAACCGTTCGCCATGGGGGAACTGCTTGCCCGCATCCGTTCTATGACAAGGCGCATGGGCGAATTCACGCCGACTAAGCTGAAAAAAGGCGATGTTGAGCTGGATGTGGCGGAGCAAGAACTTTCCTGCACCAGTTCCGTCCGCCTGTCGAGCAAGGAAACGAAGCTCCTTTCTTACCTTATGATGAACGAAGGGAAAACTATTTCTACCGACGAGCTTTTCCGCTATGTCTGGAGTGATGAAGCGGACATGGATATCGGCATCGTCTGGATGTATATTTCCTACCTCAGAGAAAAAATCGAGGCCGTTCATGGAAATATACGGATAGCAGGAGAGAAAAACGGCGACTTCCGCCTCCAGATCGTCTCCCGCTGATTGACATACAGAAACAGAAGGTACTCCTATGGATATGATACGCAGGCTCCACCGCAAATTTATATGGATGGCCACCGCCTCCGTCGTGGCTATCATCGTCCTTGCCGTCGGACTGATCAATGGCTCCCTCTACGTCAGGGTGCACCATGAAATATCGTCCATCACCGACATCATTTCGCAGAACGGCGGTACTATCCCATCCGACCTCGCGCCGCAGGAGAAAGGACTCTTCGAATTCGGGAACTGGGCGGAAGAAACACCTGAATTCTCCTATCAGGCGAGATATTTCTCCATTCTCTTTGACGCGAACAAAAAGGAAGCGAAGGTCATTAACGTCAACCACATCGCCGCATTCAACGCCAAAGAAGCCTTCAACCTCGCCGTACGGGTTCTCCAGACAGGGAAATCGGAAGATTTCTTCCTTAAAGACAGGGCCTATTATAACTATAAAATCACACAGACCGCCAGCGGTGACACCCTTGTCGTCTTTTTCGACTGTACCCGGGACATCCTCGCCCTCTCCTCCATATTCAGCTACTCCGTGGCGCTCGGTCTCTTCTGCATCATCCTCTTCTTCCTCATCATCACCTTCCTCTCCAGCAAGGCCATCAAGCCCTTCGTGAGAAATATGGAAAACCAGAAACGGTTCATCACAAACGCCAGCCACGAGCTGAAAACACCGGTGGCGATCATTTCGGCGAATACGGAAGCGCTCGAACTCGTCAGCGGAAAGAGCGAATGGACAGGGAATATTATCAAACAGACGAAACGCCTGACGAACCTTATCAACGACCTTGTTGCCCTCGCCCGGGTCGGGGAAATAGAAAAAGAAAACCTGAAACTGGAAGATGTGGATATTTCCCAAGTCACGGAAACCATCGCAGGTGACTTCCGACAGGTGGCGGCTGAACGGGGGAAGACGCTCGAAACCCATATACCGCCCGGCGTCCACGTCCGGTCAGAAGAAAAACTCTTCGGACAGATCCTCGGCATCCTTCTGGATAACGCCGTGAAATACTGCGACGAAAAAGGACGCGTGCAAGTGGAAGTCACGACAGAGAAAAAAGAAAAAGGTTTTGCGATAATAATCTCCAACGATTTTGCAGAAGGAGAAGATATAGACTACACGAAATTCTTTGAACGCTTCTACCGCCACGACATCTCCCACAGCAGCCAGATCAAAGGATACGGCGTAGGCCTCTCTATGGCTGCCGACATCGTGAAGCTCCTCGACGGAACCATAGACGTATCATGGAAAGAAGGGCGCATTTCCTTCCGCCTTGACTTTTGAAACAGAAAACGGCACTGAAAGAAAAACAGTGCCGTTTTTGAGTAAAGGATTGTGGAGTGTTTTTGGAAATGCAATGAAAATGAGGCGCAGCTTGATAATGACAGACTCAACGATCTTAATAGAAAATGGCAGATCGGATAAGCTATGAGTGGATTTGCCCCGATAATCCGATAATGGGTATTCAGGGCTTTGGAATCCAAATAGAGAAATCCTAAAGATTAACTATAAAATTTACACAGATGCTGTCAACGGATATCTTTGGTCTGATTTAACAAGTGAACAATTGTCCTGCAAATATGTAAGTGAAGCGGATGTGCTAAATGTTGTGTTGTTTAATAAACGTGCAAAATAGTGGCGTGAGGAAAATCCGGATCTGAAAGAAAAATGAGGGCTTGTGCAAATCTAAATGAGCTATTGGTCTTTGCGAATATGGAAAGCTATAATGCAGTTTTAATTGGTAAAAAGATTGATTGGAAAGAGCGAATGGTCGTGCTTAGAAAATTGACAAGAACCTAATTATTTTCTTTGGAGAATTTGAATACTGAAGGAATGAAAAAGTTGAAGGTTTTGGATAATGAAAAGTAAGGATGATCAAAATATTCATGAAGCTGAGCTATAGAAAAATCAGTACGGCAAATGTATCCATGCTAAGAACATTTTGTGGTTGCTGTTTATTTTTATCATGGTGTACAATATAGACAACTGCTGGATCAGCAGCTTAGAAAATATATATAATGGTTATCATAATTATCTGCCGCGTAGGCAGCTTAGTGGAAAGGTGGTCTGATTATCTTTATAAATCCATATATATATTAGTTATTAAATTTATAGTATCATGCATTTAAGGAGGAAAATAAAATAATGATGATTGAAAAAGTTCATGGACAGCGAATTAAAGAGAAGGAAAAAATGGAACATAACATAAATGATACAGATGACATCGTGGCAAAAATGAGATTACTGGTGGCTGATGGTACGATATGGCTGACACAAAAGGAAATAGCGGAGCTTTTTCAAACGACGAAACAAAGTATAGGCATGCATATCAGGTTCATCCTGAAGCATGGTGAATTGGATGAAAGCGTGGTGGTCAGCTATCGGCTGGCTGACCGAAAACAGGGGACGATGCAAGGGAAATTGCAGGTACGAAAGACAGCCCATTATAACTCAGACATGGTATTGGCGGTTGCGCGCCGTGTGTGCTCACCAAGGGGGAGGCAGTTCAGGAGGTATGACACAGCGGTATTAAAAGAGTATCTTGGCAGGAGATTTTGCCAAGGATAAATAACATTTGAGAGGTTGGGGCGGAACAATCCTTTGTAAGGAGTTATCCTGCTATATCAGGGGAAATGCCGGAGTGATCTGCAGCCGGTATGGATTATGGTTCTGAAAAGGAGGATAATGAGTTTGAAAATGGCATAAGTTTCATGAGAAAATCATAGGTCTGTTGATTGGCAGACGGTCATTGCAGGATGTATTTGACGGAGGTTTCTGATGATAGAGGATATTGTCAAGTCGGACTTAAAAACGATTCTTCATTCTAAACGGGCGAATTTATATTATCTTGAAAAGTGCAGGATCATGCAGAAGGATGGACGTATTGTTTATTTGACGGAGACGAAAAAAGAGAACTTGTTTTGGAATATTCCGATTGCCAACACAACAGTAATTCTTTTGGGCAGCGGTACTTCTGTGACACAGGCGGCAATGCGGCTGCTCAGCAGCGCCGGTGTACTTGTTGGTTTCTGCGGTGGTGGGGCTACACCGTTATTTGCCGGTACGGAGGTGGAGTGGCTGAATCCGCAAAGTGAGTACAGGCCGACAGAATATGTGCAGGGGTGGCTGTCTTTTTGGTTTGATGAAGAGAAACGTCTTGCTGTGGCAAAGGAGTTCCAGAAAAAGCGTATCCGTTTTCTGCAGACAGTCTGGGATAAAGACAATGAATTGGCCGATGAAGGTTTTTTTACCGATGATGCTTTGACAGAAGAAGCGATTTCCGTTTTTAAGAGCCGCATGGAAATAGCGGGGGATGTGACCCATGTATTGGCGGCGGAGGCGGAATTCACAAAAAAGCTCTACAGGTACGCGGCACAGAATACGGAAACAGTCGATTTCACGAGGGAGCGTAATTCTGACCAGCCTGCGAACAGGCTGCTTGACCATGGGAATTATCTGGCGTACGGACTGGCGGCAACGACTCTCTGGGTACTTGGTATTCCTCACGGCTTCGCGGTGATGCATGGTAAGACAAGACGAGGCGCTCTTGTTTTTGATGTGGCAGATTTGATCAAGGATGCCATCGTCCTGCCATGGAGCTTTATCTGTGCCATGAGAGGGCAGAGAGACAGAGAATTCAGACAGATCTGCTTACAGAAGTTTACCGAACATAAGGCGCTGGATTTTATGTTTGATGAAGTGAAACGGTGCAGCAGACTATATGCGGGCGGTGAACGGTCATGATGGTCATATTTACGAGCAGGAGCGAGAAGAAGGCTATTTATACGGTGCGGAGGATTCTGGATAGTTTTGCAGACAGAATTGGGAATGATACGTGGAAAACGGTCATTACGCAAGAGGGATTGCTGACGGTGCAGGCGCTTTTGCGACGGACTGCTACCAAAAGTACAGCAGTGGCGTGTCATTGGATCCGATCCCGGAGCCATAGCGAGTTAGTCTGGATTGTAGGGAAGCGGGATATGTTTAACGAAGAAGGCATCGTGCCTGTCCACTCCACACAAAAGGAAATCCTTCACCATGAGTGGGAAAATGACTGGCAGTATCTGCCGTTGATAAAAGCGCTGGCAGCGGTGGCGGCACTCTTCCATGACTGGGGAAAGGCATCAGCGTTATTTCAGAAAAAACTGGATGAAAAGACATTGAAAATGGATCCCTTTCGTCATGAATGGGTATCCTGCAAGCTTCTTGAAGCGCTTATTTTTGCCGCAGGTGCGGAGGAAGACGACAGAAAATGGCTGAAAGTACTGGCCGAAAGAACGATAAAGACAGAGGATATAGAAAAGAATCTGCAAATTGACGAAAAAGGAAACGGGCAGGCAGATATGAAAAAGCTGGATGCAGCACATTTGCCGCCGATTGCAAAATTTCTGATGTGGTTGATCCTGTCTCATCACAGGCTGCCGTCTATGGATAAGGATGGCTGGGTGAATGTGGAGAAAAAAAGTTTCCACAGTATATTCTCCAGTCTGAATGCGTCCTGGGGATATGAGAGTGAAGCGGAGGAGACTATTATGTGCCGCAGGAGCTGCTTTGTATTTCCGGAGGGACTCCTTGTGGAGAATGCGGCAGCTTGGCGGAAGGCCATAAAAAAATGGTGCGGCCGGTTATTAAATGATTACGACAGACTGATGGATATTATGGGAGGGGAGACATACAAATCATCATTCAGGGCTATCGCCCACTATACGAGATTGTCTCTTATGCTGGCGGATCATTATGTTTCTTCCCTGCCTGAGGAAACAGATAAGGGCCGATGGGCAAAAAATGATTTATGGGCGAATACAGACGGTAAAACCGGAAAGAAAAAGCAGTTTCTGGAGGAACATTTGGTCAGGGTCTGTGAACAGGCAACCCATATTGCCCACAGACTTCCTTATTTCAGTGATCAAATGGAGAGCGTTTATGATGTAAAGGCGTTGACAAAGAAAAGCCCGGCAGTTTTCAGATGGCAGGATACAGTTGTCGAGAAAATCAGAGCATTCCGGGAGAAGAATGGGGATGGTGCCAGGTATTTTATAGTCAATATGGCAAGCACCGGCTGCGGCAAAACGTTTGCCAATGCAAAGATCATGCAGGCTGTATCGACGGACGGAAAATCGCTCCGGTATATCCTTGCCCTCGGTCTTCGCACGTTGACGCTGCAGACCGGTGATGAATACAGGGAACGGATACATTTGGACAGAAATGATCTGGCCGTCCTTATCGGTTCCAGTGCCGTAACCAAATTGCATGAGGAAAATAAGGAAGCAGATAAAGAGAAAGAGGAAGAGAAAAAGGGGAATAGAAAGGGGTATTTATCGGAAGAGCCGCTGCTGCCGGAAGAATTGGAGTATGTGGATACGGAAAGCGAGGAGCAGTCCCGGTTTCTGGATATCTTTTTCAATAAGACAGATAAAAAAGGAATGACGGTAAATGAAAAGACATCAAAAAAGAATAAAGCCTTTCTATACAAGCCTGTTCTTGCGGCGACTATCGATCATATGATGGGGGCTGTGGAGACGACACGGGGAGGAAGGTATATTTTGCCTTCATTGCGGCTGATGTCATCGGATCTGGTGATTGATGAAATTGATGATTTCAATTCTAAGGATCTCATCGCCATAGCAAGGCTTGTTCATCTGGCGGGATTGTGCGGAAGAAATGTGGCGATCTCTTCAGCGACGATACCGCCTGATCTGGCGGAAGGGCTGTACAGATCATATCAGGCAGGACTGAAAAGTTACAATTCCTTCTTTACGGGGAAAAAACAGTGTGCTCTTGTGCTTTGTGATGAGTTCAGGACAGATGTGGAACCGATGGACAGCGGGGATGATTCGGCTTATCGAAAGATTCACGATCGATTTATCCGTAAACGAGTGGAAAATCTGGGGAAAGAGCCGGTAAAGCGTAGGGGATATATACAGTTCTGCGGAGCGGAAGATAATGACACTGACGCTGCGAAAGAGACTTCCTATTTTGAAAATATAAGAGAAGCCATAGAAAAGCTGCATGAAAATCACCATGTCATTGATAAAAGAACAAAGAAGCGGATTTCTTTCGGTGTGGTTCGTGTGGCAAATATCACCCCCTGTGTGAAAGTCAGCCTGTACCTCATGAAATGCGGATGGAGCGAGGGGACAGCTGTCCGAGTGATGACTTACCACAGCAGGCAGATCCTTCTTCTCCGTCATGAGCAGGAGCGGTATCTGGACAAGGTGCTCACAAGAAAAACGCAGTCTGCCACAGTGGATTTTCAGGATGAAACCGTGCGGAAGCATCTGGACAGCACACCGGAAGAGAATATCATATTTATTCTTGTAGCAACACCGGTGGAGGAAGTCGGCCGTGATCATGACTTCGATTGGGCAGTGGTGGAGCCGTCGTCGTACCGATCCATCATACAGCTTGCCGGCCGTGTCCTTCGTCATCGTCAGCCGGTTTCAGGAACGCTTGAAAAAAAGAATATGGCAATCATGGCCTATAATCTGAAAGCTTGGCAGGGAAAAGAGCCGGCTTACAGCAAACCCGGGTATGAAACTAAAAAACGGAAATTGAACAGTTATGACATGCATGATCTTGTGGATGAAGAGGAGTTGGGCAGAAGGATTGATGCGGTACCGAGAATTTTAAAACCGGAAATGTTGGATAAGGAGCAATTCTGTCCGGATGATAAAAGATATTTCTCAAAACTCTCTGATCTGGAACATGCGAGCATGATGGATTTTAACTGCAAGGGAGATTGCGGGCCGCAGTGTATGCACGGATGGATGGAAGAATACTGGTGGATGACGGCACTTCCGCAAGGATGCAGCCGCTTTCGTGAAAGCTATGGGGAAGAAATCAAGGCCTGCGCGGTGTATGAGGAGGGGGTACGAAACTTTCTTGTGTATGAGGGAAAGGAGAAGACTTTGCTTTCAGATAGTGTAGGAATTACCGACTACAGTGGTATGACAGAGGAAATGGAGGGACGGTTATGGATTATTCGTGATTATGAAGCTGCCTTGAGGCGGTACGTATCAGATACAAGTGATGTGCCGCAGGATGTGCAGATGAATGAGGTTTCCTGCAGATATGGAGAAATCACTATACCCTACGGGAGATCCAGTACAGTGGATGAATGGAAATATTCAGATCAGTTAGGTATGTTCAAGTTAACGGAAGAAAATAGACAGGAGGGATGATTTTGAGCGGGTTGACAGCGTACATATCGGAAGCGGCTGCAGGGAAAAAGAAAACGCCGCAGAAGTGGCTGGCGGATACGGTTTCTTTGCTTTCCAAATGCGATATGGCGACACATGTCGGGAAATTCACCCATCCCGATGTGAAAGTGTATTTGCAGAGAAAAAATAAAGCGGGACAAAATGCCTATGTACTGACGGAAAATGTGGACTGTGAAACGGATATCGTATATTCTTCTGCCGCTTACATGGGCGCAGCGAAATTACTGCTTTATGCATTGGATGACGGAAGACCATTATGGAAGCATATCTATGAAAATGATGAAAACGTTAGGAGAGAAGTAGAATCTTTGGGCGTATCCTTCGATACAATGAGACAGGAAGTGGAACGCATGATGGCGACTGCCGATCCGGCAGCGACGGACGGAAGGCTGCGGCAGATTTACTTTCCTGCCGGAGAAGGGACGTATCATCTGTTGACCGTATTGCCGTCCTCAAGCCTTCTGCAAGTGCTGAACGGCAGAAGCAGGAATATGAGGCAGCACAGGTTTGACTGCCGTAATGAGAAAAGCGAGTTTTATGGGAATGCATGTGATGAAATCATGGAGAGGACAGTCATCGGCTTTGGGGGAACGAAAGCGCAGAATATCAGCGCCTTTAATGCACGGGTAGCGGGAAAAGCGGATCTGCTCATGTCTATGCCGGCTCTGTTGGAAGGGGAAGAAATACGTCGCCCCCACCGTAATTTCCTTGAGGAAACAGTGCCATACCGGGCCTATTTCTTCCTGTTCCGAAATCTGCATGAGTTGTTTCTCATGGAACGGAATAATACGGAAATTCGGAATAAGAGGGAAGCACTGGTCTGTGATCTGATTGATGTCATACTGCAGTCCTGTTATCGTTTACGGGAAGAGCCTGCCGGCTGGAGCAATGGCGAAGAGTTCCTTAATCTGCCGCAGATCCAGAAAATATGGCTTGATGAACAATATAGAGAGGAACGGACAGATGAATGGGCAAAGGAAACAGGGAAGTATTTTGCAAAATGGTTTATTTACAAATATAGAAGGATCAAAAAAGAACAGCGTGTATCATTGGGCGAGGAGGAAATGAAACATATCCGGCACGCAATGATAAAAGTGCTTATGGAGGAGGTGAGAAGTTTGTCATGAAAGCATATCTGCTTATATCCCATCTGCGGATTCATAATGCCAATGCCATGAGCAGTACCTTAACCATCGGAGTACCTGCTATGACAGCATGGCTCGGCGCAGTCCATGCACTGGAACGAAAGTTGGGAGAAAGGAGGGAGCCGGCTCTGGAGGGGATACGACTTGTAAAAACAGCGGTATCATATCACAAGACGAATCTGCAGATTTATAAGGGCCCCGGAGACTATGTAAATTCTCTTGTAGGAACGGCAAATCCACTTAATGAAAAAGGGGAAAGACCGTCATTTATTGAAGATGCGAGAATCCATCTTTCCGTATCCCTTCTGATAGAGGCCCAAAAGGTAGATGGGAATAACATGGAATTATTGGAACAGGCAGTAAAGGAAATATTGCCCCGGATGAAAATGGCGGGGGGAGACATACTGGATATTAGAAAAATCCAAGTCATGCGTATAGATGAAGACAATCCTATGTCAGTTAGGAAAGTAATTTTCACCCTTATGCCCGGTTATATACCTATTGAGCGCAGGGATCTCATGGAAGCGAAAGAGCTGGAGGGGAAAGACAGTCTGGATAGGCTGCTTCACTATCTGAAAGTACATCAGACAGCAGAAAAAGATGAATCCGGGAAGGTAACAGACTGGAAATATGAAAAGGCGGCGGCCGGATGGATTGCGCCGCTTGCTGTAGGATTTAAGGGATTGTCTCCGCTGGGGAAAGTGAAAAATCAGCGGGATCCGGATACGCCCCATCGATTTGCAGAAAGCATAGTCACCCTTGGTGAATTTAAGATGGCTCATCGGTTCCGTGACATAGATGAAATGATGTGGCACTATGCCTATGAAGAAACCAATCAATTATATCTTTGTAAAAATCAGGAATGATCAGGAGGAAATGAAAATGGCGAAAAAAGAATCAAATCTGGCATCTGTACTTTCTTTTGAAAAGAAACTTGTTTTATCGGATGGCTATATGTATGGAACAACCTGGGAAAAAAGAAACGAAACAGCCCGTCCCGTTATGCTGGTAGAAAAATCTGTAAGAGGAACCATTTCCAACCGATTGAAGGATAGTGTAAAAAATGATCCTATGAAATTGAATGCGGAAGTGGAAAAAGCAAATCTGCAGACCGTAGACAGCGCTTCTATTTCTCTAAACGATGACACATTGAAATTATCCTTTACAATCAAAGTCCTTTCCGGTGTAGAGCATCCCTCTGCATGCAATAACGAAACTCATCATAAAAAAATAGAAGAAATAGGAAAGAAATTTATTGAACAAAACGGATTTAAAGAGCTGTCAACCCGCTATGCGATGAATATAGCCAATGGCCGCTTCCTTTGGAGAAATCGTGTAGGGGCAGAAAAAGCGGAGGTCATTGTATCCATAAAAGAAGAAAATAAAAAATGGATATTTAATATTTATGATTTCAGCTTGAAGGATTTCGATAAGAATCATGAAAAAGTGGAAGAATTGGCATCTTTTATTGCCGAAACTCTCTGTGGAAAGAGGTCATCCCTTCTGATCGAAGTGGAAGCCTTCGTACTTATGGGAAAAGGACAGGAAATTTATCCCAGCGAAGAACTGATTCTTGATAAAGGAAAAGGTAAAAAGAGCAAGGTTCTTTACCAGGTGGACGGTACGGCCGCTATGCACTCACAGAAACTCAGCAATGCCATCAGAACCGTCGACACTTGGTATCCCCAGGAAGAGGGGAGACGGATACCGATTGCCATTGAACCCTATGGTGCGGTCACCACTCTTGGGAAAGCCTACCGCACCCCAAAAGAGAAAAAAGATTTTTATACCCTGTTTGATCAGTGGTCAACCGGCAGTGAACCGGATGATGAAAATGACAAAAATTATGTCATGGCTGTTCTCGTCCGCGGCGGTGTTTTTGGTCAGAGTGAAAAGGAATAAGCTATGGAATACTATCAGGAAATTACTTTGCTCCCCTGTGCGGAAGTATCGCTTGCCTTCCTTTGGACCAAAGTGTTTACCCAGCTCCATATTGCTTTTGCAGATGAAAAGAATAAAAGCGGACATAACCCCTATGCCGTTTCATTTCCCGAATATAGGGAAACAGGTCTGGGAGAAAAAATCCGTGTCTTTGCGGAAGCACAAGAATTGGAAAGACTCAACCTGTCCAAAGTACTGGGACGCCTCCTTGATTATGTGCACTGTACAAGCATAAGGAAAGTGCCGGAAAGAAAAGTACAGGAAAGAAAAACTTATGCCATATATAGCAGGTACCAGCCTGAGGGCTCAATCCGGGTAAAAGCGAAACGCTATGCAAAAAGACATCCGGGAGTAACGATTGAAGAGGCTGCCCGGCTTCTGCAAGGAAAGAGAAAATCTGTCAGATTGCCGTACATACAGATGAAAAGCCTTTCCCGCGGAGGAACATTTAGCCTTTTTATAAAAAAGCGGGTAGAAGAAGAATCTGCCTTGACAGAATGCGGAACCTATGGTTTAAGTAATAACAGAACCGTTCCGGAATTTTAACCCAAATTTTTATGGCGTTTGAAAAATGCGATTAAATCAATATATTTCAAGGCAGGAATAAATTTGGGTCAAAGTGGGAAAAAGATGTATAAGCGCACGTACTGTCGGCTTCTTTTTCCGCTCCAGCATCGGTTAACTGCCGCATAGGCAGCTTAGAAAGCAATTGTTCTTGAGTTTTCATCAATTCTTTTGTTAACTGCCGCATAGGCAGCTTAGAAATGTCGTCGATGATGACGACTGTACCGAAAGGTGTTAACTGCCGCATAGGCAGCTTAGAAAAGCAGATGTACGCCATAGACGTCTCTTTTTCTTGTTAACTGCCGCATAGGCAGCTTAGAAAATATACTCAGATACGTTTCAAGGGCTTCTGTCGTTAACTGCCGCATAGGCAGCTTAGAAAATCCCGGTTATTTTCCAGCCGCCTGCAGATCTTGTTAACTGCCGCATAGGCAGCTTAGAAATCTTCAAAAAATGCTTTCCGAATTTCGTCTACGTTAACTGCCGCATAGGCAGCTTAGAAAAGCTCCCGATGGCTGCATTGCACGCCGTCGGCGTTAACTGCCGCATAGGCAGCTTAGAAAGTCAGTAGCGATCCGACAAAGATTTTTTTATTGTTAACTGCCGCATAGGCAGCTTAGAAATAAAATGACCGCTACAGTGTAGGTGTAGGTAAGTTAACTGCCGCATAGGCAGCTTAGAAAGTACCCGGGACTGGCATACATGGCGGGCGTTAGTTAACTGCCGCATAGGCAGCTTAGAAATATACCTTTCCGCCCTGCTTTTATAGCCTCAAGTTAACTGCCGCATAGGCAGCTTAGAAATTGATAACGGCAGATGTAAAAAGAATATAAATGTTAACTGCCGCATAGGCAGCTTAGAAAAGAGGCCGCAGATGCGCGGATTAGCCCCGCGCGTTAACTGCCGCATAGGCAGCTTAGAAAACGACCCGGAACTGGCAGGGAAAATTGCCATCGTTAACTGCCGCATAGGCAGCTTAGAAAATTATGATTTTTCATAGTTTAAAAGCTCTTTTGTTAACTGCCGCATAGGCAGCTTAGAAAAATGATATTGATCCTTCAGATCTTCAATTTATAGTTAACTGCCGCATAGGCAGCTTAGAAAAACATAACAGATACCCATAGCCCCTTTAAAAAGTTAACTGCCGCATAGGCAGCTTAGAAACATTATTTCTAAGGCGGTGTCCGTATGAGTAAGTTAACTGCCGCATAGGCAGCTTAGAAACTTGCCGGATCGGGAAGGAGCACACATAAG
>OASV01000394.1_pt1 | contig 13197 bp, 13 predicted proteins | sample 1494921 | NCBI WGS metagenome assembly OASV01 (sample SAMEA2579918, study PRJEB22360) | human gut metagenome
AAATGGGGCAAAAGTCAGTAAAATCAAGTGTTTTCAGTTTGCTCAGCAGACACTATATACTGCTCTTTATCATGCGGCTTCAGATACTCTCAGTGAACTTGCTGCTGATAGTAAATATCTTGGGACTGATATCGGCTATATTTGTATCCTCCATACATGGGGAAGCACCATGAATTTTCATCCTCATATCCATGCGATTGTTCTTGGTGGAGGGTTGGATGTGAAAAATCATTGGAAAGACAACGGGAAAGAGTTTTTTCTTCCGATTAAGGTGATCTCTAAAATATTTCGTGGAAAATATATGGCTGAACTTAAGCAACTCTGGGAAAATGACAGGCTTGAATTTCATGGATCGGCTGCACCTTACAAAAACTACTATACTTTCAAGGAATTGTTAAATACCTGCTATGCAAAGGAATGGATTCCTTATTGCAAGAAACCATTTGACGGTGCCGAATCTGTCATCAGATACCTTGGAAAATACACCCACCGGATCGCTATCAGCAACTACCGTATCAAAGACATGACAGAATCTACAGTTACATTTTCTGCTAAAGATTACAAAAACCAAGGGCTTTGGAAAGAGATCACCATATCCGGCGAGGAATTTATCCGTCGATTTTTAATGCATGTTCCTCCAAAACGTTTTGTACGTATCAGGCACTATGGTCTTCTTTCATCCAGAAATAAGAAGAAAAAGATTACCTTGTGCAGAAACATCCTTGGTTGCAAAAAATATATTTCCAAGCTGAAAGATATGGATGCACCTGCCATTATCCGTCTTCTTTATAATAAAGATATATGCAAGTGCTCTTCCTGTGGTGGTAAGATTATTCCTCTACCCACAGAACAACATTTCATAAAACCGAAACCACATATGCTCTGTTAATGAATCGTAACAGAATATTTTTTTAGCTTCCTTAAGGAGGCTTGTTTCTGATGCCATAATACAGGACTGAATTAAAAATCCTATGTATTTCTATCTGTACACGCTATCCTATTATAAATAGAGTGTCAGAATTAAAAGTCCATATAGAGTTGACGCGCTTTGTTCAACCAGAAAAAATCGAAATTGATGCAAACGAAAGGGCAGTTAATGAAAAGTCTCAATACTGCTTTTTCGTTTGCACCACCTTCGATTCTTTCCTTAACGATTTTTTACTTTTGGAAATATAGTTGATTGAGCAATAAACTGCTACATTGTAATTGCTTCCATAATCTGATTCAAGGATTGATAATCAACGAAATCCACTTTTGTCCCATAAGTTTCTATCATTGCCTTTGTTTCAGCTGTCATCTTCTCTTTTGGAATCTTCTTTACCTTGTGATATAGAAGATTCATCATTGTTCTATGCTTGAAGTTCAACTTATCATAATCAATACCGCCTCTCAAATGAAAAATATTGGTATTTCTCAGAATCCTTTCCGGCACTTGTTTCCTTATGGATTTTCTGATATTGTCTGTATTTTCCTTATCATATACATCCGCAAGTCCAACTGTCACAATAATAAGTTGTGTATTTTCACCCAATACTTTGATGATCCGTTTCAGACCTTTGACTCCTCCTGCATACAAACCTCCAAAGTGTACAATAAGATCATACTGTTACAACGCATTTTATTTGATGCTATAATTTGCAGAATTCGGAAAATTAAAACATCCCATTTTTAGCCTTGTTATAACGGTAATAATTTTTTCTATTACTGTTATAACAAGGATTCCAGGGGTTCGGGGATGGAAGATCCCCGTATTATTTCTGCACTATTTATTTTTCTGAAAATGGCATATTATAATGTGCTGATCAACATCATACTCTGTCAACTCTTTAATATCTTCATAACTTATAACAGGCAGATTTATCATTTCAGAAAGTTGCTCTGCATATCTTTTTGTTGTTCCATACTGACTTCCATATACAATTAAAGCATTCATATGCAATTTGCTCCATTCATTACATTTTAACAATTTTTCTTACTGTATTTGCCGTCCGGATCGTAATTCTGTCACTGATCTTTGAACTGGCAGTTTTTGACCACCAATTTGTTTTTTGATAATCTTTGCGGCTAAAAGACCAGAAAATCACATTTTTATAATGATAGATTTTTTCGTACTCTTCTTTTGGATTTCCAACTTCATTATAAAAACTGTCATAAGATATGTTCGGAAACATAAAAATAAGATTATCATAGATCTCCTTGTTGCTGTCTCCCCACCATTCTGGAGCATTTTTCAATATGTCTTCCAACTCTTCCTGCGAAACAACAAAAACGGGAATGTCCAACCCAAATCGTTTATTTATCATGGATCTTATTTCATTTGAAAGTCCCTCTTTGTCATCAATGTCCGCGCAGAAAACAACATTGCCGCTATTAAGATATGTAGAAACTGCTGTATATCCAAGTTCTGCAAAACCCGCTTTTAATTCAGACATCGCTATTTTGTTTTTGCCACTGATATTGATTCCTCTTAATAATGCAACATATCTTTTCATACGACCATTCCTCTCTGACATTTTTTGTTTTCTCAATATATTGTATAAATTTTACCATATCACAGACTTTTTGTGTAGTTGTTTCATTTTGATCCTTTTTTTGTTCCATAAGAGAAAGCTCCTTTCAGTTCTTAACTCAATTTGAAAGCTGATAATCATAAATAAAGAAATTCATTACTGCCTGCTGTCCTTTAATGTTAAATACGTGTTTCTTTTCTAAACGTCTTTTCATTCCTTGGTGTTCATAAAAACCATAATTACAACTTGTGTCTGTAAACAAATAAAATTCTTTCAGCTTTTCCTGCTTCATGTAATTGAGTGCTGATTGAAAAAGCATTTTTCCAATCCCTTTTCCTCTGCACGAAGAACTTACGGCAAATAAGGCAAGTTCTGCCGGATAAGTCTTGTTATTTTCGTTTAGTAATTGCTTATCTATTCCATTGACGTTACCAAAGATTTTTGAAACATTTCGCCCCTCTTTTGAACTGTATAATGATAGTATTGATTTTATCTGCAACAGCCTGTTTGAAAGAGGACATTTATGTTTGGTAATATTATTCGCCAGTATAATACCTGCCACATTTCCGTCAACTACCGCTACTCTTGAAAAAGTATAGTTTGTTAAGCAACTGCTTAGAAATACTCTTGCTAATTTGACCGCCGTTTTTGATGTACTAAAATCATCATAATGCCAAGTTTCTCTGATGATAGTTTCCAAAGCTTTAAAATCTTGTTTTTGATATTCTCTTAATTCTATTTGCATTGTTCTTCTCCTTGTTTTCATCATTTATATCATGTATGATAAAGTATACAGTAACTGTAATGTCAATAAGGAGATATACGAAAATGAGAAAAGAAATTAAAAGGCTAACAACCGCACAATTCGCAAAACTACACGAAGTAAATAAACGTACATTACATTATTATGATGAAATCGGTCTTTTCCGTCCGCTTACCAAGGCTGAAAATGGATATCGCTATTATGATATTTCACAAAGCATAGATTTTGAATATATTCGTATGCTGAAAGAATTAAATATGAGTATTGAAGAAATTGAAGCATATCGAAAAAATCCTACACCTGCCAACTTCTTAAAAATTGTGAATGAGAAAGAAAAAGAAATTGATAAGCAAATTCAAAAGCTGAAAGATATTAAAACTGTAATGCAAAGGAAGAAAGCGAAAATCGCTTTTTGTGAAACTTTGCAAGAGCAGGAAATCAGAATTGAAGAATGCAAATCAGAAAGGCTTTTAGTCTATCCTTATGATTTCTCAAAAGATGATATATCAGAAATTTTTTCCCACTTGAAAGATATATGGGGAATCGAACAAATACGCATGGGAATGGGAAGTCTTATTTCGCTTGATAATGTATATAAGATGAACTTTGATAAATATGAGGGGATATATACGATTGCCTTGAACAAGAAGTCTGTTCCAAATAGTCTTATAAAACCAAAAGGAAAATATCTTTGCGGTTATCAAAAGGGTACATGGGATAAATTGCCAGCACTGTATCAACAGATGTTGGATTATGCCAATAAAAATAATTTACAACTTACTGGCTACGCTTACGAAGTTGGTTTGAACGATTTTGTAATTTCTGATGAAGCCGATTATATTACAAAAATTGTGATTAAGATTCAAGAAATCTCTTGATTTTGCAGGTGGTAAAATATAACAAAAACTCCCCGATCGGGGAGTTTTACATGATAAATCCTATTCTGCAGTCTGTCTCGGAATAATAATCTTTCTCGGACATTTTTCTGCACACACACCACAGTTTGTACATTTGTCTGCATCAATATGAGCCAGACCGTTCAACACAGTGATCGCACCGGCTTCACAGCTTCTCTCACAAAGCTTACATCCGATACAGCCCACTTTACAGACGCTCATCAATGCCTTTCCCTTGTCATGGGAGCTGCATTGCACGAATGTCTTCTGCTTATATGGAATCAGCTCAATCAGCTTTTTCGGACAGGCTTCGATGCATTTTCCACATGCTTTACATGCTTCTTTGTCTACAACCGCAATCCCGTTCTCCACGTGAATGGCATCAAACGGACAGGCCTTCACACAGCTTCCGAATCCAAGACATCCATAAGAACATCCTTTTTGTCCTCCGTCCTGCATCAGATTCGCCATCGTACAGTCTTTAATTCCGTAATATTCATATACATTTGATGCATTCTCGCAGGTTCCGGCACATTTCACAAATGCAACCTTTCGTTCCTGACTTCCTGCGCTCTGTCCCATGATTGCTCCGATCTTCTCAGCGACAGGTGCGCCTCCGACCGGACATCCGCCAACTTCGGCTTCTCCCTTTACGATCGCAGCTGCAAGACCGGAACAGCCTGCATATCCACAGCCACCACAGTTATTTCCCGGAAGCTCTGCCAGAATGGCTTCTTCTCTTTCATCTACTTCTACTGCAAACTTTTTGCCGGATACTCCAAGAAAGACGCCGATAAACAGTCCGGTTCCTCCGACAATCGCCGCAGCGATCAAAATTCCTGATATCATCTCTTATGTCCTCCTTAAATCAATCCCGAGAATCCGAAAAACGCAATCGCCATCAATCCGGCTGTTACCAGCACGATCGGAGTTCCCTGAAAGGATTCCGGAACATCATTGTACTCGATTTTTTCACGGATTCCAGCCATCAGTACGATTGCAATCAGGAATCCGACTGCTGTTGCAACTCCGTTGACAACGCCCGCACCAATGCTATAAGATTTCTGCACATTTGTCAGTGCAACTCCGAGTACCGCACAGTTGGTTGTAATCAGAGGCAGGTAAACTCCCAGCGCCTGATACAGCGGCGGCATTGCTTTTTTCAGAAACATTTCTACAAACTGCACCAGTGCCGCAATAACAAGGATAAACACAATCGTCTGCAGATATTCGAAATGCAGCGGCACTAAAATAAACTGGTAGATCAGCCCCGTTACAAACGAAGAAATCGTGATAACAAAGACAACGGCTCCTCCCATACCGGCTGCTGTTTTTACATTTTTTGATACTCCAAGGAATGGACAGATTCCAAGGAACTGGCTCAGTACAACGTTGTTTACAAGCGCTGAGCCAACTGCGATCAATAATAATTCTTTCATCGTCCGCTCCTCCTACTCTTTTGTTCCGGCGCTGCCACACCCTGCACAGGACGCGCATCCTCCGGCACATCCGTCATTATTGTTTACCGGTTTTCCTTTTTTCTGTGCACGGTTCTTAATCTTGTTCTGCAATGCTGTCAGACCCGCAAGAACAAAAAATGCACCCGGTGCCAGAATAAAGATCGTAATCGGCTCATATGTATCCGGAAGTACCTGGAAATTAAAGATTTTTCCGGAACCGATCAGCTCTCTAACAATTCCGATGGAAGTCAGGCCGGCTGTAAATCCAAGTCCCATTCCGATTCCGTCAAAAACAGACGGCAGTACCGGATTTTTGGATGCATAACTCTCGGCTCTTCCCAGAATGATACAGTTTACTACGATCAGAGGAATATAAAGTCCCAGTGAATCATACAGACTTGGAACAAACCCTTCCAGCAAAAACTGTACAATCGTTACAAAAGATGCCACAACAACGATAAATGCAGGCATACGTACGGAATCCGGAATGATCTTACGCAGCATGGAGATCAGCATATTGGACAGCACCAGTACTACGGTTGTAGAAAGTCCCATACCGATTCCGTTGATTGCAGAAGTCGTCACCGCAAGCGTCGGACACATTCCGAGCATCAGAACAAAGGTTGGATTTTCTTTGATCAGACCATTGTAAAGTCTCTCTGTACATCTATTCATTGATCATGCCTCCTAACTCATTCTGGAAAGTATTCTGAAAATATACCAGCACGGAATCGACTGCATTGGTCACAGCGTTGGTCGTGATCGTTGCACCACTGATGGCGTCAATCTTGTCATCACCCTTCTCGCCGTTTTTCGTATAGGTAAATTTCTCTACATTTTTATCTTTGAACTGATCTTTAAACTCGCTCTCATCTGCTTTCATTCCAAGACCTGCGGTCTCACTGATCGAGAGCATCTCCACACCTTTTACAGTTCCGTCATTTAAAATTCCGACAGATAAGCTCAAATCTCCGGCATATGCCTCATGAGAAGTTACAGAGATCACATATCCGATCACACTGCCGTTGTTATCCATTGCCTGCGCTACTTCTGTGATATCTGCATCATATCCTGCATCCTGAAGGATAGAAGCAGCTGATTGTTCGTCAAAATCTGCATATGCTTCGAAGGAATCCGCCTCCGGAAGCACTTTCTGGTATGCTGCCTGTTTATCCGCTTCTTTCGCTTTTGCGATCGGCGCTTTTGTCACCTCATAGACCAGTCCCAGAAGACATCCTGCCACAAGGGTGATCACTGTCAGGATACATGTATTTTTGATCATCTTATTCATTAGCGTTCCCCTCCTTTTCCGAATGGTCTTGGAAGAGTGATCTTTTCGATCAGCGGTACCAAAAGGTTACTGATGATAATCGCATAGGAAACACCCTCTGCAGAACCTCCGAACAAACGGAAGATTCCGGTCAGAAGTCCAAGACAGACTCCGTATACAATCTGTCCGGTCTTTGTGATCGGAGAAGTCACATAATCGGTTGCCATAAACCATGCTCCCAGCATCAGTCCGCCTCCGCAGAGATGAGCGGTAATGTACTGCGGATCAAAGCCATGACCGCCGAACAGAGTGATAAAGATTACAAATGTTACGATATAAGTTCCCGGAATCCGAAGATCGATCATGCCCATCAGGATCAAGAACATGGCACCGATCATAATCGCGATCACAGAAGTCTCTCCGATTGTTCCGCGGATATTTCCCATCATCATATCAAACGTATTCACAGCCTCACCGGCTCTTAAATTTGCCAGCGGTGTCGGTCCTGTCACTCCATCATATACAAAGTACGTCATTTTCCCTGTAAACGAGATTAAAAGAAAACAACGCGCTCCCAGTGCCGGATTCATAAAATTCTGTCCAAGACCGCCGAACAGCTGCTTTACAACGATGATCGCAAACACAGAGCCAAGCGCTCCCATCCAGAGCGGCAATGTAGGCGGAAGGTTCAAGGCCAGTAACAGACCTGTCACAACCGCACTGAAATCCTGAATTGTCACAGGTTTGTGCATCAGTTTCTCATAAATATATTCTGCGAGTACTGCGGAAGCTGTAGTCACCAGAACCAGAAGCCACGCATTCTCATGTCTGAAATTATAAATGCCAAAAAAAGTCGCAGGAAGCAGCGCGATCACTACAAAAAGCATGATATTGCTGCTCTTCACTCGATCCCTTATATGCGGGGAAGGAGATACATTGAAGTTTGCACTCACGATTTTGTCCTCACTTTCTTACTTTCTTTTGTTTGCCAGTGCAATCTTTCTCATAGAACCGATCGCCTGTTTTAGATTTCTTTTTGCCGGACAGACAAAACTGCAGGAACCACATTCCACACATTCCAGTCCGTTCATCTTCACAAATCCTTCTTCGTTGTGACGCTCTGAAAGATCTGCCAGTCTGGAAGGAATGATCCTGCTCGGACATACTTCCACACAACGTCCGCAGTTGATGCAGGCAGTCTCTTTTGCTTCTGCTGCCTCATCCTTTTGAAACGCCAGAATCGAAGAAGATGTCTTTGTCACCGGCGCATCCAGTGTGACCATGGCAAATCCCATCATCGGACCTCCTGAAATCAGTTTCTGAGGTTCTGTTATAAATCCTCCGGCGGCATCCACCAGTTCTCTGTGGTTCATTCCGATTGGAACTCTAAAGTTTCCCGGATTCTGAATATCATCACCACTGACTGTGACTACACGCTCCATCAGAGGCTTTCCAAAACGTACCGCCTGATTGATCGCGATCAGAGTCTCCACATTATCTACTATACATCCTGCATCTGCCGGCAACATTGCCGCATGAATGGCACGCTTTGTCGTGGCATAGATCAACTGACGCTCTGCACCCTGCGGATATTTCGTCTCCAGTACTTTCACGCTCATACGGGATTTTCCGGCAATCGCCTCTTTTAATTTCTCTACGCAGTCTTTTTTATTGTCCTCCACTGCAAAAATTCCTTCTGCATTCGGGAATAAAGACAGCACCACTTCCATTCCGCTGACAATCTCCTTTGTACATTCCATCATACGACGGTAATCTGCTGTAATATACGGCTCACATTCCGCACCGTTCGCAATGATGTACTCAATCTTATCGGCTTCCTTTGGAGAAAGCTTTACCTTTGTCGGGAATCCTGCACCACCCATTCCCACAACACCGGCTTCACTGATTCTCTCGATAATTTCTTCTTTTGTGAGTTCTTTCAGAGAAGTAATCGGGGTGTATTCCACTTCCTCATATGTACCATCGTTTTCCAGTACGATACAATTCACCTTACTTCCCGCCGGATTGTATCTCATTTCGATTGCTTTTACAGTTCCTGCCACGGATGCGTAAACCGGCGCAGATACAAATCCGCCTGCTTCCGCAATCTTCTGTCCTTTTAAGACATGGTCGCCTTTTTTCACCAATGGAACTGCAGGCGCACCGATATGCTGAGACAGCGGATACACCAGTTCACCCAGAGGCAAGAGCTCTTTGATCGGCTGATCTTTAGCAAGCGCTTTTCCGTCTTTTGGGTGGATTCCACCTTTAAATGTTAAAAGTCCCATCTAATTTTCCTTCCTTTCTTTTGCTGCACTAGATTTTATTATAGCAAAAAGTTCTTCGCAAAAAAAGAGGCGAAGCCATTAAACTCCACCTCTCTATGTGTTTCATTCTACTCTTCTGTTTCTTCAACAGTGTCTGGCTCAAGTGCTTTCATGCTCAGGCTGATCTTCTTCTCTGCTTCGTTCAGATCTACCACTTTTGCAGTGATTTCCTGTCCAATAGAAAGAACATCAGATGGTTTTTCTACATGTGCTCTTGAAATCTGAGAAACATGCAGTAATGCATCTACTCCAGGCGCCAGTTCAACGAATGCACCAAAATCTGTCATACGTGCAACTTTTCCTGTAACCTCAGAACCAACTGCGAAGTCTTCAGCAGCGTGTGCCCATGGATTTGTCTCAGGGAATTTTAAGCTCAGTGCGATCTTTGTATCGTTGATGTCTTTCACAAGAACTTTTACCTGATCTCCAACCTGGAATACCTTCTTCGGATTCTCAACTCTTCCCCATGACATTTCAGAAATGTGAAGAAGTCCGTCTACTCCGCCAAGGTCGATAAATGCACCGAAATCTGTTACGTTCTTAACAGTTCCTTCTACTGTATCTCCAACCTGCAGTTTTGCAAACAGTTCTTTCTGTTTTTCTGCTCTCTCTGCTACAAGAAGCTGTCTTCTGTCACCGATCACGCGGTTTCTTCTTGGGTTGAATTCGCTGATCACAAACTCAATCTCCTGTCCTTCGTATTTGCTCAGATCTTTTTCATAAGAATCTGATACGAGGCTTGCCGGAATAAATACACGTGCACCTTCTACAGTTGCGCACAGTCCTCCGCCAAGGATCTGAGTTACTGTTGCTTTTAAAACTTCTTTGTTCTCGAATGCTTCGCGCAGTCTTTCGTTTCCTTTTTCTGCTGCGAGTCTCTTATATGTCAGTAACACCTGACCTTCTCCATCATTGACTTTCAATACTTTTACAGTCATAGAATCACCAACAGAAACAACTGTTGTCAGGTCCAGAGACTGATCGTTGGAGTATTCACTCTTTGTGATGATACCGTCTGCTTTGTATCCGATATTCAGGATGATCTCATCTGGTTTCACATCAATTACAGTTCCCTCTACTACCTCTCCGTTGTGAATTGTTTTAAATGATTCTTCTAACATTTGTTCAAAAGATAATTCTGACATTATTTTGAACCTCCTCAATTATATTATTGGGCGTGGATGCCCCTGCTGTAATACCTACTGTTTCCACTGACCCTAATTGATTCAAATCCAAATCGTCAAGTGTCTGTATATAGTACGTATCCTTACATGCTCCCTTGCATATTTCAAATAACTTCTGGGTATTGGAACTATGTTTGTCACCAATCACTATCATAGCATCCACCTCTTCCGCAATGCTCCTGGCTTCCGTCTGGCGTTCCCTGGTCGCACCGCAGATTGTATTTAAAACACTTACATCATAACTCTTTTTCGAAATAATTTCAACTAAATCTTGAAATTTATTGTAATTAAATGTCGTTTGGGCGACAACACATACGGCTCTTGCCGAATCCAGTACAAGGGAAGCGGCATCTTCTTTTGTTTCCACCACAAAAACCTGTTCTCCTGCCCAGCCGCGGATTCCTTCCACCTCCGGATGCTTCGGATTCCCGATAATGACGATCTGTTTTCCGGCTGCACTTTCCCGGCTTACAATGCGATGGATCTTCTTCACAAATGGACAGGTTGCATCCACGATCTGGATCTTCTTTTTCTCCAGCTTCTCGTAGATATATTTTGCCACTCCGTGAGAACGGATAATGACCGTTCCCTCTGTAAGCTGTTCCAGCTCCTGCTCCGTACGAAGGACGATCACGCCCTGATTTTCCAGATCTTTTACGACTTCTTCATTGTGAATGATCGGTCCGTAAGTGTAGATTGGTGCTGCATCCGAATTTTTTGCCTGTTCATAAACTGTTTCTACCGCCCGTTTTACGCCGAAGCAAAAACCGGCAGTCTTTGCACGTTTTACATTCATCCTCTGCCTCCGCCATTTATTTGCACTGTCTGCAGATGGCATGAACTACTTCCTCGATGCTCATGTCAGAACTGTCTATCAAAATCGCATCCTCTGCCTGCTTTAAAGGCGCAGTTTCACGGCTCATGTCACGCTCATCCCGCTTCTTTATATCTTCAGCAATCTCCTCATAGCTGCAGGAAATCCCTTTTTCTGTCAGTTCTTTGTACCGTCGGTCTGCCCTTGTTTTTACACTGGCCGTCAGATAGATCTTGACATCTGCATTTGGGAGGATATTGGTTCCGATATCTCTTCCGTCCATGATCACATCCGCTTCTTTGGCCAGGTTTCTCTGCAGGTCCAGAAGCCTTGCACGTACCTCCCGAACTGCAGAACTGACAGAAGCCATATTTCCGACTGCTTCCTCGCGGAGTCTGTCTGTGACATTGGATCCGTTTAAATAAACCTGCTGGATCCCGTCCTCATAACAGATGCTCACATCCGCATTTTGTGCCGCAAGACGGATTTTTTCTGTATCCTGCGGGGAAATCCCCTCCTGCAGAAAATAAACCGCCATTGCCCGGTACATCGCTCCGGTATCTACGTAAATATATCCTTTTTCTTTTGCGACCAGCTTCGCAATGGTACTTTTCCCTGCTCCTGCCGGTCCGTCAATCGCCACATTATATCCCATATTGCTTCTCCTTTTCTTTCCTGCTCTATTCGTTAAGGAATGGAAATTCCCGCAAGATATGCCGTAGACCAGGCAATCTGCAGATTAAATCCGCCTGTCAGTGCATCCAGGTCCAGAACTTCTCCCACAAAATACAGTCCGGAAATCTTTTTTGACTCCATCGTTCCCGGATCGATCTCTTTGACATTTACTCCGCCTTTTGTGATGATCGCCTCTTTGTAGCTGCGAAGTCCGCTTAAAGTCATCTCAAAATGTTTGATCAGATGTACGAATCGCTGTCTCTCTTCTCTTGAAATCTCATTGACTTTCTTCTCTTCCGAAATACCGGAAAGCTCCAGCATAACTGGTTTTAATTTGGATGGGAACAAATGATCCACCGCATTTTTAAACTGTTTGTTTTTATGCTCCTCAAATTCGCGAAGCACACGGGCATCCAGCTGTTCTGCCGTCAAAGCAGGTTTCAGATCGATCACCAGACGCAGTTCTTTTTCAGAAAGCCTCTTTCCGATCACGCTGCTGGCACTTAGCATCAGTGGTCCGCTGACTCCGTAATGGGTAAAAAGCATCTCACCGAAATCTTCATACAGCTTCTTCTTTCCATCATAGACCGCTGCGCTTACATTGCGAAGAGAGAGCCCCTGCAGTTCCTTTGCATACCATTCCCTGACTTCCATCGGAACCAGAGCCGGATATAGTTTTGTAATCTGATGTCCGTTTTCTTTTGCGAACCGGTATCCGTCACCGGTAGATCCTGTCGCCGGGTAAGAGATTCCTCCTGTCGCGACAATACAGGCATCTCCTGTCTTTCGCTGTCCGCCTTTTAAGACGATTGCCTGGAACTTCCCGTCTCTTTCCTCTATCTTTTCCACCTCTGTTTCCAGACAGATATGGACACCCAGAGTCTCCAGTTTTCGCTTCAGTCCCGCGATCACATCGGAAGAATGGTCAGATAACGGAAACACACGATTGCCCCGTTCTATTTTTGTTCTGACACCAAGCTCTTCAAAAAAATCAATCACCTGATCATTTGTAAAGGTGTAAAAACTGCTGTATAAAAACTTTGGATTGCTCATCACGGAAGCAAACAGGGTTTCCATGTCCCCTGCATTCGTAATATTGCAGCGTCCCTTCCCGGTGATGAATAATTTTCTTCCCAGACGGTCATTTTTCTCATACAGCCACACTTCATGACCGTTTTCTCCGGCAGCGACTGCAGCCATCATTCCAGCCGCGCCGCCCCCGATTATCAGCACTTTACTCATCTTTATATCCATTCCTTTCGCGCTGCTCAAGGCACAAAACGTCATGAAAAAAACGT
>OASV01000406.1_pt1 | contig 12909 bp, 7 predicted proteins | sample 1494921 | NCBI WGS metagenome assembly OASV01 (sample SAMEA2579918, study PRJEB22360) | human gut metagenome
GCTTCGTGAATCGGGACAATGCCTATATTCGTACCTACAGTATTAAAAACACCTGCCGAATCGTATGGTTCGGGATGAGCGAGGATGCGGATTATCGCTGCTGTGATATCCGTTACAGTGAGGAAGGCACATCGTTTACGGTGATACAGGAGGGAGAGTCCCACCGGTTTCACACAAAGCTTTTAGGAAAACACAATGTCGTGAACATCACCTGTGCCATCGCAGTTGCGCACACACTTGGTGTTTCCTGGGAAATAATGGCGTTAGCTGTCGAAAAGCTGCCCTATGTCGAGCATCGGCTGCAGGTACGGAAAAGCTTTTGCACCCTGCTGGATGACGCCTATAATTCCAATCCGGAAGGAGCGCGCTGTGCACTGGAGGTTTTAAAGCAGATGAAGCATCAGCGGTTTATCATCACACCCGGTTTTCTGGAGCTGGGAGAACAGCAGGAGGAAGAACAGTACAAGCTGGGTGAGGAGATTGCGGATAGCGTGGATACGGCGGTATTGGTAGGTGCTGTCCAGACGAAAAGCATCGCCGCAGGATTGGCAGACAGCGGATTTCCAAAAGAAAGGGTCCATGTTTGCGACAGCTTTCAGGAGGCACTGGCAATCGTACAAAAGCAGGCACAGCTGCAGGACTGCGTGCTGCTGGAAAATGATTTGCCGGATGCATTCAACCACTAGCAGCCCGTACTCACATGAACACGTTTTAGGCATTCGCATACACTGATAATGTGTAAGGAAAGGAAGAATGCTATGAAACTTAAAATTGCCGTGGCATTTGGCGGCAGAAGTGTAGAACATGAAATCAGTGTCCTGTCGGCTCAGCAGGTAATGGCTGCTCTGGATGAGGAGCGCTATGAAATACTGCCGTTGTATATTGCCAAGGATGGCAGAATGTTTTGTGAGGAGGAATTACGGGAGCTGGAAACCTTTCAGCATATTGAAGAATTCATAGCGGATCATACCAGTGTAGCTCTGATTCGAAGAGATGCGCATACCTACTTGATTCCATCGCGTCGTAAATTATTTGCCAGGGATAAGGAGGTTGATCTGGTGTTCCCGGTTCTGCATGGAACAAACGGAGAAGACGGCACCTTTCAGGGATATCTGAAAACGATCGGGATACCCTATGTCGGCTGCAGTGTTCTGGCAGGCGCAATCGGACAGGATAAGGTGATTATGAAGCAGGTATTGCAGGATAGCGGGCTTTCGGTTGTACCGTGGTTTTTCTGGACATTGCATCAGCCGATGGAGCAGTCCTTTTTCAAAAAAGCGCAGCGTCTTGGTTATCCGCTCATCATTAAGCCTGCGAATCTGGGCAGCAGTGTCGGCATCGCCGTTGCCCACAATGATGTGGAGCTGCATAAAAGCATGATCGAGGCCTTTCAGTATGATCACAAGGTTGTGATTGAAAAGGTGATTGAACCGCTGCGGGAAATCAACGCCTCGGTACTGGGGGATGAGGACGGCTGTCGCTGCAGTACACTGGAAGAAGTTGTCAAGCAGGATGAAATACTGTCTTATGACAACAAGTACAGCGGACAGGGAAAATCCAAGGGAATGCTCAGTACCAGCCGGAAGCTGCCGGCAGAGCTTAGTGATGAGCAGGCTGAGGAGGTTCGCACGATGGCGATGGATGCCTTCCGAGCGCTGAATGCGGCAGGGGTCGTGCGGATTGATTTTCTGATGCATGCAGACAGTTCAGCTCTATATGTGAATGAAATCAATACGATTCCTGGCTCCCTGTCCTTCTATTTGTGGGAAAAGGAAGGTCTTTCCTTTCCTGCCCTGCTGGATGAGCTGATCTCGCTAGCACTTCAGCGGGTACGCAGGGAACAGAAGATGATTTTCAGCTATGACACAAATATTCTGCGGGATTATAAGGGCAGAGGAAAACTGATGAAGTAGAAAAATGCGGACAATGCTTCGCATCTTTTCTTTTGCAGGAAGACAGAACGATGGAAGAAGGGGAAACGGTAAAGGACGCTGATGTATACTTTGAAGCATAGACAGAAAGAAATTTCGCTGCGGGATAAGCATAGGCAGTCACAAGATGTTGCATCCGCTTTTCATACAGGAACGATTCAGCGGGGAAAGGATTTTTTCATAACAGCATGAACTTCACCGTTGCATTTACTGCTTAGAATACATCCGGTACGGTTCACAGGGGATAGCGTTCAATCAGACAGCGCAAGGACTGCACTTGCAGGTGTGGAAAATCGGCTTTTTGTTTCGTGAGAATCATGCGTAAGAAGAATTTGATATTTCATAATCAGTCCGGCATAAAAAAGAAGATGACGAGCATAAAGCATTGTCATCTCCGTATCGTTCATTTATTTTCAGCTTTTCCGTTGCATATTCGTCCTTTACAGAGAACCAAGAAACACCTCATATGCAATCAAGGACACCCTGCTTTCTTATTTGAATTTTGAAAGGATGTGCGAATTTCAGCTTTCCGGCATAAGGGGGAGCGTACAGCTGCTTGGCATAAACACTGTAAGCAGGGCTTCCTACGGTTTCTATTGTGCTATATCAAAGCATGAGCGGCTATGTGATGTCATTTGCGACGACCTTGCCACGATCACTGCTTTTGCGATAGGCATTCGGTGTCATCCCGCATGCTTTTTTAAAGACCTGTGAGAAATAAGACTGGGAGGAAAAGCCGCAGGAGTCGGAAATCTGTGCTATGGAATAATTTGTGGTTTCCAGCAGCTCCTTAGCCTGCTGTACACGCAGTCGGATGAGATAATTGATGGGGGAGACGCCCTTGTACTGCTTAAAGGCATGTACCAGATAAAATTTATTCATATAGGTTTTTTCACTTAACAGCTCCAGCGTGATATCCTCCTGATAATGATTGTTGATATACTGCTCCACAAAATGACATTCCTTGGTTATTTTCTGAGACGGCGCTACAATCAGGTTCGCCTTTGTCCTGCGTACCATGTTAATGATCAGCACCTCCAGCAGATTCTGACATACCGCCTCGTAATCATCATCCTGCTGCGCCATTTCCTGCACCAGTGTTTTCAGATAAAACAGAATCTCATGCTTGAATTCATAATAGTTGTGGACACTGTAGTCCTCATATTCCATATGGTTGGTAAAGCTGGTAAACTGCAGACCTTCAATACCGAGAACGATATATTCCAAAGGGGATTCATCCCTGCTCATTTCCGTATGCGGGACATTGGGATTGACAATGATCAAATCATCCGCCTTTACATCGAAAACATCATCATTTACAAGAAAGCTTCCCTTGCCGCTGGATACATAAAATAATTCCGTACAGTGATGGGCATGCGGCGTGCTGTGCCAGTCACCCTCATAACGACTTGTTGAAATATAGAGAAGGTGGAAGCTCATCTTATCCAGCTTGCGATTCTTCAGCTGATATCTTTGTATACTCATCATATCACATCCTTATATCTGCTTTTATTATAATAGACACCGCTGTCGTTGACAAGAATTATATTTATTGGCAAAAAGTAAAAGTAGCCAATATCTCTAAAAAATGAAATACAATGCTTGTGTTTATCGAATAAATAAGAAATACCGGATTCGCTTTTTTAGATATCTTGCCCGTTTTTTTGCAGATCGACGTGTCCGGACGGTTTGACAAGCGCTTCATAAGCCCATAAAATGAAGCTAAAGATGATCAGGAGGAGTTTGACATGAATACGAAAAAGGGGCGCGTAACTGTGCCGACCGATGTTGATGTAATTGAGGAAACCTTAAACATCATAGAACGATGGGGGGCGGATGCGATCCGGGACTGTGACGGCACCAGCATGCCCGAGCAGCTGCGTGAGCTGGATGTGAAGCAGTATGCGACCTATTATACGACGAGAAAGGATAATGCATGGGCAAGTGCAAATCCGCAGGAGATACAGCAGATGTATCTGATGAGCGATATGGTGACGGCAAGTGCACAGACCCTGACCATACCGTTGATGAAGCATTATTATAAGGAACAGCTGAAGGTCAATACACTGGATGATATAAAGCGGTGGTGGGAGGTGATCGACCGTACGAGCGGTGATGTGGTTGCAGAGGACAAGTGGGAATATGACGCGGAAAAGGAAGCGGTTGTCGTGTTGGAATGTGTGCCGTTTCATGCGTATACAGTAAGCTTTCTGGCATTTGTGATCTGGGATCCGGTGCATATGTACAATGCCCTGACCAATGAATGGAAGCATGAGGAGCATCAGATGACCTATGATGTACGGCAGCCAAAGACTCAGGCATATGTTCTGGATAAGCTGCGCCGCTGGATTGCTGAGCATCCGGAGGTGGATGTTATTCGCTTTACGACATTCTTTCATCAGTTTACGCTCATGTTCGATGAGCAGGCGCGGGAGAAATTTGTAGACTGGTTCGGTTACAGTGCCAGTGTGTCCCCCTATATTCTTGAACAGTTTGAGCAGGAGGTCGGATACCGGTTTCGTCCGGAGTATATCATCAATCAGGGATATCATAATTCCACCTTCTGTGTCCCTACAAAGGAATATCGTGATTTCATGGACTTTCAGATGCGCGAGGTTGCGAAGCTGGTGAAGAAACTTGTGGATATTACACATGAAGCCGGTAAGGAAGCGATGATGTTTCTGGGAGACCACTGGATTGGGACAGAACCGTTTGGGCCTTACTTTCAGGAGCTTGGACTGGATGCCGTAGTGGGCTCTGTCGGGGATGGACGTACCTTGCGTCTGATTTCCGATATCAGAGGAGTGAAGTATACGGAGGGACGGTTTCTGCCGTATTTCTTCCCCGATGTATTTCATGAGGGCGGTGACCCCGTTCAGGAGGCGAAGGTAAACTGGGTGACGGCAAGGCGTGCAATCCTTCGCTCACCATTGGACCGTATCGGATATGGCGGGTATCTGAAGCTTGCATTGAAATTTCCGGATTTTGTTGATTATATTGAAGAGGTATGCAATGAATTTCGTGAGCTGTACGAGCATGTACACTCTGCACAGCCGATGTGCATGCCGTTTAAGGTGACGATTCTAAACAGCTGGGGAGCACTTCGGGGCTGGGGAGCGGAAATGGTCGCTCATGCGCTGTGGTATAAGCAGATTTATTCCTATTCCGGTGTTCTGGAGGCTCTGAGCGGCATGCCGTTTGATGTGCAGTTTATCAGCTTTGACGATATACTGGAACATCCAAAGGTACTGGATGATGCCGGTGTGATTATCAATGCAGGGGATGCCTATACAGCCTTCAGTGGCGGAGATTACTGGAAGGATGCACGCATTGTGAGCGCCCTACGCAAATTTGTATACAAGGGGGGCGGCTTTATCGGCGTCGGAGAACCGAGTGCAGCACAAAAGGAAGGGCATTTCTTCCAGCTGTATGATGTGCTGGGCGTGGATAAGGAGGTTGGCTTTTCCCTGTCACAGGATAAATATAACTGGGAGGAGCAGCCGCATTTCCTGAAGGAGGAGCTACCTGAAGCTTTACAGCTTGGAGAAGAAATACGCAATATCTATGCATTGCCGGATACGACGGTTTTGATCAATGAACATCAGAATATCTGTTTTGCGGCCAATACGTATGGGAAAGGGAAAAGTGTCTATCTGAGCGGTTTGCCATTCAGCTTTGAAAATGCACGTCTGCTGTATCGCTGCCTGTTCTATGCGGCAGGAAAAGAAACGGAAATGAAAAAATGGTACAGCGAAAACTGCAATGTGGAGGTCAATGTTTATCCGAATACAAACAGCTACTGTGTGGTGAACAATACGTATGAGGTGCAGGATACGCGGATTTATACGGACCACGATGTATTTGATATCCGTTTACAGGCAAATGAAATTCGCTGGTTTTCCATCAGCGGGGAAGAATAAGAATTGTGCGGCATGAATGCCGCATTTTTCCATGCGGTAAATGGACGTAGGAGTGTACAGCGTATGAGATAGAATTTTCATGGTTTCAGTCCTTTCAGGCAGTATTATGAACTCATATCGTGGTTTTCGATACTGTAAAACGGCATTGAGAAATCAGCATATCCAAGTCTTTCAGGTTTGAGATTGAAAACACAGGGATTGGACAATCAGTAAGTAATTGCTTCATGTGCCTTTATACTGTCCTGCAGGGGATTCACAAGAGAAATGTGGTAGCCGATTTCAAGATATAAACGGCCTGCACAATTCTTACATAGAACAAATGTTACACTGCTTTTGCATATTAAAAAATAATTTTTGCTTTTCTGCAACCATTTTCTTTCTTCAGAGGTATTAAGGGTGAACAGAGAAAAAGAGGCAGTTCAAATAGAACTGACGGAGTGTTTTGCGGTATTGCCGGAATGGACTCATTCTCTGATGATATCGCATTGTGTATTCGGGTACGAAAACGATGGAGATAAACGAAGCTGCTGTATTCGAAAGAAAAGCAATGGGTTCAGGACAGTATGAGGGAGGGTTTCATATGCTGAAGCTGTCAAAATGGAAGAAATGAAAAGGAGAGCTGTATGAAAATCAGAAATTACGGATTGGTGCTGCTGGCATGCGGCATGCTGTTTGCCGGCGGGTGTTCAAAAGAGGAAGCGAAGAAAAAAGCAGAGGACTTGAAGCTTGAAGATCTCACGATCGTACTGCATGATGAGAATATCACCATTTACCAGCCGCTGGGGGATCTTCTGGATACCTGGGAGCTGGATCAGGCGCCGGAGCATATCGAAGCGCTGGGACATGATATGGTATTTTTAACATATAAGGATAATGACCGGGAATCGATGATTCTCCGTGTCTTCAATCCGAAGGATGAAGAAATCAGTGTGAACGATGCGCTGATTCAGCGTGTAGTCTTTTCAGACAGAAATACAGAAAATGTGAAGGAATACAAGCTTCCTCACAATTTTAAAATCGGAAGTACTACTGAGCAGGATGTAATCAAAGCACTGGGAACGCCTTATGAGTATAGGATTTCCAACGATGACAGTAATATGGATTATGTCACAGGCACCTCGTATGAAACCTCTGAGCTGGCATAGTTTTCATTTGAAAAAGGAAAACTGAGCAAGGTTGCATTGTCAGGAAGTGAAAAACGCAAGGAAAAGAAAGAGAATATCAGCTTTGATACGGCTAAGGCAGTTGGGTATTCTGTATATGATATCCCTTTTGCGAAGGGAAGTGCTGCGGATGAATTTGCGAAGGGAAGCATACAGTTCGATGGTGTGAGCATAAACGAAACGACACCTGCGAAAGCACTTATAGAAAAAGGGTGGAAATCCAAATATCTGGATGAATATAATAAAAAAGAGACTACCATCAGTGCAGAAAAAAGTGATATGCGTATTGATTTGCGAGTGGATGGAACGATTTCTTCCACAGATCAGCTGACCGAAAAGCATTTGATTCAGGAAATATTTGCAGCGGATGAGTCTCTGGAAACTTTGACATTCGCATCTGGTGTTAACGGTACATCAACACTTCAGGATGTGTATCAGGTACTGGGAAAACCGATGAGTGTGCGGTATAGCAAAAACGGTGTTCGCGTTCGGTATAGGACAGAAAGCAATACTGTTGTTTCCATGTCCTTTAAGACCTCCGGAGCAATGGAATACTGCAGTGTGAAATTTGATTCCGAATGGGAATAGACAGTGCGACAGATAAAGGATTGAGCCGGGTGCTCTTTTCTTTTGCATTGTTTGTTGAGAAGTAACCTTTGACCTCGCATAAGTAGAAGCTTATCCTTTATGCTTGATACGTGTTGTCCGGAAAAATATGCAGCGGTTTTGTCATACGGCGAAAGCCTGTGAAGGAAACGATTCGTATTCTGTTTTTTTTGAATACTTTCTATGTGTCCGACAAGTATGCTCAACAGTACAAATTCATTTGTTTAAACATTTAATAAGTGCTTCAGATATGAAAAAGGGACATCTGAATGACCGTGTGGGGAACTCTGTCCGCTGGACTGTCATGTGCTCAAAAAAAGGATTCTCGGCTGAGAATCCTCCTTTGTTAAGCCTCCATGGAATCAATGATGCTGTCAACCAGATTATCCATTTCAGATTTATTATTATCATTCAGGGCACTGATCATGGATACTTCAGAATTCAGAATACTCATCTGCTTCATCTGATTATCCAGGAAGTCCTTCATGAGGGAACCGGATTTCGGTGCCCAGGACCCGTTTTCAATAATTCCCACTGTACGCTTCTGCATATTGAGTGCCTTCATATGCATGAGGAAATCATGCATAACAGGATAGATTCCCAGGTTGTAGGTTACCGAAGCAAGTACGATATGGCTGTATTTAAACGCATCACTAATCAGGTAGGATACATGGGTATTGGAAACATCATGCACCACAACATTTTTAACACCCTTTCCCACCAGCTTGGCAGCCAGTACCTGCGCGGCGGATTCCGTATTTCCATACATGGAGGCATAGGCAATCAGGACACCGGTTTCCTCCGGCTCATAACGGCTCCATTTGTCATATTTATCCAGCAGATAACCGAAATCATTTCTCCATACCGGTCCATGCAGCGGACAGATAACCTTGATATCAATGGTTCCCGCCTTTTTCAGCAGTGCCTGTACGTGCGGTCCGTATTTTCCTACGATATTGGTATAGTAACGGCGGGCATCATCCAGCCAGTCGCGGTCAAAATCAACCTCATCGTTAAACAGCTTGCCATCCAGTGCGCCAAAGCTTCCAAAGGCATCAGCGGAAAACAGAACGCCGTTTGTTACATCAAAGCTGACCATTGCTTCCGGCCAGTGCACCATCGGAGCCTCTACAAAGGTGATGGTGTGCTTACCGAAGCATCTGGTATCGCCTTCCTTGACCTCCTCTGTGCGCCCGTCAACGTTAAAGCCGAACTGATGCATCAGCAGGAAGCTTTTTTCGGTTGATATGATTTTCACCTTTGGATAGCGAAGAAGAATTTCCTCAATGCTGGCACCGTGATCGGGCTCCATATGATTGATAACCAGATAATCCAGGTCACGCCCGTTCAGAACATGCTCTACATTTTCCAGAAACTGACGGCAGGCATCCCAGTCTACGGTATCAAACAATACCGTTTTCTTATCCAGCAGCAAATAGGAATTATAGGATACGCCATTCGGAATCGGGTGAATATTTTCAAACAGGGCAAGACGGTGATCATTTCCTCCCACCCAGTACAGATCGTCAACTACTTTTCTTACACAGTACATACTACATCCTCCTTCTCTTTATTTAATCCAATGTCTCGATGAACTGATCCTTTGCTTCTCCGCATTCCGGACAGATCCATTCCTCAGGCAGCTTTTCAAACGGCGTACCCGGAGCAATATCATTTTCCGGATCTCCCAGCATCTGATCATATTCATAGCCGCAGCCATTGCAGACATGACGCATATAGGAAGGAGCTTCCTTTTTGATAAACGGACGTTTCATTTTCTTCATTGGCGGAGCCGGTTTCTTTTCTCCGGTATCCAGAGCCTTGCTTAACAGCGGCAGTATTTCCATAACATCACCGACAATCCCGTAGTCGGCATTTTTAAAGATCGGAGCATTGGCATTCGTATTGATGGCAACGATGGTGGTGGCATCCTTGATTCCCTTCAAATGCTGTCCCGCACCGGAGATACCGCATGCGATATACAGATTGCCGGTAAATTTCTGACCGGACATACCGACATAGCGGTTGATCGGTACATATTTCAGAGTTTCTGCGACCGGACGGGAGCTTCCGATTGCGGCCCCTGCACTTCTTGCCAGATCCTCAATCAGCTTCATGTTCTTCTTTTCGCCGATACCCTTGCCGGCTGATACCACACGCTCTGCATTCACAATTGGTGTATCCATTGGAATACCGACTGTGAAATCATAGCCGTCTTTCTGTAAGGCTTCCACCAGCGCATTGACACGTTCCTGTGCATCGCCTTCCTTGAAAATCTGTTTCTTGCGTTCTCCGGTGATTGCACCTTTTTTCTTACGGACACCGCCGTCCTTTGGCGCTTTTCCTATGATATGAGAGGCAATAACGACCCTCTGAATTTCATTGGTTCCTTCATAGATGGTTGTGATTTTTGCATCACGATACGCACGTTCCACTTCCATACCCTTCAGATAACCGCTTCCGCCGAAGATCTGTAAGGCATCGTTGCAGATTTCCAGCGCAACATCACTTGCATACTGCTTCGCCATAGCGGATTCCATACCATATGGTTCATGGTGTTCCTTCAGTTCTGCAGAGGAGTAAATCAGCATTCTTGCACAACGCAGCTTGGTTGCCATATCGGCAAGCTTGAAGCTGATGACCTGCTGCTGTGCAATCGGTTTGCCGAACTGCACACGCTCCTTTGCGTATTCCAGCGCATTCTCATACGCACCCTGTGCAATACCAAGCGCCTGTGCAGCGATACCGATACGACCGCCATCCAGTGTGGACATTGCAATCTTAAAGCCCTGACCAAGCTTACCAAGCAGGTTTTCCTTAGGTACCTTTACATCATTGAAAATCAGCTCGGCTGTTGAGGATGAACGGATGCCCATCTTGTCGTAATGATCACCGAAGGTAAAGCCGTCCCAGCCCTTCTCCACGATAAATGCGGAGATTCCTCTGGTTCCCATTTCCGGATTTGTGGATGCGAAGACGACATACGTATCTGCCTTATCAGCATTTGTAATAAAGATCTTGCCACCGTTCAGAATGTAGTAATCACCCTCCAGAACAGCTGTTGTTTCGGTACCTGCCGCATCACTTCCGGCATTTACCTCCGTTAATCCAAATGCGCCGATTTTTTCACCGCTTGCCAGCGGTACCAGATATTTCTGCTTCTGTTCCTCGGTACCAAACGCAAAAATAGGGTAGCTTCCCAGTGAGACATGTGCGGACAGAATAACACCTGTTCCACCGTCTACACGGGATAATTCTTCAACGGCGATGGCATAGCTCACTACATCCAGTCCGGCTCCGCCATATTCCTTTGGATAGGGAATACCCATCAGACCCATCTTTCCAAACTTCGCAATCGCCTCACTCGGGAACTCATTTTCCTTATCGAGCATAAAGGCAATCGGTTTGATTTCGGTTTCCGCAAATTCCCGAACCGTCTTGCGGATTTCCTCCTGCTGCTGTGTCGTTGTAAATAGCATAGTTTACGTCCTCCTCACTTATCTCTATGATATTCCTTCTGCTTTCATGATTTTTCTTAATATGAGAATCATTTTAAGAATGTAAATCACTTTACACTCTGATAATATCATAGCGCTTACAATAGGTCTAAAGATATGCTCACAGATTTTTCCTTTTTTAGATTCGTTTTAAGAAGTACCTGGAAAACGGCGCCAGCGCTTTTGGGATTCCCCGAATTAGGTCCCACAGGTGTAAGATAAGCAGACGCTGGAGCGCATTTGATTTGTAACGTTCTGCGTAAGAGAATACGGCTTCATTTTCAAACAGGTATACTGGCTGTACACTCATTCAGCCTTTGAATTTCCTTCACCTATACGATTTATGGTTGATCGCATATGCATACAGGTATGAAAGAATGTGTGTTCGTCCCTTCCTACCTCTTTCTGCAAATTACAAATCGATAAGATGCTCTTTTAACATGCGGACTTTTTACTTCTCAGCCTGCGGACTTATGGTCTGCCGTATGCTATACTGTACTTAGCGGAAAACAATTGGAAGGAGGAGCTGTATGTCGGAAAAGAAAAAGGCGGAGGAAGGGTTTCTGTATAATGCGAATTACAATGCAGCACTGCTGGATGAGCGTGCCTGGTGTAAGGATCAGTGTCATTTGTGTAATCAGCTGCGTCCAAGCGATACGGAAAAGCGCTATCAGATTTATCACAGCTTATTCAGGCAGATGGGAAAGCATGTATCCATAGAACCACCATTCTGGTGTGATTATGGCTATAATATCAGCATCGGAAATGAATTTTTTATGAACCATAACGGTGTCATACTCGACGGAGCAGAGGTAACCTTTGGTGATTATGTCTATATCGCACCAAACTGCGGCTTTTATACGGCAGGGCATCCGTTGGATGTGGAACAGCGTAAGCAGGGGCTGGAGTATGCCTTTCCCATTCATGTGAAAAGCAACGTATGGATCGGAGCAGGCGTTCAGGTGCTGGCGGGCGTTACCATTGGGGAAGGCTCGGTGATTGGGGCAGGCAGTGTTGTGAACAGAGACATTCCTGATCATGTTCTTGCGGCAGGTGTTCCCTGCAGGGTGATTCGCCGCATTACAGAGGAGGATCGAAAGAAGTACCGTATTCAAATGGAGGAAAGTTGATGGGAAGCAGGTGAAACCCGTAAACAGCGCACCTATATAGGCAGTAAAGGTCTTTTTGGATACGCCGTAAGCGATCGCCTAGTCGTCTGTGAGGCTGTATTTGCAGTCTGATGGCGATAGGGAATACGGAAGAAAACGGATATGCATATGACTGATAAGCTATGCGAAAGCTGTCCCTGCGATAAAGAAATGTCGAGGAGAGTCTTCCTTTTTAAAGAAGTTATTTGCATGTCCTCACTTGCGGCGATATGGCTATGATATAATAAGGATAAGCAGGAGGTATGAAACCATGTTTTATGAACAAGTAGAAGAATCCGTGCAATATATTCGTAAGCACGTGAAAACAGAGCCACTTATTGGCATCATTTTAGGAAGCGGACTGGGCTCGCTGGTGGAGATGATGGAGGATAAAGAGGTGCTCTCCTATCAGGATATTCCACATTTTCCGCAATCCAGAGTGGCAGGTCATGCGGGAAATCTGGTCTTTGGCAGAATTGGAAATCAGCGTCTGATCGTTATGCAGGGGAGGTTTCATTATTATGAAGGCTTTTCCATGAAGGAGGTCACCTATCCGATTTATGTGATGAAGCTGCTCGGTGTTCGGGATTTGATCGTGACCAATGCCTGTGGCGGTATCAATCCGGAATTTACACCGGGGGATT
>OASV01000409.1_pt1 | contig 12819 bp, 10 predicted proteins | sample 1494921 | NCBI WGS metagenome assembly OASV01 (sample SAMEA2579918, study PRJEB22360) | human gut metagenome
AGAAGTTCAGAAGGCTCCTCCGTGGCTGGTGAAGCCGAATCGCCGCGAACTGGAGATTTGGGCTGGCCGTAAGCTGCCAGAATTAAAAGATGTGATTGATGCAGCCCATGCGCTGCGTGAGCAGGGTATCGCTCACGTCGTGATCTCGCTGGGTGCAGAAGGCGCGTTGTGGGTTAACGCTTCTGGCGAATGGATTGCCAAACCGCCGTCAATGGAAGTTGTGAGTACCGTTGGCGCTGGGGATTCGATGGTTGGCGGCCTGATTTACGGCCTGCTGATGCGTGAATCCAGTGAACATACGTTACGTCTTGCCACCGCCGTTGCAGCCCTGGCTGTGAGCCAGAGCAATGTCGGTATTACCGATCGTACCCAGTTAGCCGCGATGATGGCGCGCGTTGACTTAAAACCTTTTAACTAACAGCAGGAGAGGAATAATGAAAACGCTGCTGATCATTGACTCCGGTCTCGGACAGGCTCGCGCCTATATGGCGAAGACCCTGCTGGGCGCGGCGGCACAAAAAGCACACCTGGACATCATTGATAACCCGGGTGATGCTGAACTGGCGATTGTTCTGGGTGATAAAATCCCTGCGGACAGTGCGCTGAACGGCAAAAAAGTGTGGCTGGGCGATATTAATCGCGCGGTGGCACATCCAGAACTGTTCCTGAGTGAAGCGAAAGGCCACGCGTCGGTTTACAGCGCACCTGTCGCGACGGCACCGACCGCGGCTGCAGCCACCGGGCCGAAACGCATTGTGGCGGTAACGGCGTGTCCAACTGGGGTAGCGCATACCTTTATGGCGGCTGAAGCCATTGAAACCGAAGCGAAAAAACGCGGCTGGTGGGTAAAAGTCGAAACCCGTGGATCCGTGGGTGCCGGTAACGCCAAGCCGATCTGGTGATTGTGGCGGCCGATATCGAAGTCGATCTGGCGAAGTTTGCCGGTAAGCCGATGTACCGCACCTCAACCGGCCTGGCGCTGAAAAAGACCGCTCAGGAATTTGATAAAGCGCTGGCGGAAGCCAAACCTTACCAGGCTACCGGTGCGGCTAAAACCGCCACCGAAGGGAAGAAAGAGTCTGCGGGGGCCTACCGTCACCTGCTGACGGGTGTGTCTTACATGCTGCCGATGGTGGTGGCGGGTGGTCTGTGTATCGCGCTGTCGTTTGCGTTTGGTATTACAGCATTTAAAGAAGAAGGTACGCTTGCGGCTGCGCTGATGCAGATCGGCGGGGGGTCAGCATTCGCGCTGATGGTGCCGGTTCTGGCAGGCTTTATCGCTTTCTCCATCGCTGACCGTCCTGGCCTGACGCCGGGTCTTATCGGCGGTATGCTGGCCGTCAGCACCGGTTCCGCCTTTATCGGCGGTATCATTGCCGGTTTCCTGGCCGGTTACGTCGCGAAGCTGATCAGCTCGAAGCTGAAGCTGCCGCAGAGTATGGAAGCGCTGAAACCGATTCTCATCATCCCGCTGATTTCCAGCCTGGTGGTGGGTCTGGCGATGATTTACCTCATCGGTAAACCGGTAGCGGGCATCCTGACGGGTCTGACCCACTGGCTGCAAACCATGGGTACGGCGAACGCGGTTCTGCTGGGCGCAATCCTCGGCGGTATGATGTGTACCGATATGGGCGGTCCGGTGAACAAAGCGGCATACGCGTTTGGCGTTGGCCTGCTGAGTACCCAGACCTATGCGCCGATGGCGGCGATCATGGCGGCCGGTATGGTGCCACCTCTGGCGCTCGGCCTGGCGACCATTATCGCCCGTCGTAAGTTCGACAAAGCGCAGCAGGAAGGCGGTAAAGCGGCGCTGGTGCTGGGTCTGTGCTTCATCACCGAAGGTGCAATCCCGTTCGCGGCGCGTGATCCAATGCGTGTGCTGCCATGCTGTATCGTGGGTGGTGCGGTGACGGGTGCCATCTCCATGGCGATTGGCGCGAAGCTGATGGCACCACATGGTGGTCTGTTCGTCCTGCTGATCCCTGGCGCAATCACCCCGGTATTGGGTTACCTGCTGGCAATCATTGCCGGTACGCTGGTGGCGGGTCTCTCTTACGCGGTGCTGAAACGTCCGGAAGCGGAAGGGGTTGCAAAAGCAGCGTAAGCGATAAGCAACAAAAAAGCCGGGTGCTAAGCAACCCGGCTTTTTTTATGCCGCCTGTTCAGCGGTCTGCTGTGCCTTGAGCCACGCGATCTCTTCCGCCCAGATATCCGGATTGATGGTTTCCAGCACCATGGGGATACCGTCGAAACGGGCATCCTGCATAATAAAGCGAAATGCATCGTGACCGATATTGCCTTCGCCCAGGCTGTGGTGGCGGTCAACCCGGCTACCAAAGGCGCTTTTCGCATCGTTGAGGTGCATACCGCGCAGGTACTTGAAGCCCACGATGCGCTCAAACTCATCGAACGTGTTTTTCGTTGCCTCGGTTGTACGCAGATCGTAACCAGCCGCAAACGCGTGACAGGTATCAATGCACACGCCCACGCGGGATTTATCTTCCACGCCGTCGATGATCGCCGCCAGATGTTCGAACTTAAAACCGAGATTGCTGCCCTGACCGGCGGTGTTTTCGATCACCGCGGTCACGCCGTTGGTTTTCTCCAGGGTGATGTTGATGGACTCAGCAATACGCGCCAGACAGGCGTCTTCGTCGATCTGCATCAGATGGCTACCCGGATGGAAGTTCAGCAGCGTCAACCCCAACTGTTCACAGCGCTGCACTTCATCAAGGAACGCCTCGCGGGATTTATCCAGCGCTTCCTGAACCGGATGACCGAGGTTAATCAGATAGCTGTCGTGGGGAAGGATCTGGCCCGGCCCGTAGTGGTATTTTTCACAGGCGGCTTTGAAATCATCAATCACGTCGGTGGTGAGCGGTGCGGCGCGCCACTGGCGCTGATTTTTGGTGAACAGGGCGAAAGCGGTTGCCTCGATTTCGGCGGCGCGAATGGCGGCGTTTGCAAGGCCACCTGCAGCGCTGACGTGCGCTCCAACATATTTCATAAAAAGACTCCTGTTAACCCGAAACGCTTATCATAACGGGTTAACAGGAGAACGACGAGAGGGTTTATGCCATCAGGCTGTGTACGGCGAGGTTAATCGCGCCGCCGCCCACAATCAGCCAGATAAAGAGCACCAGCGCCATCAGCAGCGGTTTTGCGCCGGCTTTTTTCAGGGCGCTGACGTGCGTGGTCACACCCAGAGCCGCCATCGCCATGGCCAGCAGCACCGTATCCAGCGTCACCAGCATATCCACGACCGCTTTTGGCAGCAGGTGGAACGAGTTAAAGATAGCGACCACGATGAACAGGATCGCAAACCACGGAATGGTGATTTTGCTTTTCTCGCTGCCACCTGCCGGAGCCAGTTGCTTAACCCGCGCGGCCAGGAAAATCAGGAACGGGGCCAGCATCATGACGCGCAGCATTTTGGCGATGACCGCGGCATTTTCCGCTTCCGGATTGATGGCGTGACCTGCCGCGACCACCTGCGCCACCTCGTGCATCGTCGAACCGATATAGATGCCGTAGGTTTCCGGGCTAAACCAGTGCGCCACCAGCGGATACATAGCCGGATAAAGGAAGATTGCCAGCGTACCGAAGATGACCACCGTCGCGACGGCCACCGTCACTTTACTGGCTTCAGCTTTAACGACCGGTTCCGTTGCCAGTACCGCTGCCGCACCGCAAATGCTGCTGCCTGCGCCAATTAACCAGCTGGTCTGCTTGTCCAGGCCAAACACCTTCTGGCCGATAAAGCACGCCAGCATAAAGGTGCTCGAAAGGGTCAGGACATCAATGGCAATCCCGCTCACGCCGACATCCGCAATCTGCGAAAAGGTCAGGCGGAAGCCGTAAAGAATAATGCCCAGACGTAATAAATGTTGTTTGGCGAAAATGACGCCCCCGTCGCAGGATTTCCAGATGTGCGGGTAGACGGTATTCCCGACCACCATGCCGAGCAAAATAGCCAGCGTTAAGGCACTAAACCCGGCACCGGCAACCGCCGGTATACTCCCGCCCCATAAAGCCACGCCGGTCACCACGGCGCTGAGCGCGAGACCCGGCACGAAGTGCCAAACTGTACGATGATGTTGTAAGGTGAGTTCTGACATAACCTTCTCCTTTGTCTGGCTAAAGGTTACGGCGTTCTGGCTTAAAAATAAAATTGATTATATACTTATAATTAATCTATATAAGTGGTAAGTAACCATGCACATTACATTGCGTCAGCTGGAAGTGTTTGCCGAAGTGCTGAAGAGCGGCTCTACGACTCAGGCGTCACAAATGCTGGCGCTCTCTCAGTCTGCCGTTAGCGCGGCGTTGACCGATCTTGAAGGACAGTTAGGCGTTCAGCTTTTCGACAGGGTAGGGAAGCGTCTGGTGGTCAATGAGCATGGCCGCCTGCTTTACCCGCGCGCGCTGGCCCTGCTGGAGCAGGCTATCGAAATTGAACAGCTGTTCCGCGAAGACAACGGCGCGATCCGCGTTTTTGCCAGCAGTACCATCGGTAACTACATCCTGCCGGAAGTGATTGCCCGCTATCGCCGGGATTTTCCCTCGTTGCCGCTGGAGATGAGCGTGGGTAACAGCCAGGACGTCATCAACGCGGTGATCGATTTTCGCGTGGATATCGGTCTCATTGAAGGTCCGTGCCACAACGTCGATATCATCGCTGAGCCCTGGCTGGAAGACGAGCTGGTGGTGTTTGCCTCCCCGGCCTCTTCTTTATTACAGGGCGAGGTGACGCTGGAGCGCCTGGCGCAGGCTCAGTGGATCCTGCGCGAGCAGGGTTCCGGCACGCGTGAAATTGTCGATTACCTGCTGCTGTCTCATTTGCCGCATTTCCAGCTGGGAATGGAGCTGGGGAACTCGGAGGCGATTAAGCATGCGGTGCGTCATGGACTGGGTATCAGCTGCCTTTCCCGACGCGTGATTGCCGAACAGCTTGAGACGGGATCGCTGGTGGAAATTCCTGTTCCATTGCCGAAACTGGTGCGCACGCTGTGGTGCATCCATCATCGTCAGAAACACCTTTCCAGTTCGCTGCAGCGTTTTCTGCGCTATTGCGAGATGTGAAATTGCCCCTCATCCTGGCCCTCTCCCCAAAAGGGGGAGGGAAAAATGATGCTTTACTTATAATCCTGGCCGCGTCATGAAGCTCTCTTATAACTGAGTATTTCTGCCGGAAGGAACGCCGATCGTCTGCTACAATCGCGCCTCATTTATTGAATGGACAGCATTTTCACATGGTTTCAGAAACTAAAACCACAGAAGCGCCCACGCTACGTCGTGAACTCAAGGCGCGTCACCTGACGATGATCGCCATTGGCGGCTCCATCGGTACAGGTCTTTTCGTTGCCTCTGGCGCAACGATTTCGGCAGCCGGCCCGGGTGGGGCATTATTCTCTTATATCCTGATTGGCCTGATGGTCTATTTCCTGATGACCAGCCTGGGTGAACTGGCGGCATACATGCCGGTATCCGGTTCGTTTTCGACCTACGGACAAAAATACGTGGAAGAAGGCTTCGGCTTCGCGCTGGGCTGGAACTACTGGTACAACTGGGCTGTTACCATCGCCGTTGACCTCGTCGCCGCACAGCTGGTGATGACCTGGTGGTTCCCGGACACGCCGGGCTGGATCTGGAGCGCGTTGTTCCTGGTCGTCATTTTCCTGCTGAACTACATCTCCGTACGCGGGTTTGGTGAAGCAGAATACTGGTTCTCTTTGATCAAAGTGGCAACCGTCATCATCTTTATCGTCGTCGGTGTGGCGATGATCGTTGGTATTTTCAAAGGGGCAGAGCCTGCGGGCTGGAGCAACTGGACAATAGGCGATGCGCCGTTTGCCGGTGGGTTCTCGGCCATGATTGGCGTTGCGATGATTGTCGGCTTCTCTTTCCAGGGCACTGAGCTGATTGGTATTGCGGCCGGTGAATCTGAAAACCCGGAGAAGAACATTCCGCGCGCGGTGCGTCAGGTCTTCTGGCGTATCCTGCTGTTCTACGTGTTCGCGATCCTGATTATCAGCCTGATCATTCCGTATACCGATCCAAGCCTGCTGCGTAACGATGTGAAAGACATCAGCGTCAGCCCGTTCACTCTGGTCTTCCAGCACGCGGGACTGCTCTCTGCGGCGGCGGTAATGAATGCGGTGATCCTGACGGCAGTGCTGTCTGCGGGGAACTCCGGTATGTACGCGTCCACCCGTATGCTTTACACCCTGGCCTGCGACGGTAAAGCGCCGCGCATCTTCGCTAAACTGTCTCGCGGTGGTGTGCCACGTAACGCTCTGTATGCCACCACGGTGATTGCCGGTCTGTGCTTCCTGACCTCTATGTTCGGCAACCAGACGGTTTACCTGTGGCTGCTTAACACCTCCGGGATGACGGGCTTTATTGCCTGGCTGGGCATTGCCATCAGCCACTATCGCTTCCGTCGCGGTTACGTAATGCAAGGTCATGATCTGAACGACCTGCCGTATCGCTCAGGGTTCTTCCCGCTGGGGCCAATTTTCGCCTTCATTCTGTGTCTGATTATTACGCTGGGCCAGAACTATGAAGCGTTCCTCGCGGATACTATCGACTGGGGCGCCGTCACGGCAACCTACATTGGTATTCCGCTGTTCCTGATCATCTGGTTTGGTTACAAACTGACGAAAGGAACACACTTCGTTCGCTACAGTGAAATGGAATTCCCGGAACGATTTAAACAATAACCGCAATTCCTCTCTTTCAGCCCGCTCATTCGAGCGGGCTTTTTTATGGGGCGGTTAGAAGCTGTAAGTCATGCCAACGGTATAACGACGCCCATCAAGCACGGTGTCATACGTATCGTAATCAATTTGCTTATCGAGCACGTTATACACACCGGCAGTCACAAGCAGGTTTTTGTTCGCGTTGTAGCGCAGACCCACATCCACCTGGGTATAGGACGGTGTACCCTGGGACATTGATGTACGGCTCAGATACTCAGACGTTTTACCGCGTAGGTTCAGACGACTCCAGAAGCCGACGTCTGGTGTCGCCTGCCAGTCCAGGGTGGTATTGAACATATGTTTTGGCATTTTGTTCAACGGCTTACCGGAGAACTGGCCGCTCTTCTGCTCGGATTCCGTATAAGTGTAGTTGGCAGTCCAGTTCACATCGCGCGTGATTTTCCAGCCGAAGGTAGACTCCACGCCGCGCATGTTGGCTTTGTCCACGTTGACGCGATCGCTCACGAAATCATAGCTGTGATCGCCAATCGTACAGGCGGGATCGGAACTGCTGTTACAGCGGCGAACTTCAGTAATTTTGTCTTTGAAGTCGGTATTGAACAGCGTCACACCGGCATTAAGATTGTCGTTATTATCCCAGAGCAGGGCGATCTCTTCACTCAGACTCTTCTCTGGTTTCAGGTCCGGGTTGCCAACGATGATACCGTCAAGACGGCCACCACCCGTTACCTGCCCCCAGTTGGCAGACGACTGACGCAGGTCCGGTGCACGGTAGCCCGCAGAAACCCCGCCTTTCAATGTCCACTGCTCGGCGAGGTGCCATACACCGTAACCACGTGGCGTCCAGTTAGTACCATAGTTTTGGTCTTTGTCCATGCGCAGGCCGCCGGTTAACGTAAAGCTTTCCGTCATTGCCCATTCATCTTCGGCAAACAGTGCCCAACTCCAGCGTGTCAGTTTGTTCAGGCCATCGGCAGCCTCCAGCTGATTGCCGTTGTCGCGCAGTTTCTCATAGCGATATTGCCCGCCGAGAGTCAGGGTATGATCGGCGAGGAAGATCTGGTTCTGGTTGTTGAAGGTGGTGTTGTACGAGCGCATTTCACGATCCGGGTTATTCGTCTCTTCCTGTTGGATATAGCTGGTGGTATTGAAGTCGTCGTAATAACCGCTGTGGGTTAATGAGTAGGTGGTATGTTCATAGCGGGTTTCGCTTTTGGTATTTGGCGTACAGGTTGTTCCACGGCAGGTTTCCGTCGCTTTCGACATCCCCGGCGTGCTGTTTCTGTCCTGAAGTTCACGGGCAAAGTCGAGGTCGAAATCATTTTGCTCGTCCGGCGTGAAATTCAACGTAATACCGCCGTTACGCATTTTCTGCTCGTTATACCCGTTCACAATCTTATCTTCTGCGCGGCGTGACAAAAGCCCCGTCACTTTTGCGCCAAGCAGCCCGTCAATCAGGGGACCTGAAGCGTAGGCGTTGGTCTGAAAGATATCACCGGAATCATTGTTTTCCTGGAAGGTTGCATCGCCATGCAACGAACCTGTCCAGGCTTTGGTGTTCGACACTTTTTTGGTAATGACGTTGATGACTCCACCCATTGCATCAGAGCCGTAAAGTGAGGACATCGGGCCACGGATAACCTCGATACGCTCAATGGACTCCAGCGGCGGCAGCCAGCCCTGTTCAATGCCCGAGTTGTCGCTGTTTGGGCGGGTACTGCGCGTACTCACGCGTTTGCCGTTCACCAGGAACAGCGTGTACTGCGGCGCCATGCCGCGAATACTGATATCACTGCTGCTCCCGCCGCCAGTAACGACGACGCCCGGGACGTCTTTCAGGGCATCGGTGACATCACGGTAGGCTTTATCTTCAATCTGCTGTTTTGAAATCACCGAGATGGAGGCGGGGGCATTCTGGATTTTTTGTTCAAAACCCGTCGCAGTGACGACAACGGTGTCCTGATCGGCTGCGTGAACGAAGGAGGAAAGTGTGGCGGCGCCAATGGCAGCGGCCAGCAATTTAACGCGTGGTTTTGTCATTTGTACATTCCATATAAAAAGAAAAAAACTCCATCGGGATAACCCTGAGAACTGTATGTATTTGTCTTGTAAGAACTCTTTGTGATGGAGAAGAGTCTGGAATTGTACAAAAGAATGTATAATTGTAAACGCAAATGATAATTGAAATCATTTGTGTTTGATGTGTTGGCAAGAAAATAGCCTGGATTCAAGCGGATAGGATTATGTCAATAAGGGTAAAAGCCCGACAGGCGAGAGGCTATCGGGCAAATAGCGAAAATTACGCGAACAAATGCGCCGCGTGGAAGCGGAGATGATCCTCAATAAAGGAGGCCATAAAGTAATAGCTGTGGTCATATCCTGGCTGAATGCGCAGCGTGAGCGGCCAGTCCTTCTGGCGTGCCGCTTCAGCTAAAACGGCGGGCTGGAGTTGCCCGGCGAGGAACTGATCCGCATCGCCCTGATCGATAAGCATCGGGATCGCATTCGCTGAGTCGCTCGCCAGCATCAGCGCACAGCTGTCCCATTCCTGCCATTTCGTTTCATCTTTGCCCAGATAGTGGGTGAAGGCTTTTTGTCCCCACGGTACCTGCGTTGGGTTAACAATCGGCGCGAACGCAGAGACGCTGGTATATTTCCCGGGGTTTTTCAGCGCCATGATTAGCGCCCCGTGTCCGCCCATGGAATGTCCGCTGATGGCGCAGCGATCGTTTACCGCGAATTCGGCCTGAATCAGCGCAGGCAGCTCGTCACGGATGTAGTCATACATACGATAATGACTCGCCCACGGCTGCTCGGTCGCATTCAGGTAAAACCCGGCGCCTTTACCCAGGTCGTATCCTGCATCATCCGCCACATCGTCCCCACGGGGGCTGGTATCGGGCATCACCAGCGCGATACCCAGCTCGGCCGCAATACGCTGCGCACCGGCTTTGGTTGTGAAGTTTTCGTCGTTGCAGGTCAGGCCAGAAAGCCAGAACAGAACAGGCGGATTCTCTGCCGGAGGCAGGAAAATACTGAACGTCATGGCGCAGTTCAGCGTGGTGGAGTCGTGCCGCCAGCGCTGCTGTCGACCTTCAAAACAACGGTGCTCTTCGAGCAGTTCCATGCAAGGCTCCTTAATGAGAATAGCTATTCATTGGCATCATAATACAGCGTTTTCATTTACCTGTGAGCAACTTTCACTTTCGCGGAACGGCAAGATGTTGCATCATAAATTTACTTTTCTTTAACAATTGGAGCGGTCATGGCGCTGCGTATTGCGCTTAGTGGGTTTGTCGTGCTGGTGGTGGCGATGGGGATAGGGCGCTTTGCCTTTACGCCTCAGGTACCGCTGATGATTGCCGCCGGGCAACTCACGCTCACCAGCGCAGGCCTGGTGGCGGCGATGAATTATCTTGGCTATCTGGTGGGAGCATGGGATGCCATGCGCGCGCGCCGCTTTGTTGAAACGCGGCTCTGGCTCGGCATTACGGGTGCGGTTGCATTGACGCTGCTCTCCGCGGCGGCGGATAACGCCGTCATACACGGCCTGCTGCGCTTTGCGATCGGCTGCATGAGTGGCTGGTCAATGGTGCTGATTGCCGCCTGGACCAACGAGCGGCTGGGGCAACTGGGTAAACCGGGGCTCAGTGCTGCGGTGTTTGCCGGCCCCGGCGCGGGTATCGCCCTGAGCGGCCTGCTCGCGGTCTATATTCAGGCGAAATCCCTTTCGGCCGGTGCGGCGTGGCAGATCTACGGCGTGCTGGCGCTCGTGTTGATTGCGCTGGTGGCACGCTATCTGCCGCGTGCGGGTCAGCTTCATCGCCCGGGGACTGCGCCTGAGCCGCTGCGGCTGACTGCGGATCTCAGGCGTCTGGTCTGGAGCTACAGCCTGGCGGGATTTGGCTATATCCTTCCGGCGACCTTTTTATCGCAAATGGCCGCCGTGCGCTTTCCCGGCAGCCTGTTTGCTCAGTTTGTCTGGCCGATTTTTGGTCTCGCCGCTGTGGTGGGGATTGCGCTCAGCATTGCCTTGCGACATATCTCCACGGCTAACCGCAGGCTGGCTATCGTGCTGTGGCTTCAGGGCGCCGGGGGCCTGGCGGGCCGGCCGACGCCCGCCATCGGCGGTTTGCTGACGGGCGGGCTGCTGGTAGGTGGTGGGTTCCTTTGCGCCGTGCAGCTCTCTCTTTTATACGGCCGAGAGCTGGCACCGAACCACACGCGTTATATGGCGGGACTGCTCACCACCGGGTATGCCATCGGGCAGTTGATTGGCCCGGTGACGTCGGCGTTATCGACCTGGCTAACCCACCGGCTGGAGCCTGCGCTGGGGCTGGCGTCGCGTTGTTCATCGGCGGCGCGCTGGTCTGGAATCGTCACGCTGAAAGGCAACAGCAATTGCAATAATTATCGTCGTGAATACTGGATTATGTGCGTCGCCTCACGCACAATGAGCGCATACTTTTGCCACAACGAGGGCGAAAGACGCCACACCTGCAGGAGAAGAAAATGTCATCACTCAGTAAAGAAGCTGCCCTGGTCCATGAAGCCCTGCTTGCGCGCGGTCTCGAAACGCCATTGCGTCCGCCCGTTGAGGATATGGACAATGAAACCCGTAAAAGTCTGATTTCCGGGCATATGACCGAGATCATGCAACTGCTGAATCTCGATCTGAGCGATGACAGTCTGATGGAGACGCCTAAGCGCATCGCGAAAATGTACGTCGACGAAATTTTCTCTGGCCTGGATTACGCCAACTTCCCGAAAATTACCGTTATCGAGAATAAGATGAAGGTGGACGAGATGGTCACGGTACGTGATATCACGCTGACCAGCACCTGCGAACATCACTTCGTCACTATCGACGGTAAAGCGACCGTGGCTTACATCCCGAAAGATACGGTGATTGGTCTGTCGAAGATCAACCGTATTGTGCAGTTCTTCGCGCAGCGTCCTCAGGTTCAGGAGCGTCTTACGCAGCAGATCCTGATTGCCCTGCAAACGCTGCTGGGCACCAATAACGTGGCGGTCTCTATCGATGCCGTTCACTACTGCGTGAAAGCTCGCGGCGTACGTGATGCGACCAGTGCAACCACCACCACTTCGCTGGGCGGTCTGTTTAAATCGAGCCAGAACACCCGCCAGGAGTTCCTGCGCGCCGTGCGTCACCACAACTAATCTCACAGGGCAGGGACCATGGAGCGAAACGTCACGCTCGATTTTGTTCGCGGCGTCGCCATACTGGGTATCCTGCTGCTGAATATTAGCGCCTTCGGTCTGCCGAAGGCCGCTTATCTCAATCCCGCCTGGTACGGCGATATCACCCGAAGCGATGCCTGGACCTGGGCAATCCTTGATCTGTTTGCCCAGGTTAAATTCCTCACGCTCTTTGCCCTGCTGTTTGGCGCAGGACTACAGCTTCTGCTTAAACGCGGCACCCGCTGGATCCAGTCGCGCTTAACCCTGCTGGTGATCCTCGGTTTTATCCACGGTCTGTTCTTCTGGGACGGCGATATTCTTCTCGCATATGGGTTAGTCGGGCTTATCTGCTGGCGTCTCATTCGTGATGCGCACAGCGTGAAAAGCCTGTTTAACACCGGCGTGATGCTCTACCTCATGGGGCTTGGGGTGCTGCTGCTGCTGGGGATGATCTCTGGCGAAGCGACCAACCGTTCCTGGATCCCGGATGCTGCAAACCTCCAGTACGAGCAGTTCTGGAAGCTAAAAGGCGGTACGGAAGCCATTAGCAACCGGGCGGATATGCTGGGGGATAACCTTCTTGCGCTGGGGGCGCAATACGGCTGGCAGCTGGCAGGGATGATGCTGATGGGGGCGTCATTGATGCGCACCGGGTGGCTGAAAGGGGAGTTCAGCCTGCGTCATTATCGTCGCACCGGGGCGGGGCTGGTTCTGCTCGGCGTGCTGATAAACCTCCCGTCGGTGATGATACAGTGGCACATTCACTGGGATTATCGCTGGTGCGCTTTCCTGCTCCAGGTACCGCGTGAACTGAGCGCGCCATTCCAGACCATCGGCTACGCGGCGCTAATATATGGCTTTTTGGCCCACACTTTTTCCCCCGGGCATGTGCGGT
>OASV01000412.1_pt1 | contig 12679 bp, 13 predicted proteins | sample 1494921 | NCBI WGS metagenome assembly OASV01 (sample SAMEA2579918, study PRJEB22360) | human gut metagenome
AAAAAACCATCTTTTTGTAAATCAAGCTCGTCCTCATACAACATATCGAAAATATCTTGACCAAGAACACGTTCTAACTGATATCCACTTTCGCTATATATTTGAAAACATTTTTGATTTCTATGCAAAGCCATCCACGAATCAAAAAATACTTGTGCATATTCCTTACTCATATGCAAATAGTTTTTTGCCAGATAAAATGAAGTCAATGCACGAACACAGTCAATGTTGCTTTGGTTTGACATTACAGAACGTACTTTGCGGTCGTCAGAATAGAAAATATACAATTCCATAATACTCACTTCCGAATATGTCAATTTACTTCTTATATTATTAAACATTTACTTCCGATTTTGTTGTTGTTTTACTTCAGAGGATACTTTGAAGTAACATCCTACAAACAGGTTTGTTACCTAAGTGCTGCATAGAACCTCCACATCACGCATACATACTCATACAAACAACAATAAGCCCCATTTACGGGACTTATGTGAGTATATAAGTGTAAGTAAGCAAAGAAATAACTGTTTGTTATCGCTTTGTGAAACTGTCCGCAATATGGGTTAACGGATCCAGTGTGACCGTTTTAACGCCTGCCTCCTGAATTGCCAGAAGTTCTTCCTCAGGCGCAAGATGATCAGTGATCAGATAATCGAATGACTGAATCATTCCGCTGATGAAGCTGTGATTAGTTCCGATTTTTGTATGGTCTGCCAGAATGAAGGTCTCACCGATACAGCGGGTGATCATCACCTCATTGATAGCAACCTCCTGCAGGATCGCTGTGGTCATACCACTGGCAACACTGAATCCGCTGCAGCCGAGAAAGGCTTTTGTTGCCGATACCTTATTCAGATTGTTCAAGGCAAAATCACCGACCATGCTTTCTTTCGGAATGCGCAGCTCACCACCGCTCAGACAGATGCTGACCATGGGATCATGGTCCATGAAAATCGCTTTGCCGTTGTTGGTGATAACGGTGACACGCTTGTTTTTAATATACTTCAGCACAAGCAGTGCAGTTGAGCTTGTATTGATGAATATCGTATCACCGTCCTGTACATACTGTGCGGCATATTTTGCGATGGCATGCTTGTACTGTTCGTTAGAGAGCTGTGGGTCATCGTTTTCTACAAAATGCTGAATCAGCTTGGCACCGCCGTAATAGCGCTCCACTGCCCCCATTTCCTCCCAGAACTGCAGATCACGCCGTATGGTCAGCGGTGATACCTGCAGCTCCTCTGCCAGATCCTCGACCGCAGCCTTTCCCTGACTCTGAATCTTCTGCATGATTTTATTGCGTCGTGCATCCACGACTGCCTTATTCATTTTCATATTGTATCCCCTGTTTCATTTCATAAACGATGGAAGCAGGCACCTGCCTCCCTGCTGCTGGACAGCTGTTTCCCTGTTTCCATAGCCTTTGTAAACATTATAACTGCATTTTCCTTATCATTCAATTCTTTGTAAACTTTTCCAAATTCCGTATAATACTGCGCCATTTCCCGATTGTTCATATATCTGGTATCAATCTGCTTGAACTTTGCCAGACTTTTCTTATAATCCTTCATACAGGAAAGAAACACTGCCTCGATAAACTCCCAGTTATACAGAGGAGAGACCTTGCTGCCCTTGATTTTGGTATCCTTCAGCTTCATGACCTCCGGATACCAGTGCTTTACCTTTGTTCGGTTCCCCAGCTTATAATAGGAATAAAAATAGGTATAATTGCGAATCAGCAGATAATCAAGGGAGGAGCGAAAGGTTTTCTCATTGCTTTCCAACAGCTCGATGCAGGTCTGTGGTTTTCCAATATCCTGATAATACAGAGTATCAAAGATCAGCTGCGTTGTCCGGTAGCTTTTCATGAAATCCCGCTTTTTTAATATGTTATAATAGTGTTTCGCAAGACCTGCGTCACAATCCATATTCAGTGCCGTAATCATTTTCTGATATAGAATCCGCAGATATTCCGCCCAGAGTGCTACCCCCATAAAGATGATCAGAAGCAGACCATAACATATCTTGCCTTCCGGGCTTGGTTCCTGAAGCAGCTTATATAAGGTATATATTGTGAAGAATGCATAGATGGCAATGGTGATGATACGGCGTGTTGTTTCACTGAACGTGAGTCTTGATAATCCTTTTTTCATATGTCTGCACCTCTTTTACAAATACATTATATGTTCTTTATGAATGGTTGTCAATCATATAATTCATAAAATAATTCATTTATTCATGGTTATATGAATTGTAATCGCACACATTTCTCAAATTGTTCATATATTTTATGAACTGTTCATTTAAAACTATTGCCAATTGTTCATGAAATGTTTATCATATGGGTGTACAAAAACAAGCGGCGCGCTCAATTAAGAAACTGGAGGAATATGCAATGAGTCAAGTAGATGAAATTACCAGAGAATCCTGGATTCTGGGAGCTTTTCCGGAATGGGGAACCTGGCTGAATGAGGAAATTGATCAGGAGGTCGTAGAAAAAGGTACCTTCGCCATATGGTGGATCGGCTGTACCGGCTTATGGATCAAGACAGAAAACAATACCAACATTTCCATTGATTTATGGTTTGGTAATGGAAAGCGTACAAAGAAAAACAAAGAGATGGCGAAATTCCATCAGATGCGCAATATGACCGGAGGGAGAATGACACAGCCGAATCTGCGTGCTGCGCCAATCGTATATGATCCCTTCGCTGTGACACAGGTGGATGCTGTATTATCCACTCATTATCATAACGATCATATCGATCCGTTCTATGCAGCAGCTGTCTTAAAAAACTGTGATGCTGCCGTACCGTTTATCGGTCCGCAAAAGAGTGTGGAAAAATGGCTGAGCTACGGCGTACCGAAAGAGCGCTGTCAGGTTGTAAAGCCGGGGGATGTGGTGAAAATCAAGGACACACAGATCATTGTTGTGGACAGCTTTGATCGTACCTGTCTTGTTACCAATGATGAGGACGTACGTGGTAAGTGCCCAACCGATATGGATGAAAAAGCTGTCAACTATATTATAAAGACACCAGCCGGAAGTGTTTATCACAGCGGAGATTCTCATTACTCCACCTATTATGCAAAGCACGGCAAGGACTACGATATTGATGTTGCATTAGGCTCCTATGGGGAAAATCCGGCAGGTAATCAGGATAAAATGACAAGCGTGGATATCCTGCGTATGGCGGAAGCACTGAACTGCAAGGTCGTTATTCCATTCCATTACGATGTATGGACAAACTTCAAGGCAGACCCGCAGGAAATCAATATGTTGTATGAATACAAAAAGGATGTTCTGGATTATAAATTCCATCCGTTTATCTGGGATGTCGGTGGAAAATATGTGTGGCCGACAGATCAGAACAAGCGCCAGTTCCATTACCGCAGAGGTTTTGAGGACTGCTTTACGGATGAACCGAATGTTCCGTTCCGTTCCATATTATAGGAGGTAAAGCGCATGCTGAAGGAAATCATTGAGAAAGGCTACTATTCCTTTGAACAGCACTTTGATGACTGGCAGGAGGCAATCCGTGCCGGTTATCGTACGCTGCTGGAAGCGGGAGTTGTAGAAGATATCTATGTGCAGGCAGTTATTGACTGTGTAAATAAATACGGTCCCTATATCGTTATCGTACCGGATATCGCCATGCCGCATTCCACAGAAGGGGCAAAGGGGTGCCATGGCACTGCCATCTCCTTTATGAAGGTGGAAGAGCCTGTGGATTTTGATAAACAGGACCCTGACAAAAAAGCAAGACTGTTTTTCTCCCTGGCCGCTGTCGATCATGAGCAGCACCTGCATAATATTCAGGAGCTCATGGATGCCTTGATGAACGAGGAACTCGTCAATGCATTACTGGAAGCGCATACAGTTGAGGAACTGCAGCAGGCAGCACAAACATACGAAGCATAAACCAATATAAAGAGAGGGAAAACTTTATGGACTTTTTAATGAGTATCTGGAGTTTCTTCGCAACAAATATTCTGACACAGCCGGCGTATTTCATCGGGCTCATGGTTCTGGTCGGATATCTGCTGCTTAAGAAACCGTTATATGAAGCATTCGCAGGCTTTATCAAGGCAACCGTCGGGTATATGATTCTGGCTGTCGGATCCGGTGGACTGGTCAATAACTTCCGCCCGATTCTGGTCGGATTGAAGGACCGCTTCAATCTGGATGCGATGGTCATTGACCCGTATTTCGGACAAAATGCAGTTACAGCAGGGCTTGGGGAACGCTTTGGCAGAACCTTTTCACAGGTCATGCTGCTGCTGTTGATTGCGTTTATCATGAATTTACTGCTTGTTCGTTTAAAGAAATGGACAAAAATGCGTGCTGTATTCACGACAGGACATGTACAGATGCAGCAGGCTTCCACCGCTTTCTGGCTGATTCTGTTCTGCTTTCCTACACTGGGAGATACACCGATTCTGATCCTCATGGGTCTGATTCTGGGCCTGTACTGGGCAGTCGGCTCCAATCTTACCGTTGAAATCACGCAGGAGCTTACCGAGGGCGGAGGCTTTGCCATCGCTCACCAGCAGATGTTCGGTATTGCAATCTTTGCGAAGCTGGCAGATAAGCTGAAGGGGAAATCCACCAAGCGTCTGGATGATCTGAAATTCCCGGGCTTCCTGTCCATCTTCAATGAAAATATGGTGGCAACCTCCATTCTGATGTTCCTGTTCTTCGGAGCGATCCTGCTCGTGCTTGGCAAGGATTATCTGGTCAGCATGGAGTTCATGAAGGCCGCTGATAATTTCTTCTTCTACATTATGACCACGGCATTGAACTTCGCTGTCTATCTGGCAATCCTGCAGCTTGGTGTACGTACCTTTGTTACCGAGCTGACAAATTCCTTCCAGGGTATTTCCAACACCTTCCTGCCTGGTGCAGTTCCGGGCATCGACTGTGCAGCGGTATTCGGTTTTGGAAGCGCCAATGCAGTTACGGTCGGCTTCTTGATGGGAGCGCTTGGTCAGTTCCTTGCCATCATGATTCTGCTGCTGATGAAGAGTCCGACACTGGTTATCGCAGGGTTTGTACCGGTCTTCTTCGACAATGCGGTAATCGCAATCTATGCGGATAACCGAGGCGGTATCAAAGCAGCTATGCTGTTCCCGTTTATCTCCGGTCTGATTCAGGTATTTGGCTCAGCTCTGATTGCCGGAGGTGTCGGTCTTGCGGCATATGGCGGTTATCTGGGAATGTTTGACTGGGCAACCGTATGGCCGTTATTCACCGTCATCATGAAATTCCTCGGATACTTCGGTGTCGCGATCGTTGTATTGATTCTGCTTGCAATTCCACAGCTTCAATATCGCAAGCATCCGGATACGTACTTCCTGATTACAGAGGATTATGATGAATATCTGGAAAAAATGAAAGAAAAAGAAGTGCAAAAGGCGTAAAATAGAAGTGACATAATCAATAAAGGAGAGATAACAATGGCTGGAAAACTGAAACTGCTGGTCTGCTGTGGAAATGGTGCAGGCACAAGTATGATGATCAAATTAAACGTTGAAAAGGTAACGAAGAAGATGGGGCTGGGTATCCAGGAAATCCGTCACTGTGCGGTATCCGAAGGAAAATCTGCCGCAGGCCAGTATGATATCGTTCTGTGCTCCAAAAACTTTGTAAGCATGTTTGCGGATGCGGAAAAACGTGGCACAAAAATTGTCGGACTGAAAAATGTAATGTCCGCAAAAGAGATTGAAGAAGGGCTGGCAGCCGCTATAAATAAGTAAAAAAGAATAAGCTGCCCAGTGCAGCTTTTCTTATACGCAAAATTCGTGAATTTAACGAAAAATCTATAAAATCAACGATAAAACGTTCTATATGAACATACAGAAATGAGGGCTTTGACAATGAAAATTACAAAGAAAAAACTGGATGAAATCCGGCGCTGTTATTGTGCCGCCAGCATCCATATGAAGCATGAGAATCACATTATCTATGCCAGTGAGGATCCGGATGTGATGTGTGAAATGTTTTCGGGAAAGAGCTTTGAGCATAAGGAGACGATCTGGAAAAAGGCCGGGGGCTGCATGTCCATTATTCCGATTCCCAATCGGGAGGGGGAGTTTCTGGCAGTGCAGGAATTTTACCTCAAGGTATCCCCATCTCTCTCCAAAATCGTGTGGGGGAAATATACAGAGGGCGGCTTTGTTATAAAGGATGTATTACAGCTGCCGTATATTCACCGCTTTGATATCTATCATAAAAACGGAGTGAATTATTTTATCGGTGCCACCATAGCGACTGCAAAGCAGAACAAAGAGGACTGGAGTGTTCCCGGACGCATCTATGTCGGTGAGCTTCCTGAGGATTTGAACGAGGGTATACAGATTGAGGTCCTGATGGATGGGCTGTATCGCAATCACGGCTATTATCGGGATGCACAGCATACCTGCGGATATTTCGGAAGTGATCAGGGAATCGTTAAGGTCACACCGCCTGCGCACAGAGGCGGACAGTGGCAGGTGGAATACGTGCTGAGCGGTACCATTGGTGAGATTGCTGTGCTGGATATTGATGGAGACGGGGAGCAGGAGATTATGACGATTGAGCCGTTCCATGGAACAGAGATCCATATTTATAAGAAGCTGGAGGGAAGCTATCAACGGGTATATACGTATGAGAATGAGATTGACTTTGCCCATACGCTGGTGGGAGGCACCCTGCGTGGCGTACCGACCTTTCTGGCAGGTGTGCGTCGAAGGGATGCGGAGCTGTTTTATGTGCAGTATAAGGACGGCGCCTTTGTGACGAAAGAAATCGATCGTGGCGTGGGTCCGGCAAATCTGTGTCTGGTTAATGAAGAGGACCGCGATCTGATCGTTGCCGCCAATCATACGGCGAATGAGGCAGCGGTCTATATTGTAGAGGACTAGGAGGTATACGATGCTGGAAGAACTGAAAAAGAAGGTGCTGGAGGCAAATCTACTGCTTCCTAAGTATGGACTGATTACCTTTACATGGGGAAATGTATCTGGGATCGACAGGGAACACGGAATCGTCGCCATCAAGCCGAGCGGTGTGGAGTATGACGACATGAGTGCTGAGGATATCGTTTTATGTGATTTGGAAGGAAATGTGGTGGAGGGAAAGCTGAAGCCAAGCAGTGATCTGATGACACATCTGGAGTTTTATAAGAACTTCCCGAATATCGGAGGAGCCGTGCATACGCATTCCCGCTGGGCTACGGCATTTGCACAGGCAGGAAAAGCAATCCCTGCGCTGGGAACGACTCAGGCGGATTATTTCTATGGAGATATCCCCTGTACAAGGCAAATGAGTGAGGCGGAAATCCATGGGGAGTATGAGCTGGAAACCGGACATATAATCGTGGAAACCTTCAAGCAGAAAGGGATTGATCCCAACAGTATGCCGGGGGTGCTGGTACACAGTCATGGACCGTTCAGCTGGGGAAAGGATCCGTTTGAGGCAGTGCACAATGCCGTCGTGATGGAGGAGTGCGCCGCTATGGCATTTGTGAGTGTGATGCTGCAAAATGGGAGTGCACAGCCGATGCAGCAGGTATTGCTGGATAAGCACTTCAAGCGCAAGCATGGTCCCAATGCCTACTATGGACAGAGGAGCTCCTCATGAGAGCATATGAGCTGGGCCAATATGAGAAATCCATGCCAAACACCCTGTCATGGAAGGAAAAGCTGCAGCTTTGCAGAGAATTCGGCTTTGATTATCTTGAAATGAGTGTCGATGAGAGCGACGAAAAGCTTGCACGGCTGCAATATACCAGAGAAGAACGCGGGGCTATTGTGCGGGCCATGGAGGAAACCGGTGTGCGGATTCATTCCATGTGTCTGAGTGGACACCGTAAGTATCCTCTGGGGCACCCGGATGAGCATATACAAAAAAAGGCTCTTCAAATCATGGAGGCTGCAGTACAGCTGGCAGATGATCTGGGAATCCGTATCATACAGCTGGCAGGCTATGATGTATATTATGAAGAGGGCAGCGAACAGACAAAGCAGAATTTCATCCGCAATCTGAGACATTGTGTGGAACTGGCAGCGAAAAAGGGAATCCTGCTGGGCTTTGAGACGATGGAAACACCGTTTATGGATACGGTGGAAAAAAGCATGCACTATGTTCAACAGGCTGCTTCTCCCTATCTGGGCGTATATCCGGATATGGGAAATCTGAAAAATGCGAGTCTGCTTTACGGGAAGAATGTAAACGAAGATATCCGGACGGGAAAGGGTCATATTGTGGCGGCACATTTAAAGGAAACTATTCCCGGTCATTATCGTGAAATACCGTTTGGCAGTGGTCATACGGAGTTTGTGGAAAATATAAGAGAGCTGAAGCAGCAGGGTGTACGGATGTTTGTAGGGGAATTCTGGTACACGGGAAATTCTGACTGGCAAAAGGTATGCACACATGCCTCTGCCTTCCTGCGTGATAAGCTGGATCATGTTTTTGTATGAGCAGCTTTGCGGATATCCGGCTTGTTGTTGCCGATCTCGACGGTACGCTGCTGGATGATGAAAAGCAGCTGGATGCCGGAATCGCTGACGTGATAAAGGAATTAGCGAAACGCGAAATCATGTTCACACTGGCAAGCGGGCGCAATATTCATATTATGAAGCCATATCTGAAGGAGCTGTCTCTGCAGCTTCCCTTTATCGCAAATAACGGGGCGAATATGTTTCAGGGGGATGCCTGTATATATGAGAAAAGCATGGAATCCGTAGAGTTGGCATTTGCTTTCCAGCAGCTGCAGCAACAGGATATTCCATGTATTGCTTACACAAACGATGTTGTTTTTACAACCTCACTGCAGGATGCGCGGCTGCAATTTTTTCTGAACCGGCTGCGTGGAAAAACAATGGTGAAACAGGCAGGCAATGATCGGGATATGCTGGAGCATGCCATCTTCAAGGTGGTTATGGTCGCAAAGAATGCGAATGTGATGGAGCCTGTTCTGCATACGATCAATGCACATTGTGAAAGCCTGCATGCTGTACGCAGTGAGGATGATGTATACACGATCACGCATGTGGATGCGACAAAGGGAAAGACGCTGGTACGACTGATGGAGCTGCTGCATGTACAGCCGAAGCAGACGATGGTGTTTGGTGATAACTTCAATGATGCGACTATGTTTTCCACAGCCGGAATCAGTGTTTGTATGGAAAATGGTCAGTCAGAGGTAAAGGAAATGGCGGATTATATCGCAAAGGCGAATACCGAGCAGGGAGTCAGCCGGTTTTTGAAGGAATATGTGTTAAGGTAGGGCAGTATTAAATCTGATATGTTTAAAAAGGTTCACAGGATAAAATCAACGTGTGAACCTTTTTGTGTCTTATATACTTGTGAAGGATCTGGTTAGTAGTTGAAAAAACTGATTTGGCGATATGAGTATAGCCCTGTAACAATAATTCTACGTGCATGTTCGACAACAAAATAGGTATCATCATAACTTGATATTTTGATTATAATTTGTATGTCTTTCCTTATAGTCTTAATTTTGGGATAGATTGTTTTTCAAAACTGTTTACCGTGCAGAAAAATATAAATACTCACTCACGTTTGGTAAAGCATAGATATACAAAGCACATGTTTCTATGTGAATCTTTGTGAAATTTCAAAAAAATCTTCTGTTCTGCAACAAAGTGTGTTATGATGAGGTTGCTTAAATTCAAGGCTAACGCGATACTTAGGGATGAACAATAAGTATCGCTTTTTCATGCCTGATAGAAAGAAGAGAACATGAAATTTCAAACATTACATATAACAGAGCCTATTTTAAAGGCTGTTAAAGAACAGGGATATGTTGTTCCCACACCAATTCAGGAACAGGCAATACCCTACGCTCTGCAGGGTCGTGACATTCTCGGCTGTGCACAGACCGGTACCGGAAAAACAGCAGCATTTTCCATTCCGACGATTCAGATGCTGAAAAAGCATTATAAACAAAGCATCCGCTCCCTAATCGTAACACCGACCAGGGAGCTTGCCATACAGATTCAGGAAAACATCACAGCTTATGCCCAATATACAACAATACGCAGTGCCGTTATCTTTGGCGGTGTACCGCAGAAGCCGCAGGAACGTATTTTGAAGGCCGGAGTGGATATTCTGGTCGCAACACCCGGTCGATTGAATGATCTGATTCAACAGGGCATAATTGACATCAGCCATATTGAAATCTTCATACTGGATGAAGCAGACCGTATGCTGGATATGGGATTTCTTCCGGATGTAAAGCGGATTATCGCAAAGCTGCCCAAAAGGAAGCAGACATTGTTTTTCAGTGCCACCATGCCTTCAGAAATCCGTAAACTTGCCCAGTCCTTACTGCATGAGCCTGTCAGCATTGAGGTGACACCGGCATCAACTACAGTGGAAAAGATCGATCAGAGTCTGTATTATGTGGACAAAGCAAACAAAAAACGCCTGCTGTTAAAGCTTTTACAGAAGAACCGCGTACAAAATGCACTTGTATTCACAAGGACGAAAAGCAATGCAAACCGTCTGGCAAAGTATCTGAATGAAAACGGTGTAACAACCGGTGTGATTCATGGAAATAAATCTCAGAATGCGCGTCAGCAGGCATTGCTGCAATTCAAGGAAGGAAAAAGCCGGGTACTTGTTGCTACAGACATCGCCGCAAGAGGAATCGATGTTCAGGAGCTGAGTCATGTATTTAACTTTGATATCCCCAATGAGGCTGAAGTATATGTACATCGCATCGGACGTACCGGCAGAGCCGGCAGACAGGGCTGTGCCATTGCATTCTCTGACTGCAATGAAGCAGAGTATGTAAAGAACATCGAAAAGCTGATTCGTATGCACATACCGGTTGTGGAGGACCGCGAGTTTCCAATGCGTAATCTGGAGCCTGCGGCATCTGCACAGTCGCAGAATAGAAGAAGGCAGAAACCCGCAGCAAAGCCTTCCGCATCCAATCGAAGCGAGAACCGCAGTGCTGCAGTGAAGCACCAAACATCGGCAGACGCAGACCGCAGTCACAAAAGCAGCCGGCACATACAGCATAAATATAGTAAAAAGCCATCGAATATTCTGGTTCATCGATGGTTTTTATCTGTCTTTAAGAATCATAGCGTGTCATCCATTTTCCCTTACGATAATACAGGAACAGCCATAGGGCACTGGCAATCCAGGTCAGCGGCCATCCCATAAAGACGACACCGATATCATGAAACAACGGTACACTGGTTAGAATCCATGCCATACGCAGCCCGCACCAGCATGTGACCATAACGATCATAGGCACTGTCGTGATGCCTGCGCCACGAATGATACCGTTAAAGGCATGGGATATTGCCAGGAAGATATAGCCCGGTGCGAGTACATGCATCATATACAGTCCATAATTGATCACTGTCGGATCACTGGAGAAAATCGCAAGAACGTTAGGACCTAACATCAGCAGCAGGGCAGAAATGCAGACAATCGTTATGACACTCATGAGAATGCCGGTCTTTGCGCCCTGCTTTACCCGGTCATATTTTTTAGCCCCCATATTCTGTCCGGTAAACGTGGTCAGTGCCATGGAATAGCTCATAACCGGAAGTATAGCAAAGCCGTCGATCTTGGTGTAGGAACCGCAGCCTGCCATTGCCAGAGAACCGAAGGCGTTGATGTTGCTTTGCACGATAACATTGGAAAAGGAAACGATGGCATTCTGCATACCGCTGGGAAGTCCCAGTCGGACAATTTCATAAAGCATATGCTTGTGAAAGCGGATATGCTTCAGCTTTACCTGGTATTCTTCTTTGGTACGCATAAGCAGAAGCATGGTTAATACAGCACTGATGGTCTGTGCAATCAGCGTGGCCCATCCGACTCCGGCAATTCCCATGTGAAAGACGATGACGAACAGCATATCCAGAATGATGTTGGTGACGGAAGACACGATCAGAAAGTACAGCGGATTTCTGGAATCACCCACTGCCCGCAGGATACCGCTTCCCATGTTGTAAACCATCACAGACAAAATGCCCAGAAAATAAATACGCAGATACAGCACGGAGCTTTCCATGACATCACTTGGTGTTCCTACCCATTGCAGTACATAAGGAGAAATAAGTACGCCAATCAGCGTCATAACAAGACCTGCCGCAAAGGTCAGTGCCAGCGAGGTATGCACGGCGATGTGCAGCTCTTCTTTTTTTCTTGCCCCGAAATAGCGGGAGATGATGACGCCGGCCCCAACCGCAAGTCCCATGAAAAAGCTGACCAGTAAATTGATGACAGGCGCACTCGAGCCTACAGCCGCAAGTGCCTGTGCCCCGATATAATTCCCCACAACAACGGAATCCACTGCATTATACAGCTGCTGAAACAGATTTCCCAGCAGCAGTGGTATGGAAAACAGCAGAATTTCCTTCCAGATGACTCCCTCAGTCATCAAACCTCTGTTTTTTGACTTCTCTTTATTCATTCTACTACCCCTTTGATATTTGTATCTTATTATACGCCTGTTTGGTTCAGAGGTAAATGTTAAAAAAATGAAAAGGATTGGATGTTCTTAGCTGGAACAAACAGGATTGTACAAAAAGATATTCCCCGGGAAATGGATACATAACCCATGAAAGTATACTTTTCCATAATTTTTCATAGAAAAAACATTGTAATTTTACGGTGTATTTGTTATCGTATAAATGCTCACGCAAT
>OASV01000418.1_pt1 | contig 12526 bp, 15 predicted proteins | sample 1494921 | NCBI WGS metagenome assembly OASV01 (sample SAMEA2579918, study PRJEB22360) | human gut metagenome
GCTTGCAAATGCAGAGAAGAATCTAACCCAAGACTATCCAGAAGTCTTTTATAATGGTATCAGAAAGTTCAACTTCCAAACAATGATAATACTATCCTCAGTTGAACTAACTGATACTAGGGATATTCGAAAAAAGAAAATTCAATTAATTTCAAAATACATTGACCTTATATTAACTAGCAGAATCGTAACAAAAAAGGCAAACACTTATGACAATTTAAAAGATATTGCCTTTAATTTGGCAAAAGAAGTGAGAGGTAAAGACTACCCTACTCTGTTAAGCCATATTCAAAGTGAGTGGAATAAACATTATGTATTACTAGATAAAATTCCAGAAATGGCCTATGAAAATAAATCTAGATCTGATATGCTTTATATGTTAGCTCGCATCGCCTCACATATTGAAAATCAACTCAATCTTACAAATAAAGTAGGGTTTGATACCTATATGCAGCGTGACAAAGGAATGAAAACATTCGATATAGAACATATCCTCCGCAGCGTTATTGATGATACCGTGATGACTTCATCAGCCCTAGGTTTTGCCTCGGATGCTGAGTATAACATTAAACGAAATCTCATCGGTGGCTTGATATTATTACCTCGCTCAAGAAATAGATCTTTAAACGACAATTTATATTCTGCAAAACAAACTGTTTACAGCGGAGAGAATATCCTTTGTCAAACCTTATGTTCCGGCTTCTATCAAAACAACCCTGAATTAACAAGATTCTTGGCTGACAACCCAAAAATCACCTTTAAAGCTTGCCAAGAGTTTAAAGCTGACACAATAGCTGAAAGAGGTACGGTATATAAAGAAATCGCATTAGGCATTTGGTCATGCCCTCAGTAAATTAGAAGTTATAAAAGATAACTTTTAGGATAATCACATTAAATAAATCAGGTCTCTTAGTGAATATCTAAGAGCCTGATTTGATATCGATTAGCCCTTATTTGAAAACATAGATAAGCATTTCATACATGGCTAAGTTTCAATTACTGGAAACTTGAATTTTTTTTCACCGTAAAAAACTGTTGCGCCACGTGTAAGCACATCTAGTTCCCATCGCTCAGGGATAATCCCTTCCTGAGCCAACACTACATGGATTTTCGCAATACGTTCCCTTTCATCTTTGGTCATCCGAGCTGATGGCGCTTTTTCGCTATATTTAAGCGGCGAAGTGCATCTTTGCTGGCGTGGCTTACGCGTTGAGCCAGCTTTTAACGCGCCGTTAAGCACCTTCACGACGTCTGCCTCATTCCAGCCGATAACCCCGCGCTCTATCAGATTTAACACCGCTGCGGCTTGCTCAGACGGTGTGGGGATCATAACTGGATCGTCACCGCCGGTGAGCTTTCCACAGTTATTGACAGGACTCCGAGGCGCGGCAGAGCCGCTTTTTAAGGTCAAAGGCTCAACGGCCAAAACCTTTGGAACGATGCGCCATTCGGCTGTACGGGTTACATGAACACGATCAGCCCCGAGGTGAGGGGCATAAATCCCGACAACCCTCTCGATATCTTCCTCGTACTCGTTGACCTCATCTGTCACCTTACGGGCGACCCTGACGGCCTGAGCATCACGCGGCATGTTTGCCCCACCCTGCGCGATGATGTACTGGTCAAATTCCCCTGCATCTGCAGCCGCTCGCGCGGCCTCGACCCTGTCGTCAAATTCACTGGCAATGCTCACTCCGCGCGGCAGCTTTCGCAGTTCGCGGTAGGCGCCCATCGTCGGGAGGCCAATCGGTTTAAACTGCGGGATGCGCCATGTAGACGCCCATGCGGTGACGGCTGCGGCCGTATCTTTCAGGGGCTTGCCGGTGTCGTGGTCGAGCTGGCCGTCGAGCGCGTAGCCGTCGATATTTTTGGCAATGTATTTAGCGATATAACCCGCCGCGCCGCCCTGATTAAGATGACGGGACTCAAAGCGCTGTTTTGCCGCGCCCTTTTCGTGTCCGTCCTCTTTAAGGGCATAACGACGCATGATTTCGTTGATGACTTTACGCTGACCGGGTTTGCAAAAAAGCATCATGTGCCAGTGAGGCGTGCCGTCGTGGTGCGGTTCGACAACGCGCAACCCGTAAACCTCTAAATCGTTATCTTTGAACGCGGTACGCATCAGGCTCCAGATTCGGCAGAGATAGCGCTGGCCGTCTTTTGGCGTAAATGCGGTGTCATTCCAGCCGTGATTGAGCTGCACTGTTTTGCTTTCGCCTTTGCCGACCTGTCGGGTCGGATGGTATTTCGAGGGCGTGGTCAGGGTGATAAACATCCCCACGTCACCGGCGCTGGCCGCGTAGCGCTCAATCCCGGCGATGGTATTCATCAGCTCCATGCGACGTATTTCAGGGTTAGAAATACTCCCCATAACCTTGCTGATGAGGTCGATACGTTCACCGGTGACTTTGTTTTCCAGCTCGCAGGATTTCAGGTATTCGAGATTAGCTAGGCGGCGCGCGTGAACGTCTCGGATCGCCATTTTACTGGCGTAGGGTGAACGGTCTTTGTTGACCTCACCGGCAGCAATAAGCAGCGCCTCGCGCCAGCGCATTCGCTGCGCCTTAAGCTGGTTGACCCACCACTCGTCTTTAATCAGGCGGGAAATAGCGGAAAATGCCATGCGGATCGTCATCTGACCCTTGCGGTATTTTTTCCAGTACATCGGGGTAAAGTTGAAAGCGCGCGCGACACCGGCAACCTTTCCGTATAAATGCGCCTGCGCCTCATCAGTGAAAAGGGTTTCTTTGCCGCCGTGCGCGTGCGCCCAGGCGTCGCTCAATTCCTCGTATCTGCTCCAGAGCTGCGAGGCTATTCTGGCCGCAAACCTCCTGAGCTCTTTGTCATTCATATCCGGCAGTCGTGCATATTCATCACGCGCAGACATAAACCCAATCGAGGCAGATTCATTCATCCCGCACAGCTCATTAACACGCTCAAGACGCGGCAGCAGCTTACGCTCAAACGTGTTTTTGAGGAAATACAGCCCACCTAAAGGGCTCTTTTTACGGCGGATGAAGTTATAACGCGATGTAAACAGCGTTTGCAGGAAAAACGGCAGACGGTCAATCCGGTTTAAAACACCTTGCACCTGACGGAGTTCGGCACGTGTAAGGGGTCTGTCGCGGCCAATGGCCTCTTTGGTGACGTTATTCCAGGGATAAGCACCAACGAATGAATCACTGGTGCCCTTCAAAAATGGTGGTGGCGAGGGGGCAACACGCCCCCGAGGTTCGTTGGACATATTATTTAAAAGCGTCCAGACATTGCTTCCCCATGCGTTCAATCCGAGCTTCCAAAGCTGAGAAGCCGGTAAGATCGCTGGTCAAAAGATCATGCAAAACCAAGCCTGAGATAAGCTTAGGGATAGTTGGGTAGTAACCCACAACGTCCAACCATTCCTTACCTTCATTCTTCCCGGATGTAGCGGTCTTTTTTTCCTGCAAAATGAATTGATAGCGGTCACTTGTGATGACGTATTGGTTATTAATCTCGATGCGTATGCTCATTTTTGCTTCCTGTTAACAGTGGTTAACCAGCTCTACCGAAAATTGAGTTGTGTAACTTTTCCGACTCCTGGCCTAATAACTCGATAATCTCGGTGCGATTAAGTTCTGACTTACTGATGTACGCGATAAGCCCATCAAACTGAGAAGAGTAACGGGTCGCCAAGTCGCGCTGTGCCTCGCTTACTGCCTGCGCCAGATGTGCCGAACACATCCCCCGCTGCGCTGTATTTTGTTTTTGCATTTGCCTATCTCCAGACAAAAGGAGTCCCCACGCTGTAAGGCGCGTAATAAAACGAATCCAGATTAATTAATGTAAATACTGCTCAGGTTTTACCGAGGTTAAAATAGTTGGTGCGTACTCAAAAAGGCTGAACAGCTCTCGCAGCGCGCGGAAAAGTTTGTCGCGCCAATAACAGCCCTCTTCGTTCAAACGCCAGTGCGGCATCATAAATTCCTGCTCTGTCAGCCCCGCATGAAGAAACAGTGATCGCCTTTGGCTAACGGTCAGGCGGCTGATGAAAGTTGCTTTCGACACGCCAAGTTGGCGGTGCCGGGCGAATGCATTTCTCAATTCATCAAGCGCGCAAACAAGACGCTCACGATCGGCTTCGGTCATTTCCTCTAAGCGCATGACAGAGTGGCGCTGTTTTAATTGTGCGTGGAAACAAACCGTAAGACGCTCCCGCTCCATCATCTGATTGTAAAAATCGCAAGTGTCCTGCCAGCGAGGCTGAGCCAAATACTTGCAGACCAGACCGCGAAGCGCTGTTGGTTGTTTCTGGATCACGTCCAGTGTCATTACCGTCATAACCACAGTCCTCTCTTTTTGACCAGACGGCGAACCTTCTCGATAACGCCCGGCTTACGGGTTCGGATGATTATGCCCTTGCGGCCGCGACCGTGAGTGATGGTGAAGTTGATCGGATTAGGGTTTTCTCTTCGAAGCAACTGTGCAATACAGCGAGGCTCTTTCATAAATTCTCCTTAGGGAGTCGGGTTTTAACCATGCCCGACACATGGCCTTGTGATAGGATCGAATCGCCAAAAACAAGCCAATCACATGAGGTATTTCATGACTAATCAACAAAATGATGAATTAATTGCCACTCTAAAATCAGCCATTGCATTGGTTAATTCTTCCTCTGATGCGATCTCTAATCGTGAGAAGGCTGAGGAAATCAACAAACTCTCAATCCAGTTGAGAGAGGCAGTTCAATCTAAAATGCCTGTCACGCATAAAAGCTTTTTTGATATCAACTAAGCTCAAATACTGGTGGGGTTTGCCATAACCCCACGTTCTTTTGCTAAAAATTCTAGATACAGACCTGCAATCTCCTCATAGGCAACATCAAGTTCAAAAACTTCTCCCGACGTCAGATGCACCTCAACTTTGTCGGCTGTTTCAGTGCGCTCACGGATAGCGGCCACGCTTTTTAAGTCGATCAGCACCCGCATACCATTAGTGATATGACGAATGCAGCCATGCTTTATTGGTTTTGACATGCAATTTCTCGATTGAATTTGAATGGATTAGATGAATTTAATCACCGTGAAGGTTGACCTAAGCCGAGCCACATCAGCCAACCATCGCGAATCTCTCTAGGACGGCTCTCATATGCCATCTTCATACCGTTGTTCCATGCTGGAAGGTAGACCCAATACTCCCCAGCTCTTCCAGTAGCAGATTGTGGGTCGGTCATTTCAATGATTGGTAATTTGCCTTTCTCTATCATCCCTTTTACGGCCGCCGGGGTTTTACCTATCAGGCGTGCAAACTCCTGATATGGAACTGCGTCAGTTGCGCTCTCTAACGTCTTCTTCATCTGGTACACTTCTCCGTTAGCGTTTTAATTGCTCTTAATGGCTTATAATTGCCTTTAGTGTGACTACGAATGCAAAACAATAGACACCATGAACATGAAATTACGCAATAGGAGTAATTATGTCAATACACGTTTCAGAGAAGCTAAAGCTAATGCGGGAGTCAGAGAGGCTAAACCGTAGGGAAGTCAGTGACTTGACTGGCGTTCCTTATAGTTCACTTTCGAGCTATGAAAGCCGCTCCAAAAATGCGGGTGTGGAATCCATAATGAAAATTCTCCAGCACCCTCGTTTCACGAAATACACGATGTGGTTTATGACTGATCAAATAGCACCTGAAGCTGGGCAAATTGCACCGGCTCTCGCGCACTTTGGGCAGCAGAAAACAACGTCACCCCACTCAGACCAGAAAACTGGCTAACCATTTACGGCGCTTATTTGTGCAGCAAATGCACAGTGAGTTTTTGCTATGTAAATCAGGAAATTGAAGTACGCAGTAACATCATCGGGAGGCTTTATGTCTGTTAAAAAGCTCGATGATGGTCGATATGAAGTGGACATTAGACCGACCGGGCGTAATGGAAAACGCATCCGTCGGAAGTTCGACAAGAAAAGCGAGGCGATGGCTTTTGAAAAGCATACTCAATATAACCATCACTCAAAGGAATGGCTTTCAAAACCAACGGACAAACGCCAATTGTCGGAACTGAAAGAGTTATGGTGGAAGCTGAAAGGTAAACATGAGGAGCACGGTCAATCGTATCTCAGGAAAATTGAGCGTTTCGAAACGATGACCGGTAACCCATGCGCTTTCCAGATCACCAAGAGCCTGATAACGCAATATTGTGCTCAACGCCGGGCTGAAGGTATTAAGCCAACTACCATCAACCGCGATCTGATTACATTAGGTGGGATGTTTACTACCCTGATTGAGTCAGAAATGTATAACGGCGAGCATCCGTTTAGAGGGTACAAAAAACTGAAAGAGCAGACTGCCGAAACGGGCTATCTCACTCTTGAGGAAATTGAAGCCTTACTGGCAGCGCTATCAGGAGATAATCGTAAAATTGCCGTCTTGTGTCTGAGTACCGGGGCAAGATGGGGTGAGGCTGCAAGGCTGAAAGCGGAGAACGTGATTCATAACCGGGTGTCTTTCGTTAAGACGAAAACCAACATACCGCGAACGGTTCCGATTTCTGATGACGTTGCGGCTTACGTAGTCGGCAAAACACGAGGCTTTCTGTTTCCTGAGGCCAGTTATGCTGACTTCAGGCGAACCCTCAAAGAGGTTAAGCCCGACTTGCCGGCCGGACAAGCAACACATGCGCTACGACACTCTTTCGCGACGCACTTTATGATTAACGGGGGCAACATCATCACACTGCAGAGGATCTTAGGTCATACGAAAATTGCGCAGACAATGGTCTATGCGCACTTCGCTCCTCAGTACCTGCAGGACGCCATTTCGCTTAATCCGTTGAAGGGTGCTAATGGTGGTCAGAGTGTCCACAATGTGTCCACACCCTAGCCGCTTTTTATGGCTTTTGACTGCTAGTAGTAAAACGTGAAGCCTTGTCTGGCGCGGCTTTCCAGCTACGCCAGACATTAAAAAGGCTCCCTCAGGAGCCTTTCTTCACATCAATGCAGTGACGCTAACCGCGCCGCAAATCCGACAAACAGCAGCCCTATCAGCCCGTTCCCCAGCTTTGCCAGTTTCTTTTTGGTTTTCAAATAACGCGTGACAAACGCACCGGAGAAGATCAGGAAGCTCATGTACATAAAGCTAATCAACTCAAGCGTGGTGGCGAGAATCAGAAAAGAGGTCCCGGTATTTTGTGCATTCACGTCAATAAACTGCACAAAGAACGAAACGTAGAACAGAATCGCTTTTGGATTCGTCAGGCTCAGTACCAGGGCGCGTTTCATGATCATACTGGCAGGTTCAGTTCCGCTCTCATGAGCATGATTCTGACGGTTAATCACCGACCAGAGCATTTTGCCGCCCAGCCAGAGTAAATAGAAAGCACCCAGATAGCGTACGATATTAAACAGTACAGGCGTGGTCTGGATTAAAGCCGCGACACCTGCCCAGGCGAGAAACATCAGAACCGCATCGCCGATAAACACACCTGTGGCGGCAAGATATCCTTTTTTAACGCCGTGACCGATCCCGGTCTTCAGCACAAACAGGGTATTCGGGCCCGGCACCAGCACAATAAAAAATGCGCCAACAACATACGTCCAGAAATTCAGTACGCCAAACTCCGCAAACACCTCTCCCTCCTTTTGCTAAACATCACCGGAATATCGCAGCAATAACGATATTCTCTAAATAAGACACTATAAAATCAGCGGGCACCTTGCGGTGCCCTCAGGGTTTTCAGATATCCTGGACGGCGAACAGCAACGCGTTGCGGTGCCTGTTCAATCCACATTTTCTGATGGCGTGGATACGCATATTGCGGCGGGATTGTGCTTCCAGCCAACGAGCCTTACGACGACTCACCTGTCGCAACATGCGCCAGCGCCCTACTTCTGTTCTACTGCGCTTCATGTCTACAACTCTTTCTCAAACAGAGCCGCCATTATAAACCCAACCCGGCAGCAAACCAGCGCTTTTACCTGGCGTTTTTATTTGCCAGATGAATCCTGATGCGTACACTCATAACAATACGCTTTCAAAAGGATTTTTTAACCATGACAACCTTCTACACCGTGGTGAGTTGGCTGGTCATTTTGGGATACTGGCTGTTAATCGCGGGTGTGACATTACGCATCCTGATGAAGCGCAGAGCCGTACCCTCTGCCATGGCCTGGCTTCTGATCATTTACATCCTCCCGCTGGTGGGAATTATTGCCTATCTCTCTTTCGGTGAGCTTCATCTGGGTAAACGCCGGGCCGAGCGGGCGCGTGCCATGTGGCCTTCCACCGCGAAGTGGCTTAACGATCTTAAAGCCTGCAAACATATCTTTGCCGAGGAGAACAGCAGCGTAGCCTCCTCGCTGTTTAAGCTCTGCGAACGGCGTCAGGGGATTGGCGGCGTTAAGGGGAACCAGCTCCAGCTTCTGACCTCCTCCGATGACGTGATGCAGGCGTTGATCCGCGATATCCAGCTTGCTCGCCATAACATTGAGATGGTGTTCTATATCTGGCAGCCCGGCGGCATGGCCGACCAGGTCGCTGAATCCCTGATGGCGGCCGCGCGTCGGGGGATCCACTGCCGTCTGATGCTGGACTCCGCAGGCAGCGTGGCGTTTTTCCGCAGCCCTTGGGCAGGCATGATGCGTAATGCCGGTATCGAAGTGGTTGAGGCGCTAAAGGTAAATCTCCTGCGCGTCTTTCTGCGTCGGATGGACCTTCGCCAACACCGTAAAATGATCATGATTGATAATTATATTGCCTATACCGGCAGTATGAACATGGTTGACCCGCGCTTCTTTAAACAGGACTCCGGCGTCGGGCAATGGGTGGATCTGATGGCACGAATGGAGGGGCCGATTGCCACCTCGATGGGTATCGTTTACTCCTGCGACTGGGAGATAGAGACCGGCAAGCGTATTCTGCCCCCACCGCCAGATGGCAACATCATGCCGTTTGAAGAGGCCAGCGGTCATACTATTCATACCATTGCCTCCGGGCCGGGATTCCCGGAGGACTTAATTCATCAGGCGCTGCTGACGGCTACCTACTCAGCGCGTGAATATTTGATCATGACGACGCCCTACTTCGTCCCCAGCGATGACCTGCTGCACGCGATCTGTACCGCAGCGCAGCGTGGTGTCGATGTGAGTATCATTTTGCCCCGCAAAAATGACTCGCTTCTGGTGGGCTGGGCCAGCCGCGCCTTCTTTAGCGAACTGCTGGCCGCCGGGGTGAAAATCTACCAGTTTGAAGGCGGGCTGCTGCACACCAAGAGCGTGCTTGTCGACGGCGAGTTAAGCCTGGTGGGCACGGTAAACCTCGATATGCGCAGCCTGTGGCTGAACTTTGAAATCACCCTGGTGATTGATGACGCCGGATTTGGCGGTGACCTGGCGGCGGTGCAGGATGATTATATCTCCCGCTCGCGGCTGCTGGATGCCAGGCTGTGGGTAAAACGCCCGCTGTGGCAGAGAATAGCTGAACGACTGTTTTACTTCTTTAGTCCGTTGCTGTAAAACGTGCCCAACGATGTTAAACAGGTAGTCATCATGGAAATGGATCTGAACAATCGCCTGACCGAAGACGAAACGCTCGAGCAGGCCTATGACATTTTTCTCGAACTGGCGGTTGATAACCTCGATCCCGCGGACGTGATCCTCTTTAATCTGCAGTTCGAAGAGCGCGGCGGTGCCGAATTGTTCGACCCTGCAGAAGACTGGGCTGAACATGTGGATTTCGACCTGAATCCTGACTTCTTTGCCGAAGTGGTGATTGGGCTGGCTGACGAAGATGGTGGGGAAATTAACGACATTTTCGCTCGCGTCCTGCTCTGCCGGGAGAAAGACCACAAGCTGTGCCACATTCTCTGGCGCGAATAATAAAAAAGGCTGCGATGGCAGCCTTTTTTATTTACTTCGGTAACTCGCTCCCACATCGGTTGCAAAACCGCGCGCTCTGCTCATGCTCACCCTGATGACAGCGCGGACATTTACGCTGCGCTTTATGGCTTTGAAATGCACTGCTCATGTGCGTGGTAATTAACCCCGTCGGGATAGCAATCACCGAATACCCAATCAGAATGAGCACGGATGCCACTATGCGCCCCAGCGGCGTATGGGGTGTGATATCACCGTACCCCACGGTCGTCACGGTCACGATGGCCCAGTAGACGGAGGCGTTGAGCGTTGTGAAGCCGTATTTGGGCCCTTCTATCAAATACATCAGCGCGCCGAAAACAATCATCACAATGGCAATAAACGAGTAAAACAGAATAAGCTGATGTCGTGCGCTAACGATGGCACTCCAGAATACGCGCAGCGACGGCATAAAACGCAGCAATTTAAGAATTCGCAATACGCGAATCACGCGCATGGCGCGCCAGGCGAAAACATAGTTGAGACTGATTTCTGGCCATAGCCACATGACATAGAGCGGCAGGATAGTCGCTAAATCGATAAAACCCCAGAAGCTGAATACGTACTTTGCCGGATTGGGCCAGCAAACGACCCGCAGAATATACTCAGCGGTAAAGACCAGGGTGATCGCCAGTTCAAGCCAGACAAAGGCATGCCATTCATCAAAAGTCAGGTGATATTGTGTCCCGACACCGGATTCAATAAAGATGACAATGACGCTAAGTAACGCAAACAGCGCGCAGAGTCCCTCAAAACGGCGTCCCGATACCGTTTCTGGATCGAATAAAAGATGATAGAGCCGTCGACGGGCTGAAGTGAATAAACGCGACACGGTAACCTCGCAATAAATAAGGGCTGACATCATGTCAGCCCTTGCGATTATAACGGGTCTACTTTCAGGCAGGAAACCGCATGTCGGAAACTGCCTTCCAGAACCGGTCGTGTTTTCGCACATTCCGGCCCGGCCATCGGGCAGCGCGTACGGAACACGCAACCTGACGGCGGATTAATCGGTGAAGGCAATTCTCCTTCCAGAAGCTGGATCGTTTTATTTTTCTCCAGATCGGGATCGGGGATGGGTACTGCAGACATCAGTGCTTTGGTGTAAGGGTGCAGCGGATTGTGGTACACCTCATCATACGTGCCCAGCTCCACGGCATGACCCAGATACATCACCAGCACACGGTCAGAAATGTGTTTTACGACGGCCAGATCGTGCGCAATGAAGATCAGCGACAGCCCCATCTCGCGCTGCAGCTTCTGCAGCAGGTTTACCACCTGCGCCTGAATGGAAACGTCCAGCGCGGAAACCGGTTCATCACAGATAATCAGCTTCGGCTCAAGGATCAGCGCACGCGCAATACCAATACGCTGACACTGACCGCCGGAGAATTCGTGCGGATAACGGTTAATGAGGTTAGGCAACAGCCCCACTTTCAGCATCATCGCCTTTACGCGGTCACGGACTTCCTGACGCGGCATCTTAGGATGATAGGTGCGCAGCGGCTCGGCAATAATCTCTCCGATGGTCATACGCGGGTTAAGTGATGCCAGCGGATCCTGGAAAATCATCTGGATGTCGCTTCGCACGTCCCGCCACTCGTCGGGCTTCATCCCCAGCAGGTCTTTACCCAGCCACGCCACTTTTCCATCGGTAGCTTTGACTAGGCCGATAATGGCACGTGCGAAAGTGGATTTCCCACAGCCGGACTCGCCCACGACCCCCAGGGTCTCCCCCTCGTACAGACGCAGGGTGACGCCATCCACGGCTTTCAGGGTTTTCGGCGGCTGCCAGAACCACTGTTTACCATCCTTAATATCGAAATGCACCTTAAGGTCAGCGATTTCGAGCAGCACATTGCGTTTTTCATCTAATGCGTTCATACCAGCTCCTCCTGCGGCTTAAAGCAGGCGCGCAGACGGCCTGGTGCAAATGCTTCCAGCGGCGGCGCGCTGTTGCAGATTTCCATCGCATGCGGACAGCGCGGCTGGAACGGACAGCCTTTTGGCAGACGCAGCAGGTTTGGCGGGTTGCCCGGAATGGTGAGCAGGGATTCCCCTTCCGCATCAAGCCGCGGCACCGCGTTCAGCAGGCCAATGGAGTATGGATGGGCAGGCTGATAGAACACGTCCCGCGCTTTGCCGTATTCCATCGTACGACCGGCATACATCACCAGCACTTTGTCACAGATACCGGCAACAACACCCAGATCGTGGGTAATCATGATAATCGCCGTGTTGAACTCACGCTTAAGCTCGTTCAGCAGGGTCATGATTTGCGCCTGAACGGTAACGTCCAGTGCGGTAGTCGGTTCATCGGCAATCAGCAGTTTTGGCCGGCACAGCAGCGCCATAGCAATCATCACGCGCTGACGCATACCGCCGGAGAATTCGTGCGGGAACATGCGCATGCGCTTACGCGCTTCCGGCATTTTTACCGCATCCAGCATTTTGACGGATTCCTCAAACGCTTCCGCTTTCCCCAGACCTTTATGCAGCATCAGGACTTCCATCAGCTGCTCACCGACGCGCATATACGGGTTCAGCGAGGTCATCGGGTCCTGGAAAATCATCGAGATCTGCTCGGCACGCAGCTTATTCAGTTCACGCTCCGGCAGATTGAGGATCTCGCGGCCGCT
>OASV01000427.1_pt1 | contig 12286 bp, 17 predicted proteins | sample 1494921 | NCBI WGS metagenome assembly OASV01 (sample SAMEA2579918, study PRJEB22360) | human gut metagenome
ATCCGTGACGTGTCCGGTTTTTCCGTACCTCCCCCCGCCTCTGACCCGTTAACCACACCGGTCTATACCATCAGCTACAGCGGAACCATTCAGGTACCGCAAAGCTGCGCAATCAATGCCGGTAATGTGGTTGAGTTTGATTTCGGGGACATTGGCGCCTCCTTGTTCAGCAAAGCGGGCGCGGGTAACAAGCCGGAAGGGGTTTCATCGCAGAGTAAAACCATCGCGATTAAATGCACTAACGTAGAGGCGAATGCCATGCTGACGATGCGCGTTGAGGCTGAAAAGGTCTCCAGTAATGCACTGGTATCGGATAACCCGGATGTGGGGTTCATCATTGCCAACGAGAGTGGTACGCCGTTAACGCCTAACAACCTGACGAGCAAAATTCCGTTCCGTCTGGACGACAGCGCGCAGGCGCAGGTGGGGATCCGGGTCTGGCCAGTGAGCGTGACGGGCAATAAGCCCGCGGAAGGGCGCTTTACCTCGCGCGGGTATTTGCGTGTGGATTACGACTAAGGAGCCGATATGCGAAACGGGATCCGTTTTATCACCGTAGCGCTCTTTGCGCTTTGCACACAGGCTCAGGCGGAAACCGCGTTGGGCGAAATTAACATTCAGCTCTACGGCAATATCGTCGATTTTACCTGCGTAGCCGAGGGGAACGACAGTGACAAAACCGTCACGCTGGGCACCTGGCCCACGAAGCAGCTCAGCACTACCGGGAGCCGCACGCAGCCCATGCCTTTTACGCTGAAACTGACCGGCTGTCCGCCAGGGGCCGCGTCCATTACGTTTTCCGGTAAAGCTGACGGGAGCAACAACGGGTTGCTGGCACTGAACGACGCCAGCACGGCAAGCCGCGTCGCCGTCGAGATCAGGGATGCGGATAAATCGCGTCTGGATCTCCAGCAGGCCAGCCAGCCGGTCACGGTCGATGCGCAGGGGAATGCGACACTGTCATTTTATGCCAATTATATTGCTACTGCCGATAACCCTCAGCCCGGAAAGGCTGATGCTGATGCGACCTTCATGATTAATTATAATTAGCACTGACCGCACTCCCTGCAGCTCAGATAAACTGCAGGGAGTGAATTCAGGTTATAGCAGTTCGTGTGCTTTAGCGTAATCAATTAATTCCACGATGCTTTGCACCCCCAGCTTGGAATAAATATTGGATTTGTGCGCACTAATGGTCTTGTTGCTTAATAGCAATTGCTCCGCAATTTCCTTATTGGACAGCCCATTCGCCAGATAACGTAATACCGTAACCTCGCGATTCGATAACGGCATATCTGCCAGCTCTCCCTTTCCCGACCCCATATGGTTTATAAAATTCAGCGTCTCCGACGGGAAAAAAGAATAGCCCATCAGGATCATCTCTACGGCGTTGTAGATCTCACCCAAATCTTTTCGTTTACTGACAAAGCCGTTGGCCCCGGCGCGAATGGCACGTCCGGCGTAAAACAGTTCTGATTTAGATGATAAGAAAAGAACCTTAATGTCTTTATTTAAGTTTTTGATTCTCTTAAGTAAAGCAAAGGCATCTGTGCCCGTAAGTTCAATGTCAAGGATCACCAAATCGATAGGGTGATTGCGGATGCAGTCAAGAACTTCATGGCTATCGCCAGACTTAAGCTTGACGATGATATTCTTATTTTTCTGTAGCAGGACTTCTATCGACATTCTGACGATAGGATGTTCGTCCATAATGATAACGGATGCCGGTTTCATTTTTAATGCCTCAGATTGTTAAAAGCGTTATGTAGAGTTTTGTAAAACTCTCGAAATGCCGGAAGGATATAATGAGCAGATCCCTATACCGTAGTATTTCCCTGGAAAGAGCGAAAGCATCCCTGTTTACGTAATGAAAAGAACTCTGCCTCAGCGCGGTCGTCTCATTTGGCTGGTGTTGGCAAAAAGGTTTTTCTTATTCAATTTTGATACGCATCTTATTATACAGGGTAAGTTTTTTCCGAAAACCCTGTAAATTACGTTCCGCTTATTGGTTTGTATTATCTTCTGGATCTGAATGGCCTCCTTTTTAAATTTAGCGGAATTATCCTGGTATCCCATTTACCGCATCTTTTCATCTTTATGTAATAACAAAAAATAACAGATGTCTCTTTATGTTGCAAAAATGTTAATGAAATGGCGTCTCGATTTCAGGCAGGATCTTGAGAAGAGGAGGCGAAAAAGTGCCCTCTCAGGGCCTCAGACCTTCATCTGAAAGTCCTTAAGCGATATCAACGTCGCTCCATCATCGTACAGGAGAACGTGCTGCCAGCTTCGCTTCCCGCTCCTGGTGCGTAAAGGGAAGCTGCTTGTTTTTACATCATTATCATCTCGTTAACGCCTTCTGCATTCACTTAACGGATGGAGGAAAGTGCTGCAGTTGATTCAATCTGTGACATTTCACATGGTTCAAGGCCATAAATTAGGAATAGTTATAAAATCGACTTTATTGTTAATATTTAACATTAAATTAACATAATGGGTAAGTAAATTCTTAAAGCGCTTTAGGAAATAAGGGGTTAGGACGTAAGTTAAAACGAGCAGTCTGAGAGGTTATTAAGAAGGTGTAACAATTCCTGGCGATGGCTCAGCCCGAGCTTCATCAGGATGCAGCTGAGGCGATAGATAATGCGGCTATAGGGACGATTCTGCAGAAGGGCAATCTGTCGTAACGTCTTGCCACGGGCAAGCTCCTGCAAAATGGGCCATTCGTTGCGCGAGAACCAGTCTCTATCGGAGCCCTGAAGGGGGCGGGGTTCCATCAGGCTGTGCTGAAGCCCTGCTGCGTTCATCTGACGTTCGAGCACATGAAAAGGACCTGCCGCTTTGCAGAAGAGACGTGCGTCATAATTATCAGCCCGGATCAGCAGCCACGGCGTCAGGAAGGGGGGATACAGGCTATGTCTTCTTAACTGATCCAGCTGATCAATCAGCCCCGTGGAACGGCTTTCAATATCCACTACCAGACGGGCCGAGGGCCATTGGCTCTGCGCACCCAGCGCATCGTCCAGCGAAGTGAAGTCGCAACAGCTGCTTAGCGGAAACTGCCCATTGAGAAAACCGGAGCGCAAAAAATTGTCCTCCGTTACCAGGATGATAAACGGGGCATCGGTTTTTCGGGGCTGGTTGATGGACTGGCTCAAAAACTCGAGTCGGTCGAAAAAGGGGGGGGCAAAAGGTGAGTGCGTAAATCCCAGTGCATCACTTCCTGTACGCCGCCGCCGGTAACGGCGCACTGTCATTCGCATGGCCTCCCTCCTGGAAATGGCGTGTTAATCCTCCGGCCATGTCCAGGACGGCCAGTAATATCCCTGGCCGAGATCGGCACCTGCCTGCAGTGCCCAGATACGATCGCGTTCAGTCTCAATACCTTCGATGAGTACGCTTCCGGCCAGCTGAAAGCAAAGTGAAACCAGTTTCCTCAGTGCAGGTGTGGCGCGTAAACGCCAGAATGCGTTCTTATCGATTTTGATGCCGTTCAACGGTAATCGACAAAATAAAAACGGCTGAATGATAGTTTCGTCGATATCATCCAGCCAGATAGTGTGTCCCCGTTCCTGAAGTTGCCGCAGGTTGTTAACGACGCTCTGCTTCTGTGCGGCGGAGAACGCCAGAAAGAGAGGGAGGTCGACAATCTCAATATTCAGCGGCGCGGTTTTCATATTGATGAGCCGCGCAAAAGGCGCAGGTGCTGTCAACACGGTTATCGGCAGATTAATAAAAAGATTATTGCCATGCGGGGTATTTTTTAATGCGGCCAGCTGCGCTTCAAGCAGCGTCAAAGAGGCGTCTGCCGACTGATGGCGGAAGAAGTCCTCGCTATGCTCGGTGTCGGACAAGACGCTCAGGACCTCCACGCCGACCCGGCGCCGGGCGTTGAGGGCGACGATAGGCTCCAGTTTGATGCCGACGATGTCCTGAGAAATAGACTGTAATCGGGGGGGCGTATCGAACGGGTTTTGCGCTGTCACTCCATTGTCCTGTTGTATGTCAGCCTCCAGGCGGCCGGGATACCTCGCTCTAGTGTGACGAGCTGACGTTCAGGAAAACAGCAGGCGTTACTTAAATGCAACTAAGCCTTTTCGCAGCGCTAAATTTTAAGGTGAAACAGCGAGAAATGTTGAGAAAATAGCCGTATTTACAATCGGCTAGCGGTAATTGCCTCTGAAAGCGGAAAAGGCATTGACTCACCTGCCATTGACCGTATAATTCTTCGCGTTTCACCGCCGCGAAGTTCACTCTTCTCAGTGCGCCCTTAGCTCAGTTGGATAGAGCAACGGCCTTCTAAGCCGTAGGTCGTAGGTTCGAATCCTACAGGGCGTACCAACTAAATCAATGAGTTAGGTGTGAGATATAGAAAACCCGCTACTGCGCAAGGTCAAGTAACGGGTCAAGTATCAGAAATTGGCAGTTTTCTCTTTGTTCACCCATTCTTCGTAAACAGACTCGGGCCAACCGAGAAAAATTCCGCTGGGTGTTTTCTCTGGTTTAGGAAATTCTTTCCGTTTCGCATACATCCGCCAGAGAGTTGGCTTACTTTTCCCGGTAAGCTCGCACATTTCTTTCATACCAATATATCGGGTCGCCATCTATCACCTCATACCATATTAAGGCCACGGCAGTGACACCACACTTCAAACATCCGCTTAACCACTTCCCGGCAGTAAAGCCCCTGAATATCCCGCGTCAGGTCGTAGCGGCTTCCGTATCGCTTACCAACCCACATTTCAAACGCTGTGTTCATCGTGCCGCCTCCCTTAGTACAGTTCTGTAAGCTCGCAGCGCATCGCGGTTTTTACCTGAGATAACCGTCTTCAAGATGAAGATTCCATGCCGCGAACTGACCACGGACGGCACCAGAAACAGCGTTGTTTCTACCACCCGATTATGTTTACGGAACTCAAATACGGTGCTGGTGATAACGATATTCGCTACAGCGCCATAGTCCTGGTATTGGATTTTCATTCAGCCTACTCCGACAGGCTTTGTTGCTTTGAGTTCGTCACGTTCTTTCATGTAGCGGTCATGCATGGCATCCCACTTGTCACACCATTTCTGCGCTTCACGTTTATGCTTAAGGATGAGGCGAAGTCGTCGAACACAGCGCTGGTGAGCCATGAAATATTCGTGGGTTACACCGCCGCGTTGCCAGCAATTCAGATCCGGGTTCAGTGGGTGGACGGCCTGTACGTCTGGGTGTCGACACTGAAAACCCGAGGCTTCAAACGCCCAAGTCGTCATAAAAAACGCCAGATAGCGGATCGCTGTGTCACGGCTGAAGCATTTCTTGATGCGCCCATGACGTTGAGCCACGAACAACGGACCAACCGGGGTTTCGTATCGCTTTAATGCCATATCAATCATGCTTACGGTGCGTTTATCGTTCATTTCCGGTCCTTAATTTTGCTGTATCGTTCGTGACTCATTACTTCCCAGTTATGGCCGCCGTCCCGTGATAAAAGCCGCCAGCGGCGATTAACCCTCAGGCTCAGGTTTCCGGAACCATGCATACGGCAGGGATGAATTCGTCTGGCTCTGAACTGGCGGAGTACATGGACCGCCTGCAGGTGTACCCACTCAGGAATTCGTATCGCGGTCAGGGCCATTGTCCTTCTCTCCTGCAGGTGGGGTGATCGTGTAACCGGCTTGTTCAGCCATCCATAAAAACGTCTCCAGCGATGCAGTAACCTCGCCGTTATGTACCGGCCGCGTGTGGATAACCTTCCCGTTCTCGATCGTCAGCACGATACTTACTGGTTCGTGCGTGATAATTGGTGCCTGATCACTCATGGCTTGTCTCCGCTGTGACTGATTTTTGTTTCTTGGCAAACTCGACCAGCTCAGCAATGAGATCGTCGATTAATGCCTTTCCGCTTTCTGTCAGGAACTCACCGCTGCCATTAACATCAACAGAGCTGCTGTAAATCCCCTTAATAGCTTTTACGCCTTCGACATTCCCGTACTCACTGATCGCAAGCCTTTCGAATTTTCGTAATAATCCATCAAGTAAAATCTCTGTTAACTCGACCGTGTTAATACCGCCTTTATTGAGTTTGATAACAAGGCAGTTACTGCCTGTTTTACGCTGGTGGCGTAATAATGCTGCCTTTAAAATTCGTCGACGATACGTAGTTATTAAGTTATCCATTGTTGTTTTCATTCGCCCCAAACCATGAGTTAATATCCGATGAATGATTCCAAGCAATTTCAATCAATGCGAATCGCTGGGCATCATCCATTTTTAAGAAATTCTCTGAAATCGTTTGAAGCAAGTAATAAAGCTGCTCGGCATGCACGCTCATTTCCTGCGTTGTCCAGTTACGTGCGTTTACCGTTGTTGGGATTCGTTTGCTCATATTCATACTCCATAGGCTTTGCGCATGAATAGGTCTGATATATGGCGGTACTCCTCGCCATAGGTCATAAAGAAAAGACATGCTGTTTTGTATGCCGCTTTATCTTTGATGAATGTCATTTTTTTACCAATCCAGTTTTCCGGTTGCAGGAAGCCCCACCAGTTAAGGCGTAATTAAATTTATTACGTTACTTAATTAAGCTTCTCTGCGATGCTTTTTAATTCATTGCATGACTTTGCTGCATATTCATGTATCGCAGCGGCTAAATATGTTTCTTGCCTTTCATTATCTTCATCAGTGAAATATTGTTCACAATAAATAAAGGAAAGAGCTTCTAATTTTCTTGCCGTAATGACAGCGTTAAAGAATAGATCATCAATGTCGCCGATAGATGAACGTGAATCAGCTAGCAGTGTCATAACCCGATAAAGACCGTCACCAGTCTGTTTATCATGCTCACCATTTTCGAAGATGTCAGTGATGATTTTCTCTGCTTGGTCGATTGCGTTGTTTGCGGAAATGTTCATTTTTCATCTCCAGCGTATTGCGTGCTTTTTTCCAACGCTTCGATATACCCATAAGCCTTTTCTCCTGTCTTGAGCATTGAACGTAGGAGACAAGACAAAGCATTGTCTGTTTCACCCATATCAGGAGAGTTTTTAAATATTAATTCTAACAACGATGTATTTTCTTGAATTTCAGCAGCGAGATCTTCCAGCATTGCTGTTGCCGATTTGGGTTTTATATTTGTTTTTGTAGTTACTGTTTTTTGAGAAGATGAAATTGAGGCATCAACTAAGAGGGAGTTAATAGCCACAAGATTATCTTCGATTTCACATGGTTCGATAACCTTGTGAGATTCGATTAAAGAGACTAATACGGCCTGCGCCATTGCAATAAGTTCTATGGTGGATTTAGTACGCATATTTTTATCCCCAAGCTATGTATGAATACTTTTGTTGTATCAAGTTTAACTTGATAATTAGAGGATATGGCGAGGATGTGATTTCGTCAAGTTAAACTTGATGTTTTTTTTGAAGGAGAGGGCAAAACAAAAAAAACGGGCATTAGCCCGTTATATTTCAGATGGTTAACCAAATCTGTTGATGTTAAACGGAACTGAGGAGATTACCTTGGATTGTATGTAAAGCAAGTTGAGTGCCTCTTTCTCAATGCTCCAGGGCTGATAGTTTGAATTATCTGAAAGAACTACCATTTTAGATCCCATTTTTTGAAGACGTTTCACATAGCATTCACCATCGAAGCAGAATGCATAAATGCCATCACCATCGAAATAAGTGACAGATTTATCAAGGAAAAGCAGATCTCCCGGAGAAATGGTGGGAGTCATACTGTCGCCTCTGGCATTACCTATCTCAATATTTTTGAAAGGTCTGTTTCCAACTAGTTGACGCGCATATTCGGGATCAAGTTCGATAGACCTGACTACATCGATGAAGTCTCCCTTAACACTGGTGCCATCGCCGCAACTAAACTCAACTTCAAGCACATTGAACCTCACGCTATCAGTATGGTTTTCATTTCTGTGCGAATTAGGAAATGTCGGGCTCTCTGACTCACCAAGAAACCACGATTGGGGGAATCCGCTGATTTCAGAAAGTTTTGCCAGCCGTTTACCTCTTGGAGAAGTCTCGCCAGTAGTCCAGTATTGGACTGATTGCGCTGTTACACCTAACTGCCTGGCCAGTTCTGCCTGACTCCATCCTTTAAGTTTTAACAGTTCATTAATCCTTTCCGCAGTCTTCATTACCCCTCCTCGATGCAGTAGTCACGACATCAAACACCAAAATGTAAAGCTTACCTTGATTTTAAGTGTACATGAGTAAATTCTATCTTGCATGTTAATTTAAACTTGATATTCTTGTTGTGTTGTCAATTTTAACTTGGTGGTGTCATATGGATGAGAAAATCCGTTCTCGACTGCGGAGTTCTGTCTCTCAGAGAGCGATTGCTAAGGTGCTTGGAATCTCACCTCAAGCTGTAAACCAATGGTTCTCTAAATCGGTTATCCCACCACGTTATGTTTTAACTATATGTGAAATGACTGATTGGAAAATTGTTCCTCATGATGTTCGTCCTGATCTGTATCCATCGCCTGACGATGGGATCCCTGATTTTCTGCGGCGAAAAAGCTAAGGCTGGCTGGTTTTACCTGAGGCGTTATGTACCCGGATTATGTGCAGGTTGAAATGCCATCGCTTTACAGCCAGGCAGACGCAGCCTGGATACAACAGCAACTACTGGGTTTACCTCCATCCCTGAGGCGAAAAGTCTCGCTGAAGTATGCAGAGGTTTACGAAATCACGTTTGACGCTGAACCCGTGCCCTACCGCAAGGAGAATCGGGCAAGGCATGAAGCCAATGTGAGGCTTCGCCGGTTCGTTGAAACACACGGCCGTGCAATTCAGGGGTATACGGCTCTGCCACCCCTGGCTGGAACGCAACACCGCACCTGAATGATACCGGGCTTAAAGGTGCCCAGGTTGCAGTCTGACTTAAAGGTGTCAGCTGCTGGTGGGGTGGTAACTCCCGGTTACCTTTTTTCGTCTCGATGTACTTGTTTGCTAGTACGGGAGTAAGGGAGAGGTAAGAGGGGGGTAAGGGGGGAGATCGGAGAGGGATGGGAATAGGCCTTTTCCAGAAGGCAGCTCCATTGTTTAGGTAGGTGCAGATCTCAGAGACAGAGCCCAAAAACGCCACTGTACTAGCAATGTGGTACGCAGTGGGTCGGGTATGAAACCGGGAAGGTTTTTCCTGGAAGAGTGGAACTTAAAGGGGTTGATAATGCTGAACATCACACCGAATTTTGCACAGGAACGCGCACTCAATATGCTGCGCCGTGACTGGAAGGCATACGAATCTTTCATGATGTATATGCCGACTGGCAGCGGTAAAACCGGGCTGGCTGCTTTCGTTGCTGCTGGTCTGGTAAGCCGTGGTATGCGCGTTCTGTTTGTCGCCCCTTACACCATTCTGATTAACCAGACGGCGCAGCGTTTTGCTCAGTATGGCCTCCCTGAGGACCAGATCAGCTTTATCTGGCGTGACCATCCGAATTATGACCCCAGCCTGCAGATTCAGATAGCCAGCGCCGATACGCTGATCCGCCGCGAATTTCCTCAGGATATCGATCTGCTGATTGTGGATGAAGCCCACCTGCGCAAGCGTCGCATTCTGAAAGAGATTGAACGGATCACCACAGAAACCAAAGCGAAGGTTATTGGCCTGTCCGGAACCCCGTTTTCACCCTTCCTGGGGAATTACTACCAGCGTCTGATTAAGCCGACCACCATCGGAGAACTTATCAAGCGCGGCGATCTGAGTAATTACGAATTTTTCGCACCAACTAAACCGGATCTGAAAGGCGTTAAGACTAAAGCCTCGATGGAGTATGGCAGCGACTACGACGAAGCACAGCTGGCGGAGATTATGTGCGGCTCCGATCTGGTGGGCGATATTGTCGACAACTGGCTGCGTAATGGCCGTGATCTGCCGACGGTGGCGTTCTGCGTCAATAAGGCCCACGCCAATTACGTCACCATGCAGTTCAACAAAGCCGGTGTTAACGCCGAAGTCATGGTGGCTGAAACGCCGCACGAAGAACGCCAGTTGATGATCCACCGTTTCGAGACGGGCGCTACAAAAATCATCGTCAGCGTCGGCGTACTGGTGGCGGGCTTCGACAGTGACGTTCGTTGCATCATTTACGCCCGACCGACAAAAAGCGAAATTCGCTGGCTTCAGGCGCTGGGCCGTGGTCTGCGAACTGCCCCGGGGAAAGATGCCTGCCTTATCTTCGATCACAGCGGTACCGTCCATCGCCTGGGATTTCCTGATGCCATCGAGTACAACGATCTGCCCTCGAAAAACGACGGGATGAAAGAAGCTGCAGCCCGCATAGCCGAAGAACGGGAGGAAAAACTCCCGAAGGAATGCCCGGAGTGTCATTTCATGAAACCTGCAGGTGTCTACGTCTGCCCGAAATGCGGATTTAAGCCGCTGGTCGGCGAGGATGTGGAAACCGACACGCAACGCAATATCAAAAAGCTCAGCAAGGGCGAAAAGGTTTACACCAAATCGGACAAACAGTCCTGGTGGAGCCAGATCAAATTCTATCAGCGCCAGCGCACTTCGATGGGTAAACCCATCAGTGACGGCTGGTGTGCGCATACATTCCGCGAAAAGTTCAATGAATGGCCCAACGGGCTGAGCGATTTTCCGATGGAGATTACCCCGGAGGTAAACAACTACATCAGGCACAAACTTATCAAATTTGCGAAGGGACGGGAGAAGGCCGACAGCAAGGCGAGTGAGCCCACCGACAGCGCGGCCACCACAAACCGGATCATCAGCGCAAAACAAGAGGTTGAAAACATTCGTAGTATGCTGGGGAGAAGAACAGCGTGAAGACAGCAGAAGCGGCAAAAGGCCGCTGGACGGAAATTCTTGAACATTACGGCCTGCCGCCGATAACCGGAAAAAATCACTACAAGGGAGAATGTCCGGTATGCGGCGCGCGCAGCAAGTTTCGTATTGATGACCGCGACGGTGCCGGGACGTGGATCTGCGTATGTGGCAGCGGCGACGGCATGAAACTGCTTTCCCTCACGCAGACCGGGAAGACTTTCTCAGCACTCTGCGCGGAGGTGGATCAGCTCATTGGCAATGACTACCGCCGGGAGAAAATCCCGGTCAACAGCTCGGCGGCTAAGCTACGCCAGCGCGCCATCAGTAAATTCGCGAAGCTGCTGCCCTTGCGCGGTACCAACGGGGAAGGGTATCTGCGCCAGCGCGGGATCAACAAATTACCCTCTGAGGCGATCCGGTTCTGCGAAAAACAGCGCCATGCGGGCAGGATTTATCATGCCCTCTACGCTCTTGCCACCGATGACAAAGGTGAGTTGTGCTATCTCCACCGAACCTTACTTGAAGGGGATCGCAAAGCGCCGCTGGGGGAAAGCGCCAAACGTCAAAAATCCCTGCAGGAAGATAACTACCTCGAATATGCCCGCTCGGTAGCCATCCGTATGTTTCCCGTGTCCTCAACGCTGGGGATTGCAGAGGGTATCGAAACGGCGCTCTCCTGCTATCAGATTTATGGTGTGAATACCTGGGCGGTAATGAACAGCAATTTCATGAAAAAATTCCGGGTGCCGGCAGGGGTAAAACATCTGATCGTTTTCGCTGATATGGACAAGCATTCTGCCACCGGGCAGGCTGCGGCGTTTGAGTGCGCCCACGCCAATCTGCTGGCGAAAAATGACCTTGTGAAAGTCAGCGTACGCTGGCCGGACAACGGTGACTTTAACGATATGCTCATGAATGGCGATGAAGTTCGTGAGCTGGTCTTCTACAAGAAAAAGGTGGCTGCGTAATGCGTACTGATAACAACGAACATAAAGCACTATTCACCATCCCGACGGCAGCGCACAGCTCCGCCCTCGCAAACATCAAGCCTCTGCCCGAGCAACGGAGAATCACCGGGCATAAGCAGACTGACGCTTATCTTTGGGTGCTGGAGGTTATCCGCCTGAACGAACCCGCACATCTGGACGCAGCCGAAGCCGCGCTGGAGAAAATTAAAATCTCCCCAAAAGAGGCCGAGGAACGTTACGCGCGTTATTTGCTGGCGAATGGTGGAGATCCTTTCCAGGTTGCTTTCGGTACCATCGGCATGGATAACCCGGCCCAGGCAATCAAGAACGCCCGGGAGGACATCAAAAAAGCAGCATCAGTAAGGGCCACGTTCGGCAGCTATGAGGCAGCTCTCGAAGATGTGGAGGCCGAGCGAGTAATTAAGTCTTCCCAGAAATTTATCGATGATCATCTTTGGGGCTGGACTCCGGCCGAGAAGAAAGCTGGCAGCATTAACGGCAGCCGTATGAACGAAATTG
>OASV01000428.1_pt1 | contig 12266 bp, 10 predicted proteins | sample 1494921 | NCBI WGS metagenome assembly OASV01 (sample SAMEA2579918, study PRJEB22360) | human gut metagenome
ATTGATTATTGCACAAACCTATGGTTCATTTGAAATTTGGATGACCGTAGCAGTTTTATATTTAATAATGACAATGGCGATTTCAAGGATTGTAGCATTTCTGGAAAAGAGATAATTATGGATGAAGAAAAATATATTATTGATATAAAGCATATAGGGAAAAAGTTTGGAAATTTAACTGTTTTAAAAGATATAAGTAGTAAAATCAAGAAAAATGAAGTAGTTGTCATTATAGGCCCTTCCGGTTCGGGAAAAAGCACTTTTTTACGATGCCTTAATGGATTGGAAACCGTTACATCAGGAGTTATTACTTTTGACGGGATGCCCTTGGATGGAGAAAAGCATCTTAATATTGTACGTACTGAGGTAGGAATGGTATTTCAAAAATTTAATTTATTTCCACATATGTCAGTGATACAAAATATTATGCTGGCTCCCATGAAGGTTCGGGGAATAAGGAAAGAAGAAGCCTATGAAAGAGGAATACAGTTACTTCGCAAAGTTGGACTTGAAGATAAAGCAAAATATAAGCCAAACCAATTGTCAGGAGGTCAGCAGCAACGCGTAGCCATTGCGAGAGCGCTTGCGATGAAACCAAAAGTTCTTTTGTTCGATGAGCCGACTTCTGCACTGGATCCGGAAATGGTTCATGAGGTGCTGGATGTCATGAAAGAAGTGGCGGAAGAAGGTATGACTATGGTTGTTACGCATGAAATGGGCTTTGCCAAAGAAGTGGGTACAAGAATACTCTTTTTGGACAGCGGGATGATTTTGGAAGAAGGAACTCCGGATGAGATTTTTAAAACCCCGAAAGAAGAAAGGACAAAATCCTTCCTGGCTCAAGTATTGTAAGGTGAAATATTATTTATCATTGACTCTATCTATGATTTGTGGTAATGTTAATTCGTGTCCGAATGGGGCAAAGTAGTAATATTTTTAGGAGGAACATTTTATGAAAGGTACAGTTAAGTGGTTCAGTGCAGACAAAGGCTTCGGCTTTATTGAAAGAGAAGAAGGCGGCGACGTTTTCGTTCATTACTCTGCAATTCAGACAGAAGGATTTAAAACACTGAGTGAAGGTCAGAAAGTAGACTTCGATATCATTGATGGTGCAAGAGGTCCTCAGGCTGCTAATGTAAAAGTGGTAGACTGATCACTTACTGAAGCTATAAAGCGTAGGTTTTTGATTCAAAAAGCAGGATCAAATTTTGATTCTGCTTTTCTATTGCCATTTAGTAAATTTTTCTTCTACACAGTTAATGTTTGGAGAGCATTTTATAAATAATTGGTATAATTAGCAGCAATTGTAATTTTCATTTTACATTCGTATCAAATACATTCAAATATCTAATAAAATAGACATCTAACCGATTATTATCAATTTGAAAATTTAGAGGAATATACTATAATAACTATAAAGAGCAGTACATAAATTGCTCATTCGTGAAAGGGGGATTCATTTATGGAATTGACAGTTAGAGGGAAAAATCTTGAAATCACAGAAGCTTTACGTACTTATGTAGAAAAACACACCGGAAAGATACAAAGATATTTTGATAAACCGATTAAAATCAATGTACTCCTTAGAATTTCAAACATGACTAAAACCTGTGAAGTAACTGCATTTGTGGATGGTGTTATTCTTCGTGGTGTTGAAAAATCTGATGATATGTATAAGTCTATTGACTTGGTTTTTGACAAGGTCGAACGTCAGATTCACAAATATAAAACCCGTTTGGCCAAACGTTTTAAAGAATCTAATGTTCTAAACAAACAGTTTGTCAGTGAGAAAGAATCCGTACCAGGCGAGAGTGAATTTGAGATTGTCAGACAAAAGCGTTTTACTATTAACCCAATGTCTCCGGAAGAAGCTATTTTACAAATGAATTTATTGGGGCACAATTTCTTTATGTTTTTTAATTCTGAAACAGAAGCGATGGCTGTCGTTTATCGCAGAGATGACGGAAAATACGGTTTAATTGATGCTGCAAAATAAGAATTAAATGAAGTGATTGAAAAAGGGCGGTTTTATCCGCTCTTTTTTGACTATATGTCTATGTTTTGCTAAAATATACTAGATATTCGTGTAAATGAAAATTGTTTTTGCTGGTAAGATAAGGAGTATTTTAATGTTCAATAAGTTTTTTGACCGTTTATTTAACGGTTCCAATGAACGTGATATAAAGAAAATGCGGCAGCTTGTGGAAGAAAAAATCAACCCGCAGGAATCAGCATTGAAGAAACTGAGTGATTCTTCTTTGGCAAATAAGACTAATGCGTTTAAGGCACGACTTGCAAAAGGTGAGACTTTGGATGATATTCTGCCAGATGCATTTGCTGTCATAAGAGAAGCTTCCCGCCGTGTGTTAGGAATGAGGCAGTTCGATGTCCAGCTTATCGGCGGTATTATTCTGCACCGTGGCAACATTGCAGAAATGGGTACGGGAGAAGGCAAGACTCTCGTCGCTACGGCACCGGTATATTTGAATGCATTAGAGGGCAAAGGGGCTCATGTTATTACTGTCAATGACTACTTGGCTAAGCGTGATAGTGAATGGATGGGGCAAGTATATAAATTCTTAGGATTATCGGTTGGCCTTATTGTGCATGATTTGGATTTTGAACAACGAAAAATTGCTTATAATTCAGATATTACTTATGGGACAAACAATGAATTCGGGTTTGATTATTTACGTGACAACATGGTGAGCAGTTTGGATCAAATGGTACAGCGGCCTCTCCATTATTGCTTAATTGACGAAGTAGATAGTATTCTCATTGATGAGGCACGTACGCCGCTTATTATTTCTGGCCCGGGCCAAAAATCTACAGATAATTATTATGTGATGTCTAAATTAGTTCCTCAACTTAAATTAGGAGAGGATTATACCATTGATGAAAAACAGAAAACTGTTGCACCGACTGAAGCCGGCGTGTCAAAAATGGAAAAAATGCTTAAGGTCGATAACCTTTATGATACAGATAATCTGGAACTGAATCATCTTTTTGTACAAGCACTGCGCGCACAGGCCATGATGGAGCGTGACCGTGATTATGTCGTTAAAGATGGAGAAGTTGTTATTGTTGATGAGTTTACAGGACGATTAATGTATGGCCGCCGGTACTCCGACGGACTACATCAAGCTATAGAAGCAAAAGAAGGATTGCAAGTACAACGTGAAAGCCAAACCTTAGCAACGATCACATTTCAAAACTATTTCAGAATGTATGATAAACTGGCAGGCATGACTGGAACGGCGAAAACAGAAGAACAGGAATTTATTAAAATCTACGGACTTGAAGTTTTCCAAGTTCCTACCAATAGACCTGTCCAACGAAAAGATCTGCCTGATGTTATTTTTAAGACGAAACGTGGCAAGTACAGGGCGGTTGTCCGTGAAATTGAAAGGCGCCACGCTACCGGGCAGCCAATGCTTATTGGTACAACGTCTATTGAACAGTCGGAACAACTGAGTCATATGCTGAAAGAGGCTGGTATTGTCCATAATGTATTAAATGCGAAATATCATGAACTAGAAGCACAAATTGTAGCACAGGCCGGGCAAAAAGGCCAAGTTACTATTGCGACCAACATGGCCGGTAGGGGAACTGATATTGTTTTAGGTGAAGGAGTATCCGAGCTGGGAGGTTTGGCAATCATCGGTACAGAACGTCACGAAAGCCGAAGGATTGACAATCAGCTGCGCGGACGTGCGGGCCGCCAGGGAGACCCCGGTTCCAGTCAATTTTTCTTGTCACTTGAGGATGACTTGCTCCGCATTTTTGGTGGAGATAACATCAAGAAGTTCATGGAAAAAATGGGACTGGAAGAGGATGAAGAAATCAGAAGCAGTATGGTTTCAAGCGCTATTCAGAAAGCCCAAAAACGGGTAGAGGAAAGAAACTTTGATATCCGAAAATATGTGCTTGAATATGATGATGTTATGAATCAGCAGCGTAAAGTTGTTTATGAACAACGTCGTAAAATCCTTGAAGGCCAGGATATGAAAGACCAAATTTTAAATATGGTAGACATGCTTATCAATCATGGACTGGAAACATATGCGAATCCGAAGCTTTATCCGGAAGAATGGGATTTTGATGCACTGATAAAATATTGTGAAAAGTATTTTCTTGCCCCCGGTGAAGTTAAACTTGATGAAATTGAGAATATGAGCCGCGAAGAAATTGGGCGGAAACTCATGGATATCGCGCATGAAACCTATGAAGCAAGGGAAAAGTCCATTGGATCTTCCATGATGCGTGAATTGGAAAAGGCTGTCATGCTTAAGGTTGTTGATTCCAAGTGGATGGAACACTTGGATGATATGGATATGTTGAAAGAAGGAATTGGACTTCGTTCATATGGGCAGCGAAATCCGATTGTTGAATATAAGGTGGAAGCATTTAATATTTTCAGTGAAATGCAGCAGTCTATGATTGAAACAATCATTTTATATCTCTATCATATTCAAATCCAATTTACACCGAGTCCGGAAAATGATGATCCTTCTAAAAAAGAAAGAATTGATTCTTCTGTGAATAATTCTGAAGTGAGCGAAAATGATAAATGATAATTTTTAATAGATAAAACTGAAAGCGAGATGATTAACAGATGTTGGAAGATTTGAAAAAAACATTGACAGAACTGCTTGAACATGAAAAAGAAATAAGGGATTCACTTTGACTTACCTCAATTAGAGGAGAAAATTAGAAGTTATGATGTAGAAATGAGTGATCCGTCTTTTTGGGAAAACGGAGACCATGCGAAAGAAATATCTCAAAAAGCTACTGAAGCAAAAGCTGCTTATGACACGTATACCCGCCTTTTTGCACGTGCAGAGAGCATAAAAGAATTGCTCGATATGGCCATTGAAGAAAATGACCAGGACATGGAAGGTGAACTGGAAGAAGAGATCAATGAGCTAAAAGATATATTAGACAAGAAGGAAATAGAACTGCTCCTAAACGATGAGTACGATGCGAATAATGCAATTATTACTTTTCATGCCGGGGCAGGTGGCACGGAAGCACAGGACTGGACTGAAATGCTGATCCGCATGTACATTAAATGGGCGGAGTCAGAGGGGTTTGTGCTGGAAGAATTGAACATGCTTCCCGGAGATGAAGCGGGTGTCAAAAGTGCAGAGTATATGGTTCGTGGGAAATTTGCCTATGGTTTATTGAAATCCGAGAAAGGCGTTCACCGCTTAGTTCGTATTTCTCCTTTTGACGCGGCAAAGCGGAGGCATACCTCTTTTTCTGCGGTTGATGTAATGCCTGAAATTGGTGACGATATAGAAATTAATTTGAATATGGCTGATGTACGTGTTGATTACTATCGTGCAAGTGGTGCAGGCGGTCAGCATATCAATAAAACAAGTTCTGCAGTGCGAATGACACATATTCCCACGGGAATTGTTGCAGCCTGTCAAAATGAACGTTCTCAGTTTCAAAATAAAGAACAGTGCCTGCGTTTGCTGAAAGCAAAATTGTTTGAACTGGAAATGCAGAAACGCGAACAGGTAAAAAAGGGGATTGAAGGTGAACAGCAAGCCATTGAATGGGGAAGTCAAATACGTTCTTATGTATTCCAGCCGTATACATTGGTGAAGGATAATCGTACCGGTATCGAAACGGGAAACATTCAATCAGTTATGGATGGAGGATTAAACCCATTCATTGAGGGATTCTTGAAGCATAAGAAGTTTAATAATGCGTAGTCCTTATCCCCGATTAATTTGAAGGATTGATTATGATAAAAACTTATCCGCATAATATATTTAAGATATTGGCCGCAATAATACTTCTCGGGGTAATAGCAGCGGGATACATTTCATGGCAGCGATACAATGTAGAAGCTCATGCGACTACTGTTGAAATGGTTTATGATTATAACAACATTTTAGAAAGCGCGTCTGTCGAAAGCACCTCTGCAGACGAGCTCTTTTCCCTGTATAAAAGAAGTGGCATTACATCATTGGCTGTATATGATGAAACGCCAAAAAAACTTGCGGATCATGGATATATTGCAGTATATCATGGCTCAGAGCTTATATCGCATATGTCTAATCCGCTTATTCGTGGAACGAATACTTCTGAGGGTATAGAATATTTTGACGAACTCAAAGGGCAATTGAAACGTCTTTTAAGAAAAGATGATTTTCATATTATTCATTTAAACAACGAAGAATTGCTTGAAATAAATGCCAACTATGAACGCTTTTTAAATATGCCACTTGGTATATTTAAGACTACTGTAAAAAAGGTGGAACAAACCGGATTATACATAGTTCTTCGGCCGATGAATGTTCCACATGCAACTCGTGAGGATATAGATCAATTTTTCAGTGTGGTTGATTCATCGGGAAAGATTAGCGCCATACTTTTCCAAGGAAAAGAAGCACTTGGTTACCCGTCACAATTGGAATATTTGTTGGGCGGACTCAAAGAGCGCCATTTACCTGTCGTTTTAATTGAAGCACAAAACCAACTCGGGTTTGAACGGCAGGACGGAACTTTAACATTGTCCGATAAAGACGGCTATAATACTGTTCGTTTATATGCGATGTCTAAAGATGAATTGATCAAACTGGATCCTAAAGAAGCCGCATCACGTTTCTATGTCAGTACCATAGAACGTAATGTCCGGATGAATTTATTCCCTTCATATAAGTTTGCTGCCAATGGAGAAACTTTATCAGAGACAAATGCTCGATATATACACGATGTGACAAACCGGTTGGAAAAACATGGGTTCAATATCGGAAAAGCTTCCGTGATGGAGCCTTATTTCCCATCACGGATACTCCGAGCTGCATCTATAGCTGGAGCAGCCTCTCTTTGCGTGGTAGCAATTCTTTTAATTGTACCTTTTTTAGTTAAGTATGCATGTCCTATAGAAGTCATAGTATTCCTATTCACGCAGACCTTATATTGGACTGGTTATGAGGCCATTCTTCGGCAAGCTCTTGCATTGGGATGTGCGGTTAGTACACCTGTTATCGTGATGTCTTTGTTTATGGATTATTGCGTGCAGAAAAAACAAAGTGCTTTTAAAAATATCGGATGGGGACATTTATTTATTGAAGCTGTATTACTGCTTTGGGGATGCGGAATATTATCCTTAATCGGAGCAATTTATATCAGCGGGATCTTAAGTGATATCCGATTCTTTTTGGAGATGAATATCTTTAGGGGCGTTAAATTAACTTTTATACTGCCTCTTATTTGTGTTTCTCTTATTTATATTCAAAGATTCCCGTTTTTTGGCAAAGTAGTTGTAACTGATAAAGATTTTATCAGTTTTGTAAAGAAATTTTGCCAAATTGACATTAAATTAGGCGTATTGGCACTTATCAGCCTATTGGGGATTATCGGATTTATATTTATCGGGCGCAGCGGAAATAATGGGGCACCTGTACCTTCGTTTGAAATTTCATTAAGACGTTTTCTTGAAGATATTATGTATGCCCGCCCACGGGAAAAGGAATTCCTGTTTGGGCATCCAGCCATTTTAGCGTCATTGGCTGCACTTTATCATCGGTGGCCACAAATTTTACATTATTTTTTAGTTATTGCGATAACGATAGGACAGGGATCCATGGTTGAAACATTTGCTCATATGAGAAGTCCTTTCATCTTAAGTCTAATTAGAGGTATTGATGGATTAGTCGCAGGAACAGCAGTAATGATTATCGTGTTAGTCGGACTCATTATTCTGACACATATAACCGAGTTTTTCGGAGAACGTTATGGAAAAGAATAATATCGTAATCTCCGGATACTATGGATTTAGCAATGCCGGAGATGAGGCTATGTTGTTTGCTGTTCTTCGTGCATTGCATTATGATCCAAAACGTATGCGAATCACTGTTATATCCGGTGATCCCAGGCGTACAGAGAATACATTTCGCGTTCATGCGGTATCCCGTTTTGACGGATATTCGATTTTGAAAAGTGTTTATCAATCCGATTTGTTAATCAGCGGCGGCGGAAGCCTGCTTCAGGATGTGACAAGCTGGAAAAGCATGATGTATTACCTGAGTATTATAGGAATGGGAATATTTTTCCGAAAGAAAGTATTTCTTTACTCCCAAGGAATAGGACCGGTCAGATATCATTGGGGACGATGGATTTTGCGTACAGTAATGAACCATGTTGATGCTATAACCGTCCGTGATAGTGAGTCAAAATTTTTTTTGGAACAACTTGGTGTAAAAAACAGGATTTATTACACTGCGGATGCAGTCTTATCCCTATCTCCGGTACCGCATGATATAGGAAGAGAGATTTTAAGAAAGAATCATATTCCCACGAATAAAAAATTGATAGGCATTTCCATTCGGCGGTGGATGAACACTGAAATATGGACGGAGCAACTAAAAAACTACATTATCAAAATAAACGGGAAAGAAGAATATAATTTTGTCTTCATTCCCATGCAGTTTCCGGAAGACTACAAAACAGCAAAAGAATTCTGTGATAAAATCCCACACACGTTCATCCTTTCCCATTCATATGGAACAGAGGAGTTAATGTCCCTTATCGGGAATTTAGATCTTCTTATTGGAATAAGGCTTCATGCCCTGATTTTTGCGGCTTTAATGCATGTTCCTTTTATTGGTATTTCCTATGATCCTAAAATAGATAGTTTTCTGCAGGCAGTCAATGAAAAAGCAATATTTGGATTAGATGATTTTGATGAAGACAAGTTGTGCGTAAAATCTTCCCAATTATTAGCTTTGCCCAAAGCAGCCTATAATTGGGAAGCTGTAGATATACTCAGAAATAAAGCATGCGAAACAATAAAAATCTTAGAAGAAGTTGCTCAACCAAGGGGGTAAATGATGAATCAACTAACCATGGAAGAAATAAAGTTACTTAATGAAAAAGCAAAAAATATCAGAATCGACATTTTAAAGGCCATTACAAAGGCAAATTCTGGGCATACCGGCGGCTCTCTTTCTATTGCGGATCTACTGACATTACTTTTTTTTCATGAGATGAATATCAATCCGGCAAATCCCAAGATGGAAAATCGAGACCGTCTGGTCATATCCAAAGGACATGGTGCTCCGGCATTGTATGCTGCCTTAGCGGAGAAAGGATATTTTCCTAAAGAAGAAATGGATTTTTTGCGGCAGATTAATCATATGCTGCAGGGACACCCCGATATGAAACATACCCCTGGTGTGGATATGACAACCGGATCACTGGGACAGGGATTTAGCGCTGCTTGCGGAATGGCACTGGCTGCCAAAATGGATCATGCGGATTGGCGTGTTTATACTATATTGGGAGATGGTGAGCTTGAAGAGGGGCAAATTTGGGAGGCGGCGATGTATGCGGCTCATTACAAATTAGATCATCTGACCGCTTTTATCGATAATAATGGATTACAGATTGATGGAGCTATCACGGATGTAATGTCATCACTTCCCATTGATAAGAAATTCAGTGCTTTTGGATGGCATGTTATTACTGTGAACGGGCATAATATGGCTGAGCTCCATAACGCAATTGAAGAAGCAAGAAATATTAAAGGAAAACCCACAATGATTATTATGAAAACGGTTAAAGGAAAGGGGATTCCCGAAATAGAAGGGAAAGCATCCTGGCATGGAAAAGCACCTTCAAGTGAAGAATGTGAGCGTTTTGTGAAAATGCTGGAGGCGGAATAATGGGTAAAGCGACACGTGATGCATATGGTGAAACTTTAAAAAGATTAGGAAGCACTCATCCTGATATCGTAGTTTTAGATGCGGATTTATCAGAGTCTACAAAAACATCCATATTTGCAAAAAAATTTCCTGATAGATTTTTTGATACAGGTATTGCCGAAGAAAATATGATTGGTATCGCTGCAGGCCTGGCAACGACAGGAAAGGTTCCGTTTGCTTCCACCTTTGCCGTATTCGGTGCAGGCAGAGCCTACGAACAAATTAGAAATTCCATATGTTATCCGAATTTAAATGTAAAAATAGCTGTAACCCATGCCGGATTAACGGTGGGTGAAGATGGCGCTACACACCAGATGTTAGAAGATATAGCGCTGATGCGTGCATTGCCCAATATGACAGTTATAGTTCCGGCCGATGCCGCAGAAACAGAAGCGGCTGTAAGATGGGCAGCGGACTATAATGGGCCGGTATATATCCGTATGGGAAGAGCCAAATGTGATGATATCATGGATCCAAAGGTAATTTTTTCTCCCGGAAAGAGTGTTGTACTGAAAGACGGACATGATGTGGCTATCGTTGCTTGTGGGATTATGGTGTCTAAGGCACTTCGTGCTGCTGAAAGTTTAGAAGGAAAAGGGGTATCAGCCCGTGTAATTAATTTAAGCTCTATTAAGCCGATTGATGTCAAAACAATCATAAAAGCCGCGAAAGATACCGGTGCAATCCTTACTTGTGAAGAGCATACAATTATGGGGGGATTAGGAAGCGCAGTGGCGGAAGTGGTTTGCAAAAATAATCCGGTTCCAATGGGAATGGTTGGTACCGAAGATACTTTCGGTGAATCAGGAAAAGCAGAAGACCTTCTTGAAAAATATGGACTTACTGTTAAACATATTGAAGAAGAAGCTATTCGTCTCTTAGAGAGGAAATAAGAATGATTACTTTTGAAAATGTATCCTTGCAATATGATGCCAGACATACGGCGCTTCGTGATATAAATATACAAATCGGTAAAGGTGAATTTGTTTTTGTTGTTGGGCCAAGCGGTGCAGGGAAATCTACTTTTGTTCGAATTATTACTCACGAACTTATTCCGGAACAAGGTACAGTGTTTGTTAATGGATTAAAAATCAATGACTTAAAACAAAGTAAAGTCCCTTATTATCGTCGTACTTTGGGAATTGTTTTCCAGGATTTCCGACTCTTAACGGAAAAAACTGTTTTTGAAAATATTGCTTTTGTTTTGCGGGTTACCGGAGCCAAAAGTGCGGAGATCCGTGAAAAGGTAAATCGTGTACTTGATCTGGTCGGTCTTAAAGGCCGAGCAAATGAACTGCCCACCAAACTGTCCGGCGGAGAGCAGCAGCGAGTCGCCATCGCAAGAGCTCTTGTCAATCAACCCGTACTTTTAATTGCCGATGAACCTACGGGGAATCTTGACCCTGTAACTTCTGAGGATATTATGAAGCTTTTTAATGAGATTAACCATATGGGGACAACTATTATCATGGTTACGCACAATAAAGAGCTAGTTAATTCCATGCATAAACGCGTTGTCAGCATAGAAGAAGGACATATAATAAGTGACGTAAAAAAAGGAGGTTATGATCTCCATGTTTAGTTCTTTAAGATATTTTTGGAGTGAAGCTTTCAAGTCGTTGTTTCGCAATCAATTCATGGCGATTGCCTCTGTACTTACCGTAACTGTATCTATGTTTATACTGGGCGGTTTTCTTTGTGTAGTGTTAAACATTAACCACATGGCATCTTACCTTGAAAATCAGGTAGAAATGACCGTCTATTTAAAAGAAGGACTCCGAACGGATCAGGTTATGGATGTAGGTGCTCGTCTTAAGAAACTTTCCGGCGTAAAAGAAATCAGTTTTACAAATAAAGATCAGGCCATGGCAGATTTTAAAGAGCGCATGGGGAATCAGTCCGCTTTATTGGATTCTATCAACGGGAATCCGCTTCCCGCCTCTTACCAGGTGTCCTTTTATTCTCCGGATGAATTAAAAGCGGCAGTAGATATTGCTAAAACTTATTCATCGGTTGATGCAGTCCAATATGGACAAGATATCATTGACCAACTTTACAAAATTGCACAAATTATCCGTATAAGCGGGATTATGCTTATTTTATTTCTTGCCGGGGCAGAGTTATTTATTATTTCCAATACGATTCGTTTAACAGTTTTCGCGCGGCGTCGTGAAATACAGATTATGAAATATGTGGGGGCAACAAATGGGTTTATTCGTTGGCCGTTCCTTTTTGAAGGAATGATTATCGGTTTTATCGGTTCAAGTATCGCTTCACTTATTTTGTGGCTCGGATATAATGTCATATTGGATGAAATTGCTGAAGCAGGTTTAGTCTTTATTCCTTTAATATCACTATGGCCATTTATGATGTATGTTGTACTTATTCTGATGGCCGCCGGAATTCTGATAGGCGGATCAGGAAGTGCGATTTCGTTGCGTAAATATATGAAGGTCTAAAACATGAAATATAATCGTTGTATGTCGGCAGCTTTAATTTCTGCAATACTTTTCGGAGCTGTCACGCCTGTTGCTGCTGATGAGT
>OASV01000453.1_pt1 | contig 11568 bp, 13 predicted proteins | sample 1494921 | NCBI WGS metagenome assembly OASV01 (sample SAMEA2579918, study PRJEB22360) | human gut metagenome
CGTCATTATTCGGCGGCAACCGCCGCCGTTACTTTCTTCCATGAGCCTGCCTGCGGTAAAGAAAGTAACAAAGAAGCCCGTTTTTCCTGTTCCCTATAAAAACGCAGCCCGCCGAAAGCATCCGGCGGGCTGTGCAGATATTCCCACGCTGCCAGCGTGTCAGTCCGTTTCTTCTCCCCACAGTTCCCTGTCAGTCGGGGCGTTCTTCAACCCGTACCACAAAACACCCGCATACAAGGCAAGACAAGCGCATATTCCTGTAAATATCCACATGACTACTCCGGTTCTTCCTCGCTGTTGTCATTATTGAAGCTAAAAGAAAGCTGCTGCATTTGCCCGAAGCTGTCGATGATATAAATGTCAATCGTCTGCTGGTCGGTCGATGCCGAGGTGTAGTAGAGCCTGAACGTTTCTTTCTCCAGCGGGTAAAGGTCATTGGGTAGGAACACCGTGCCGTTATCCATTTCCAACTTCCCTTTGCCGTCCGGCTGGAAATAACGTATCTGATAGGTGGTCGGCAGGTAATAGCCGCCACGCACCAACTGGCAGCGTATTTCGGCGGTTTCACCGACTTTTAGTTTTTTGGGTACTGGCAGCGTTTCGATGCTGAACGGGTACGCCTGCTGAATATCCAAGTTGTCATTACAGGCGGTCACAAGTACAAGGGCGGCCACGATGTAGCAGCCCTTGATGATTTTATACATTACGTTCTTCATATACATTATTATATATAACGGTTAGTTGATGATGAATTTTACCCCGATGCCTACTTGCGTGTGGAATTTCCCGATGTCCGAGCCGAACAACGCCCGTTCCCTTGCGTTCAGTAGCAGAGCCACCCGGTCGCTCACGTAGGCTTCCAGTTCCAGCGTCAGCGCACCGCCGTAAATGAAGCAATCCTTATCCAGCAGCATAGAGCCGTCCGGCAATAACTTTTCGTTTTTGTTGCTCACTTCATACCCGGCGAGTGCCGACAAGCCCAATGAAAGGAAAAAGGTCTTGCGCCTATCTGATAAGAATTTCAGGTAATAGCCGCCCTCTGCGGTGAACTGTTCTACGGGTATCTGCATGTCCTTGTAGTCATACTTCTTGTGCAGATATTCGCCGCCAATCACCCAGCGGTTTGCGTTCTTGGTGTAAACGCTGTACGCCGCCCCGATATGGTAGGCGAAATCCGTGTTGTCATTCCAATGCACCCCGTCCGCCATGCCCGCCGTGACCTGCAAGCCTTTCATGCCCGGCAGGTATCTTTGTGCGTGTGCCTGAAACGAGGTCAGGCACAGCGCAAAGAGCATTATTATAAAGATGTGTTTCTTCATGCCCTATTTGATTTTGAGTTCGTTAATCACTTCTGCGTTCACGATGTCGGCGTTCTCCACCCGGATAACCTGATGCCGCCCGCCGTTCTTCTCGTAGAGTTCCACCAACAGCAGCTTGTCGTCAGGAATGGTGAACTTCGGCAGGGCGTACACCGTGCGCACGGTCGATTTCCCGGCAATCTCTATCACTTCGTTGTAACTTCTGACCGCATCCAGCACCGTTTCCTGAATGGCGGTACGTTTAGGCACTTTCTTATCGACTATCTTAAACTTGATGAAATCCGTATCGAAAGGCACGTTGGAACTGTTCTTCGTCTGCATATGCACGTAGAGCATCCCGTTATAGGTGTAAATTCCCTTGATTAAGAACTGGATGCCGAAACGCTTGCTACCCAAGTGGCGCACTTTCCGGTCATTGTTCTTGTAGATACTCTGCATTATCAGCTTCACCAGCAGCGGGCTTTCGCCCGCCAGTTCCCGGAAATGGATGTTCATACGGGTATGCGAAAAGTCGCTGGTGTCCTCGTTCTCCAAGAAGTCTTTCATTTCGATATTGAGCATTTCCGGTTCACGGGCGTACTTGGCGTTGAATGAAAAGAAACTACCGTCCTCGCAAATGACGGAAAAGTTGGTTTCGCCCGGAAAACCCTCTGTCGTGGCTTTCACTCGGATTACGTTCTCCGCTCCGTCCGCCTTGCCCGCTATGATGTGGTTACTTCCTAAATCCACATAGCGGACGGCGGCGGGGAAGATGATATGCACCGTCTTGGAAAAGGTCACTTCTATGCCATAGGGCGTTACCATTTGGCGGTAGGGAAGTTTTCGGGTAATCCCCTGATACAAGTCGTTGCCAGCAGCATACTTCACGGTGTCAGTTTCCTGTGCGTTTGCCGCACACACGCCCAACAGGAGGGCGAACATTACAAAAATCTGTTTCATTGCTAATTGAAATTTTAACGGTTGATAAAATGGTTATTGTTGTTCGGCGTAAAGCATCACCTTGTACCCGGCTTTCAGCTTCACTTTCACGGTTCGGAACTTCTTGGCGAGGTAGCCGGATGTGCCTTGCAGCAAGCCTCTTGTCACGTCCATAGCCACCTGTTGCCCGGCACTCCGTGCAAAAGAAATGCTTGTACCCAGCCCGCTGCCGATGTTCGCCATAGCTTCGTTGAACGCTTCCTGTTCCATTGAGGACGGGACGGAAAGTCCCTTTTGCCCGTCCGTGTCGAACACGGCAAGCTCCACCGGGATGATGTTGCCTGCATACTCAATCGAAGACACCAGTATGTCGAGCCGTTCGCCTTGCACCTTTGCCGTTCCAGCTACAAGGGTGTTTTTGGGGACAACGATGTTCCCGGCTTGCATGGGTTCGAGCAGCCGGAGTTTCACCGCCTGCCCGTCCGTCAGCGTCTGGTCTTGGTGGATGCAGGCGGCTACCGTGTTCTTTCCCATAGCGTAGCCCGTGCCTACCGCCGTGTTGAAGCCGTAGTTTCGTGGCTGGCTGTAAGCCCGGATGAAGTCGGCATCGTTCATGGGCTGCTGCAATCCCGATACGGTTGTTTCCCGGACAGCCTGCACCGGGAGGGCTTGCGGCTTTTGCGTGACAGTCCCGGCAACAGGCACTTGCGCCACCTGCCCGTTCTGCCCGCCGTCATTCATGTATCTTGCCGCCAGTTCGTAGGATTTTTCCAAGAGTGCCATTTGGTCGTCAGCGGTGGGCATGGCGTTCTGTTGCTGTTGAAGCCGTCCGGTCAGTTCCGCCACCTGCCGCTTCAAATCCTCTTTTTCCTCGTCCACCGCCGGAGTTTCGTAGAACGTGCTTAACTGGCGGTTGATGTCCCGGTAAGCGTTTGCCGAATAAGAAGCACCGCCGCCCCTTTGGGGCTTCGGAACATCTTCCGGTATCAGGTCGATTTCCGCTTGCGGTTCTTCCGTCTCATCGTCCCCGATGAAACCGAAGTCCTGCAAGGATTGTATCTTGTCCTGCTGTCTGCGGTTTATCATCGCCTGCTCGTATGCCTTTTGCTTGTCGGCAATAATCCCGTCCTCTGCGGGCAGGGGTATGTCGGCGTTAAAGCCGCCCACACTCTCCATGCCCACGTCCTCTTTGCCGGAGGGAGCGAATATCAGATACATGCACCCGGCAAAGGCAAGGAACATCAGCGGGAAGACTATCATTTTCCTGCGCTGCTGCACCTGTTGGGGCGTCAATTCCCGTTTGGTTTTCTTTTCCTTTTCGGGCTTCCCGTCCGTCTGCGGTACGGTCGTGCCGTTCTCATTCTTCTGTACTTCTTCCATATTCCGGTCTGTTTAAGGGGTTGATACTGTTGATTGTGTCATTGCCTTGCAACGGCAGTTGTTTGATATGTTCTATTTGCAGGCGCCTGCCGTCCCGTTTCCCGATGTTGTAGATTGATGAAACGGTAATGTAGATAGACAAACCGCCGAACAGGAAGAACATCACGAGGATAACCGCCAGTCTTTTGCCCGGCGTAATCCGTCCGCACATTCGGCGCAATCGGTCGTCCACCCAGTCCTGCATCTGTTCAATATAGTTTCGTTTTCTTTCCATAAGGCTATCTCTTAATGGTTTGCAAATCCTTGTTCTCGGTAATGGTGAACGCTTCGATAATGAAGCCGTGCGGGTTGTTGTCGCTCCGGGTGGCGTTGAGCAACCGGCACGAGGTCACGAGGCTTCGCACCGTCAGGCTGCTTTCCCGGACAATCAACTGGCGGGCGTAGGTGTTCACCTTGTAGGGGTACTGGTCGAAGTCGCACTTCACGCTGTCAATCTCCACCGTCTGCGTGACGTTCCCCGAAATCACCCGGTTGTAGTAGCCCTTTTCCGCCAAGTCCTTGTAATAGTTGAAAGCGGTCTTGTCGGCGAGGAACAGCGAGCGTTTGATGTTTCCCTCGATAGCGTCCTTGTCGGGCGAGAGCGTGAAGAAAAGTTCGTGGAAACGCCGCACGTGCGACTTCGCTTCCACGGGTCTGTTCTGCGCCATGTCCTGCGAGAGTGCCAGCATCAGGCTCTTGCCGTTGTCGAGGACGTATATCTTCTGCCGCTGCTTTTCGGCGAAGCTGTACGAGTTCCACACGGCAAAACCCGTCACCAGTGCGCACAGGCAGATGAATACCAGTGCGAACAGCCGGATTTGCCGGAAACTCGTTTCGATGTTGTTCAATGACTTAAATTCCATATTCTAAAAAAATTGATGTTGTTATTTGAGAAGTTTCCCCGCAATTTTCCCGGTAGCCGCACCGACAGCCGCACCGGTGATTGCCCCGGCTCTTGTCACGTTGCGGCTGTAAGCGGACGTGCCGCCAGCCGACACCACCCAACCCGCCACTGAGGGAATGGTGAAGTAGCCCACGATGCCGATAATCATAAAGATTACATACACGGTGCTGCTCCCGTCAGGAATGAAATTCGGGTCTGAAAGCTGCTCGATGTCCTTTTGTAGCATCAGCGTTTGTATGCGTGCCAGCACGCTGCTGAACAAATCCGAGACAGGCAGCCACAGGTAAATGGATATATAGCGTGAAATCCACTGGGTCAGCGTGCTTTGGAAACCGTCATAGACGGAAATCGCAAACGCCAGCGGACCCAGTATCGAAAGCACAATCAGGAAGAACGTGCGTAGCGTGTCGATAATCAGTCCCGCCGCCTGAAAGAGCATTTCCAGCAACTCCCTGAACCAGTCCCGGACGGATTTCTTGATGTTATATGCCGCCCTGTCCATATACATGCCCGTCATAGTTACCAAGTCGGAGGGCGACCAGCCCAGTTCCTCCAGTTGTCTGTCAAATTCCTCGTCCGAAGCGAGGTAAGCCGTTTCGGGGCTTCGCATCAGGGCTTCATATTCAAGTCGGTCTTTCTGCGCCCGGTACTCGTTCATATTGAAAGTCTGCGTTTCCATAAGCTGGTTGCAGCCTTTCACTACTGGCGACAGCACCGTGTTGATAGTCCCCAGCACGAACGTGGGAAAGAACATGATACACAGCCCCAGCGCAAAGAGACGCAGGAGCGGGTACACGTCTATGGCTTCGGCACGTGCGAGCGACTGCCATACTTTGGCGGCTACATAGAACAGCGCACCCAGCCCGGCTATGCCTTTCGCTACCCCCGTCATGTTGCTGCACAAGGGCATCATTTCATCGTACAGCACCCGCAACACTTGGTGCAGGTTGTCAAAATCCACTGCTGCTAATAACATAGGCATACCATATTATATGTTACCAATAGCGTTCATCCGCCGAGCCGTAAAGAGCCAGCACCCGGTCGGTGTCGTTCTTCTTCTTTGCCCGCAGGTAGGACACGGAAATGTTCTTGCGGGTATAGTAGTTCACGAGGTTGCGGTAGTTGAGCAGGCTTTTATAGGCGTTGTCAATGATTGCCAGCCGTTCGGCGTCCGTCAGCGACATGCCCGTGATGTTCACTACATTTTTCAAGTCCTGCAACACGTCCGAGCTTTCCGACATCAGTTTGGCATAGCCGAACGATATAGCCGAGAGTTCATCAGGCGTGAAATTCGGGTCTGCCAGCATGTTTTGGAAGTTGCGCACGTAGATTTCGGATATTTCCGCCACCAGTTCAATGGACTTCTTCACCTTGACGCCGCCCTTGACTACATCGTGTACTGCTTTGAGCGCATCATAATAGACTTTTCCCTGCTGGAAAATCTTCTGCGCTTCCATGAAGCCGTCCAACGTGTTTTTGGCTGTGGTCGAGGTCTGCACTATCTGTTTGGTGGTGTTGATGATGCCCTGCGCCAAGTTGCCGGGGTCTGACACCACCCACTGTGCGGATGCCTTGCCGATGAAACAAAGGCATACCGCCATAAGGAGAATTATTTTCTTCATGTTCCTGAATTTTAAGTTGTTGATGATTGGGGATTACGTTTGCTTTCCGCAAGCCGCTTGATAGCCAGTTCGAGGTTGCCGCCCAGCTTGTCGGCAAGGGCGAACAGTTCCATTTTCTCGCTTTCTTCGGTTGTGTATGTAAAATATTCTTCCAGCGAAACTTCGGTTGCGTACACCGCCGACTGCGTGCCGCCCAGTGAGAAGAACACTTCCTTGTACTTCCGTCCGGGATGATTCGCCATGTTGATAGACAATATCTGCGAACGCTCCTTGTCGGTCAGTCCGAGCAGGTTCTGTATGCTGTCGAACTTGTTCAGGTATTTTCGCTGGTCTAACAGGATTTTGCAATCGGAGTTGTTGATAATACTCTCTTTCACTATGGGCGAGGAAATAATATCTTCCACTTCCTGCGTTACTACAATCGCTTCCCCAAAATATTTTCGGACGGTTTTATACAAATATTTTATGTAATCCGCCATGTTCGCCGATGCAATCGCTTTCCACGCTTCCTCAATTAGTATTAACTTCCTTATTCCCTTTAACTTGCGCATCTTGTTGATGAAGGCTTCCATGATGATGATTGTCGTTATCGGGAATAAAATCTTGTGGTCTTTGATATTATCCAACTCGAAGACAATGAAGTGTTTATGCAGCAAATCCAGTTCCTTGTCGGAGTTCAACAGGTAGTCGTATTCGCCGCCACGATAGTAGGGTTCAAGCACGTTCAGGAAGTTGTCGATGTCAAAATCCTTTTCCCTGACGTTCTTCTGTTCAAGTTGTCGGCGATAATCATCCCGGACAAACTCGTAGAATGTGTTGAAACAGGGCGTTACCGAACTGTCTTTACCTATCCGTTCAATATAGGCACTTACCGCATTTGACAACGCCACTTCTTCCGACCGCTTCGGGGCTTCATCGTCCCGCTTCCATAGGGTGAGTATAAGGGTCTTGATACTCTCTTTCTTCTCGATGTCAAATACCCCGTCCTCGACATAGAACGGGTTGAACGCTATCGGGTTCTCGTTGGTGTAGGTGAAATAAATCCCGTCCTCTCCATGTGTACGGTTGTGGATAAGCTGGGACAGCCCCAAGTAGCTGTTACCCGTATCTACTAATAGCACGTGCGCGCCCTGTTCATAATATTGGCGCACCATGTGGTTGGTGAAGAAAGACTTTCCCGACCCGCTCGGCCCAAGTATGAACTTGTTGCGGTTGGTAGTGATGCCTTTCTTCATGGGCAAATCCGATATGTCGATGTGCAGCGGGCGACCGCTTACCCTGTCCACCATTTTAATACCGAACGGCGAAAGCGAACTCTTGTAGTTCGTTTCTTCCACGAACAGGCATAGAGCCTGCCCCAAAAACGTGTAGAAACTTTCCTCTGCGGGGAAATCGGCTTCGTTGCCGGGTATGCCCGCCCAAAAGAGCGTGGGCGTATCAACTGTGTTGTGGCGTGGCTTGCACTCCATTAAGGCAAGCTGACTTCCCACATCGTTGCGTATGCGTTTAAGTTCGTCCCGATCATCGCTCCAAGCCATGACGTTGCAGTGGCAGCGCACCGATACAAGTCCCTTGCTGTGGGCTTCGTTCAGGTACTCGTCTATCCACTCCTTGTTTACTTGGTTGGCACGGGAATATCGGGAGAGTGATTGCATGTTCCGGGCGGTCTGCTCGAAGTTTTTCAGGTTCTCGGCGTGGTCGTCTATGAAGATGTACTGGTTATAGACGTGGTTACACGACAACAGCACGCCCACTGGGGCGGCAAAACTTAACCTGCAATCGCTTCTATCGGTGGACAGCTTTTCAAACCGTGTGTCCGTCCCGACCTTTCCGGGCAAATCTTCCACGTCCGAAAGCGTGTGCAGGCACAGTATATCGTCTCCGACACGCATTTCTTCCGGGTACAGCCCGATGTCTTTCAGGCAGGTGGTATCGGTCTGCGAGAGCGAGAAGTATTTCTCGATGATGCCCGCCTTTCCGTCCTGCCCGGTGATTTCCGATGCCGTCAGCCGGGTAAGGGTGACAAACCCGCTGTCGTTCATAATTCGTTCAAACTGTCCGACCGCTTCGATGAACTTTGTTGCCGTTTCCTTGTCGGCTATCTCCTGCGGTACAATTCTGCCCCGGCAGAGGGTGGAGAAGTCGCTCTGTCGGCGGCTTCTCTCCCTTGTCGTTTTCGTCAGGAACAGGTAGCAGTAATGGTTCAGGAACGGGCGTTCATTGAAGTGCCGTTCAAAGGAGCGGCTTAAAAAACTAAGTTCGTCCCTTTCGGTGTCGGGCTGGTAGTTCTCCTTGATGAAGAAGTCCTGCTTGTGGACTATGGAGTAGTCGGGCAGCACCTTGATTGCCTTGTACCATGCCGAATGTATGGCTTCGTACTCGGCACTGGTGACGGTGAACAATTCGGGCAGTTCCACCCGGAAAGCCACCGTTATGTCGGCATCCTTTGAAATGATGCAGCCGTTCTCCACCGCCAAAAGGGGAAACTTCCTCTCCAGCGTGGTAGCCTTTAATGTATTCCTCATGTTCTTTCGTCCTTTCTTCTTTTGTATGTGAATAATCGGGGTATCGCCTTTCGGCTGATAATGAAGCGTGGGTGTCTTTTGCGGGCGGCTGCTTTCATCAGCCCGTGCGTGCCGTACCGGGCATTGAGCCGGAACGTCTGCCACACGAGCAGCAGCGAAGCCGACACGATGAAACCGATACACAGCCACTGGTTCACGCCTGTCATGAACAGGACGATGAACACCACGAACACGGCGAGCAAGCCGCCGCAAAAGATGAAAAGGTACTGGCTTTTCAGTCCCTTGAACTCCACCGGCTTTCCGATACCCCTGTTTACCGGATATTCAGACATAGCCGCTGGTTTATAGGAAGAACGACCGCAGGATAGTGGCGGCGACAATCAGGAAGATACACGCACCGAACCAACTGGCGGCGGTCTTGCTGGTATCGGGGTCGCCGTTTGAAAACTTGTTATATACTTTTACCCCGCCAATCAGTCCGCATACCGCCCCGATTGCGTACACTAATTTTGTTCCGGGGTCAAAATACCCGGTGATTAAATTCGTGGCTTCGGTGATGCCCGCCTGCCCGTTGCCCTGTGCGTAGGCACTTGCCGCAGCGACAAGTACAGCCGCCGACAAGAAGATTTTCTTTCTCATTGTGATTTGATTTTTAATGCCGGGGCAGCGGGTGGATAGTCCGCTGTCACCCGGCGGATGAATAATTTGAAATTTTAGTGGTTGCGGCACGGATGCCGCCTGTTGGTTTTAGGGTTGCCAATCAACCGTACTCCCGTTGTTTCATGCTGTCAGGCTTAATACATTATTATATTACAGGAAATCGTTCATGTTGAACGCTTCGTGTTCATTACTTATATTGCCAGTTTCGGCAGGGGCAGCCGTAGCCAGTTCCATTTCGTTTCGTCCCAACAGTTCCGCCACCTTTGCCAGCCCGCCGTTGATGTTCTCCACCACCGCATCGTAGAGGTTCGTCCCCTCGATGCCTGCCAGTGTCCCGGCGGTTTGCCGTTTCTCCGCTTCGGTGGGGTTGTCGGCGTTCGCAGTGCGTACCGCTTCGCCCAGTTCGTCAAAGCTCACGCCCTTAGCCCGCCCGGTATCATCGTCACCGTCCATGTACCCGGCTATTTCCTCGTCCTCGTAGTCGGGTTCGTCATTCTCGTAACCGGGCGTTTCTTCCGCTTCGGGTGTTGCTTCCGAAGAGTTTTCTTCCGGCTTTCCGTCAGTCTGCGGCGCAAAAATAGTATCATTTCCAGCCGCTTGCGGGAGTTGTCCCGATTTGTCCTGCGCTGTCCCGATTTGTCCGCCCTTGTAGCGGCTTTCGCCTATCAGCGTGTAGCCATTTTCCTGACTTTCGGGAACAGTCTTGTCGCTTGTTCCTTTTTCGGAACTTCTGTTGTCCGCATGGCGATACCACAGCCATAGGACGATATAGTACACCAAAAGCCCGGTAATTATGATATAGATTACCATAGTCAGACAGGCTTTTGGAAGTGGCTTTCGTACAGGGTGTTTATCTCGTCTTGGTACTGCTCGAAGTGGCGTAGCAGAATGTTTTCCACGTAGCTGCTTACCGTTACCTTGCGCCCACCTATCACCGTTACGATACGCATCAGCTTCTCGTGGGTGGTGCGGCTCACGTACAAGGGCTGTCGGTCTGCCAGTTCCACTTTCTGAAAGTAGGTTTCCCGGTAGTCGCCCGTGCCGCCCTTGCGCTTGCGGGGTGTCGTTTTCTCCACTCGCACGGTTTTCACCTGTTGTTCCTCTTGGGTAATGTTCATTTCGCTGCCGGGCTGCGGTGCATCATCCGGCTGGCTCTCCCGCTTGGCGGGTACGCCCTGCGAGATAAGTTCCTTCATGAAATCCTCGTCTATCTTCGGCATCCCGCCGCTTTGCTTTGCCATATCATTGTAATTTGATGTAGTACACTATTTCGGTTATCAGTTCTTCCAAGTTGCTGCCCCTTACCAGCGGGCGGCTGGCGGGAAAGAGCGTGGAGCGGAACACCGCCTTTTTATCTACTACCAGTTCCTTTTTGTAGCGTTTGGTATCGGGGATAAAGGTTTTCATTAGCGGTAGTTCCAGTTCCTTAATGGTTTTGTCGTAGGCGGTGTAAAGGTCTGTTTTCTCCCGCCCGTCCACCATGTTCCAAAAGAGGTACAGCCCGGCAAGTCGGCAGGCTTCATTCCTCACCAATAGCTTTTGGATAGCCATTGCGAACGACAGGCTGCTTTCCAGCACCACTTTGTCGGCTGAAATGGGGGTGAAGATGTAGTCCATGCCAGCGAGGGAGTTTATCACGCCCTCGCTGTTCACCGTGCCGGGCAGGTCGAAAAACACTATATCCGGCACGTGTCCGGTGGCTATATGTTCGTCAGCCGTTGCAATCGCCTTTTCAGGTGAACTGCATAATACCGGGTAGGCTTTCTTCCCCAGCCGGGTAAACTGTTCATACGCCATTCGCTTGTAATCTTCATCCGCTCCGACCTGCTCGGCATCCCGCTTTCGCATCCCGGCAATGGAGTGTTGCGGGTAATCGCAATCCACCACCGCCACATCGTAGCCTTTGAGGTAGTAGAGGTAACTCGCCGCCAGCACGGTAAAGGTGGTTTTGCCGACCCCGCCCTTTTGGGTGGAAAAGGCGACATAAAGGGGTGTTTTCTCGTTTTCCATATTGCTTTCGTTCATTATTGGTTGATAGATTTGTTTATTGCTTTCAAACATTCTGTCTTTCATTCATTCTTTCAATATTGCCGTCTTGAAATATTGAAAGATTGTTTTATTTCAATCTTGTTTTATTGCTTTCATTGTAAGTATTCGATAAACTCCCTCGTATATTGGGTAACGTATGTTCATAATGTCGT
>OASV01000464.1_pt1 | contig 11074 bp, 9 predicted proteins | sample 1494921 | NCBI WGS metagenome assembly OASV01 (sample SAMEA2579918, study PRJEB22360) | human gut metagenome
GATGATCATGCTGCCCAGATCAACGCCCTGAACGTACGGGCCGATAGCCGCGGGTGCATTTTCCGTCGCGAGTACTTTGGTCATGATTTCTCCAGAATAACAGCTGATTAAATGTTCCCGGCCATTATAGGGAGGCCGGGATCCTTTACCAACCTCAATTAGTTGGCCAGCACCACATAATGAGAAAACTCTTTTTCGCAGTATTTGCATTTGAGTGCGATGTCATCAGCGCGTTTTTTCACTGCAAAACTGGATGAAACCGGCTCAGCATGACTGATGCAGTTGCTGTTCGGACAGACCAGCACGCTCTCAATACGATCCGGCAGGCCAGGATGGGATTTGCCGACCACTTCATACTCGTCGATGCGGTTGACGGTGGCATCCGGTGCGTACAGCGACAGCTGGTTGACCTGCTCGTCGGTCAGGAAGGTATTCTCGATTTTGATCAAGTCCTTGCGGCCCATCTCGCCCGACGGCAGGTTCAGGCCAATGGTGATGCGCTGATCGGTCTCGGTCAGTTTGAACAGCGTCAGCAGCTTAAAGCCCACCTGCGCAGGGATGTGGTCAATCACGGTGCCACGTTTGATGGCTTCAACCTGGAGTTTGTTATCGTGTGTCATGGTCGTCTCCCCTTACAGAGCTAAGTCGCGATTCAGAACCAGTGCCAGTAACGCCTGGCGGGCGAAGATACCGTTCCCGGCCTGCTGGAAATACCAGGCGTGCGGCGTTTTATCCACGTCTGTGGTGATCTCATCGATGCGCGGCAGCGGGTGCAGCACCTTCATGTTGTCGCGCGCGCCGTCGAGGTCGCTGGCGCGCAGGACAAACTGCGCCTTCACGTTGGCGTACTCGGAAGGATCCAGACGCTCTTTCTGCACGCGGGTCATGTAGAGAATATCCACGTGGCTCATCACCTCTTCGATGCTGGCGTGCAGGCTCCACGCAATGCCTTTTTCGTCCAGCATATCGAGAATGTACTGCGGCATCGCCAGCGCATCTGGGGCGATGAAGAAGAAGCGGTTGCCGTTAAATTTCGCCAGCGCCTGGGTCAGGGAGTGGACGGTGCGGCCATATTTCAGGTCGCCGACCATGGCGATGTTCAGGTTCTCCAGCGTGCCCTGCGTCTCCTGAATGGTGAACAGATCCAGCAGGGTCTGCGTTGGATGCTGGTTAGCACCGTCCCCGGCGTTCAGTACCGGGATGCCACCGGAAAACTCGGTCGCCAGGCGCGCCGCGCCCTCCTGCGGGTGGCGCATCACAATCGCGTCTACGTAGGTGCTGATCACTGAAATGGTATCCGCCAGGGTCTCGCCTTTTTTACCCAGCGACGTGTTGCTGCTGTCTGAGAAGCCCACCACGCTCGCGCCCAGGCGGTGCATGGAGGTTTCAAAGGAGAGGCGGGTGCGGGTCGAGGCTTCAAAGAAGCAGCTCGCAATCACCTTGTGCTTCAGCAGCTCCGGTTGCGGATTGGCCTTCAGTTTTGCCGCGGTTTCCAGAACCAGTTCCAGCTCTTCGCGGCTGAGGTCGTTTATGGAAATGATGTGTTTTTGATAAAGCGGATTCATGTTTATCTCCTGACGCCGGGCAAAAAAAAGCCCCTCAAATGAGGGGCTCTGGGAATAGGTTTAGCAACGGGAAGAAAAACGGCAGGCCAGCGTCTGATTTCAGACGCGGTAAGACGTTATGTCGTACACGCTTGACCATGCTTCCTCCCGGCAAATTGTCGGGCATTATACGCAGCTCGCTTTGCGGATCAAGCGATTTAATGCACGCTTTACTCAATGCAAACGGTTCTTTATGAATATTAATGCGTTCTGAGTAAATAATTAATTTGCTTATGCACCAGCGCGGTGCGCTTCACCACCCGAGGGGCGACCCAGACGATACTGCTTCCGGCCACCACGCCTAAAATTTCCGGTAACTGGTGATAATCCAGGATACGCGCCACCGCGCGGCCATATCCGGCAACGGTATGGATAAGGATAAATTCGCTATTGTGCTCAACGCTCACCACCATTTCGGACACGGTGCGCGCGGCATCAGGAGCCGGGCGCAGCTGGGGATTCAGCGAATAAATCTTTAGCCCTTTGGCATTTCGAATTTTTATGACACCGAGCAACTTGAGCAGACGTGAAACGGTGGACTGGCTGATGGTCTCAAAACCCCGCTCCTGTAAGTCGCGGCGGATCTCCTCCTGAGAGAGATAGCCCTTTTCCGCGATCAGACGCTGGCAGACCGTTAGCTGTAGTTGCTCTTTGGGAGAGTACTCTTCGTAATCCATCATAGTTCCCATATCAGTTCCCGAAATAACCGGTGACACCGCACCGATCCACAGGCCGGATAAGCGCAGCGCCATCCGGCAAATTACAACAACGCCCCCAGACTTAACGCCACCATAATCACCACCGTTAAAATCCCCAGCAGCGGCGCGACCCATTTCAGATAGCGCACGTAAGGCACGCGGGCGATAGCCAGCCCGCCCATTACGACGGCAGAGGTGGGAGTGATCAGGTTAACGATACCGGACGCCGACTGGTAAGCCGTAACCACCAGGTCGCGGTTGACGTTAGCGAAATCGGCAAGAGGCGCCATGATCGGCATCGTCAGAACGGCCAGGCCGGACGAAGAAGGTACAAGAAACGACAGCACCACCTCCAGCCAGTACATCACGTTGATGAACGCCACCGTCGATAAGCCGGTAACCATTCCCTCGGCGCTGTGCAAAATGGTGTGGGTAATCATGCCCTTATCCATGATCACTACGATACCGCGCGCGATACCGATAATCAGCGCGACGCCCAGCAAATCTCGCGCGCCGTTGATAAAGGTTGAGGTCAGTTCCTCTTCGCTCATGCGGGCGATCAGGCCGACGATTATTGCACTGGCGAGAAATACCGCTGAGATCTCCGCCATCCACCAGCCGAGCACCGCCACGCCGTAGATCATGACCGCGAAGGCAAGGGCGAAAATCACCAGGATGATTTGGCGCACCGGGGTGAATTCCAGCGACTGTTCGCCCTTGTTGCCGAGGAAGTGGGCGAGGTTCTCCTCCTGTTTGTCCGCAACGATGGAAAGAGACGGATCCTTGCGCACTTTGCGGGCATAGCGCATCACCCACGCCACGCAGATGATCCACCCTATGACCAGCAGCGCCACGCGCAGGGCGATACCGTTGGTGAAGGGGATCCCGGCGGCGTTGGCGGCGATCACTGTCGCGAACGGGTTAATGGTGGAGCCAAGCGTGCCGATCCCGGCGCCGAGCAGCACGGTGGAGGCGGCTACCACCGGGTCGAAACGGGCGGCCAGCATCACCGGTACCAGCAGGGTATAGAACGGCAGGGACTCTTCGGCCATGCCGTAAATGGTGCCGCCTGCGGCAAACAGCGCCATCAGGATCGGGATCATCCACTCTTCGCGACCGCGCAACCGGGTGGTGACGCGTTCGATCCCGGCGTCAATGGCCCCGGTTTTGGTGACGATCCCGAGGAATCCCCCGATGATCAGTATAAATAGCGCAACGTCGATCGCCCCGGCCTGGCCGGACTCGGGATCGTACAACCCGGCAATCGGGGCCATCAGCACGGAAACCAGCCCCTGCGGATGGGCCGCTACGTGCGCATAGGTTCCGGCAACCGGCACGTCCTTGCCGAGCGCCTCGTTCATGGCCATGTGATACTGCCCGGCCGGAACAATCCACGTCAGGACGGCAACGACGGCAATCAGAAAAAAGAGAATGGTGTATGCGGAGGGAAATTTGAACTTGCCCATGATGTTCTCCTGAAACCCGGCGCACCCCGCGGCGCGCCGGGCGGTGATTAGTCGCCGAGTGTCGCCACCATGACCGCTTTAATGGTATGCATGCGGTTTTCTGCTTCATCAAAGACGATAGAGTTCGGGGATTCGAAGACCTCTTCCGTCACCTCCAGCCCTTTCAGGCCATAGGCCATTTCGATTTCGCGGCCCACTTTGGTGTGCTCGTTGTGAAACGCCGGCAGGCAGTGCATGAACTTGACGTTCGGGTTGCCGGTGGCTTTCATGACGTCCGCGTTGATTTGATACGGCTTCATCAGGCTGACGCGTTCGGCCCACGCCTCTTTCGGCTCGCCCATGGAGACCCACACGTCGGTGTAGAGGAAATCCGTCCCGCGCACGCCTTCTTCCACGTCGTCGGTCAGGGTGATGCGCGCGCCCGTTTCTTTCGCGATGGCACGGCACTGCTCAACCAGACCCGCTTCCGGCCAGAAGGATTTCGGTGCCACCAGGCGGATGTCCATCCCCATTTTGGCCGCGCCGACCATCAGGGAGTTGCCCATGTTGTTGCGTGCGTCGCCGAGATAAGCAAAGCTTAGCTCCGGCAGGGTTTTGCCCGGCGCGTGCTCCAGCATGGTCATCAGATCGGCGAGGATCTGCGTCGGATGGAATTCGTCGGTCAGGCCGTTCCACACCGGTACGCCCGCGTATTCACCCAGCTCTTCAACAATCGCCTGGCCGTAGCCGCGGTATTCGATACCGTCATACATACGCCCCAACACGCGGGCGGTGTCTTTCATCGACTCTTTATGGCCGATCTGCGATCCGCTTGGGCCGAGGTAGGTCACCTGCGCACCCTGGTCAAACGCGCCCACTTCGAAGGCGCAGCGGGTGCGGGTGGAGGTTTTTTCAAAGATCAGGGCGATGTTTTTGCCGACCAGGGTTTGCTTTTCGCGTCCGGCTTTTTTGGCCGCTTTCAGCTCGATGGAGAGGTCGATCAGGTACTGGATCTCCGCCGGGGTGTAGTCCAGCAGTTTCAGGAAGTTGCGGTTTTTCAGGTTGATGGTCATATGGGAAATCCTTTTTAAATGTATGTTCAGTTACGAATCAACGTGCCTTTCTCGCCCGCCAGAATCTCTGCCCCATCGGCCAGCGCGCCGATCCCGGCAATGCCGTTGCAGGCTTCAACGGCCACTTTCGGCCCCATCGATCCGGCGTCAAACTGCATGCCTCTGAGCAGTTCTGGCGTCACCTGCGCCAGCGGGCGCTGGGTCGGTTTTCCCCAGTCGAGGTACACCGCGTCGGCATCGGTGAGGATCAGCAGGGCGTCGGCCTCAATCTGGCGCGCCAGCAGGGCGGCGGAGAGGTCTTTATCGATCACCGCCTCAATGCCGTGATAGCCGTTGGCGTTTTCCACCACCGGCACGCCGCCGCCGCCGTTGCAGATCACCAGGTGGTCGCGCAGGATCAGCGCCGTGATGGCGTCGCTCTCGACGATGCGTTTCGGCTGCGGTGACGGCACCACGCGACGGAAGTAGCTGCCGTCGGCCTTAAACACCCAGCCTTTTTCCGCGGCCAGCGTTTTTGCCTGGGCTTCGCTGTACACCGGGCCGATGTATTTGGTCGGGTTGCTGAACGCCGGGTCGGCGGCGTCCACTTCCACCTGCGTGAGCAGGACGCTCACCTCACGCTGCGGCAGGCTGTTTTTCAGCGCCTGCTGGAGCATGTAGCCGATCATCCCCTGGCTTTCGGCACCAAGAACGTCCAGTGGGTAAGGGGTCACTTTGTCGTAGGCGCTGTTCTGCAGCGCCAGCAGCCCGACCTGTGGACCGTTGCCGTGGACCAGCACCACGCGCCACTGCGCCGTGAGCCCGGCGATGGTGCGGGCGGCCTGCTCAATGTTCTGGCGCTGGATCTCTGCTTCCAGCGGCTCGCCGCGCTTCAGCAGCGCGTTGCCGCCAAGGGCCACAACCAGAGTGGGTTTTCGTTCCATGATGGCTCCTTTAAATTCCGTCGCGTTCCAGTGGGCAGCTCATGCAGCGTGCGCCGCCGCGGCCGCGTCCCAGCTCATCGCCCGGGATGGGCAGCACGGTGATGCCGGCTTTGTCGTACTTCTCGTTAGTCCAGACATTGCGCTCGTAGCCAATCACCACGCCGGGACGGATGGTCAGAACGTTGTTGGCGTCGTTCCACTGTTCGCGTTCGGCTTCAAAGGCGTCGCCGCCGGTGGTGATCAGGCGCACCTGGTTAATGCCGAGCGCTTTCTCGATGGCGTGCAGCAGGTCGGTTTCCTGGGTACGTTGCAGGCCGCCGCGCCCGTCCGGGGTGAGCGTCCAGCACTGGGCGTCTTTGCGCACCACTTCCGGGTAGACGGAGAAAGTGTCCACGTCGATGTGGGTCATCACGGTGTCGAGGTGCATGCAGGAGCGGTGTTTTGGCAGCTCAACGGCGATCACGCGCTCGGCCTGGCGGTGTTTGAACAGGCTGTTGGCGAGGAACTCCACGCCCTGCGGCGTCGTGCGTTCAGACATGCCGATCAATACCGCCCCGCGACCAATCACTAATACGTCTCCGCCTTCCAGGGTAGCGTGGTCGTAATTAATATTTTCATCGCCGAAATACTTAATAAAATCGCCGTCGGCAAATGCCGGATGCCAGCGATATATTGCCCGAAGGTTATTGGTTTCACGCTGACGGGCGGGTTTAGCCATCGGGTTAATGGACACGCCGTTATAAATCCAGCAGGAAGTGTCGCGGGTAAATAAATGGTTCGGCAGCGGCTTCATAATAAAGTCATTGGCCGTGTGGGTATCTACCACCATATTTTTGATGGCCGCCGGAATTTCGCCGTAGGTTAATCCGCCGCTTAATCTGCGCGCCAGTTCACGGTGCGGCATGTCCGCCAGCCAGCCGCGCACGTCGCCCGCAAAGGTAGGCCCGAGGCGATAGTCCGAGATTTGCGTCTCCAGCAGCCAGGCTTTCGCTTCTGTAATATCAAGCGTTTGTGTCAGGAGGTCGGTTAACAGCAGGACTTCCACACCCTGCTCGCGCAGCGTGTTTGCGAAGATATCATGCTCTTCACCCGCCCGTTCAACCGAGAGCACATCATCGAAAAGCAGTTCCTGACAATTCGATGGCGTTAAACGTTTCAGACTTAAATTTGGGCGGTGCAGCATAACGCTACGCAATTGACCAATTTCAGAACCGACGTAATGCTTTTCCATAATTATTCCTTTAACTGTTTTCAGAATAAAAAGGGCATGCGCCATGTGATGTGTTTAATTTCATGGCGGCTAAGCTCAATTGATTTCGTGGTTCATACTAGGCGGTTAAATAATCATTATTGTGATGCAGTTCACGCGAAAATGGATATTAAGGTGTTTGTTTTCATTTGCATGATTCGCATCAGATAATGATTAATTTCATATTATTGATACGTGAATAGCTAAGCAGCATTCGGTGGCAATATTTGTATTTGTTATTATTTTGTAGAATTTAATGTTTCGAAATAATTAGTTATATCATTGATTTTAAAAGTTAAAATTTGGTGTCTGGAATAGCTATGCAATAATGGCAGTTAACTATTTTTGACTTAAGGAAAATCCATAAATAATTATGGGGTTATAAAGGAAATTATTAAAGTGATAAAATGTGATACGGCAGCAGGTTTTGTGATTTACGCTTTCGATTCAGGAGGTTATGTTGGCGCTATCGCGCGCGCGAAATGAGGTTATGCATAACCGCTGCATAATTGCCTGTGTGTGATTAACAGTGAATTAACACCTTTCCCGATAAACATGCGCTCGCGCAAAGGTCACAGAAAAAGGGCTGGTATGGCAGCGCGAACTCTCGTATAAAAGACAAAAATGAAACGTTGTTTTACATTGAGGGTTTTCTCATGATCATCGGCAACATCCACCATCTCCAGCCCTGGCTGCCTGACGAACTGCGCCAGGCCATTGACTATATAAAGCGGCACGTCACCGACGCCACGCCGCCCGGCAAGCATGATATCGATGGCAACACTCTGTTTTATCTGGTCTCGGAAGACATGACTCAGCCGTTTGCTGAACGCCGCGCCGAGTTTCATGCGCGCTATCTGGACATCCAGATCGTGATGAAGGGTCAGGAAGGGATGACTTTCAGCACCCTGCCGCACGGTACGCCGGATACCGACTGGCTGGCGGACAAAGACATCGCGTTCCTGCCGGAAGGCGAGCAGGAGAAAACCGTGGTGCTGAGCGAAGGGGATTTTGTGGTGTTCTGGCCTGGCGAAGTCCATAAGCCGCTGTGCGCGGTGGGGGCGCCTGCTAAGGTGCGAAAAGTCGTGGTGAAAATGCTGATTGAATAACTCCCTTACCCCTCACCCTAACCCTCTCCCCACAGGGGAGAGGGGACTGCACCGAGCCGTCTTTTCTCCCTCGCCCCTTTGGGGAGAGGGCCGGGGTGAGGGGGACAATCTGTGATCCAGCTTAAATTTCCCGCACTCCCTCCTCATCTCCCATTTACCTGCGCTTTTTCTGCGTCATAGTATGATCGTTAAATTATTGAACGCTGTTCTATAATGTAGAACAAAATGATTCAGCAAGGAGATCTCATGCCGCAGCCTGTGTTGTTTACGGGAATCATTCCCCCTGTCTCCACCATTTTTACCGCCGATGGCCAGCTCGATAAGCAGGGCACCGCCGCGCTGATCGACGATCTGATCGCCGCAGGCGTTGATGGCCTGTTCTTCCTCGGCAGCGGCGGCGAATTCTCCCAGCTCAACGCCGAAGAGCGTAAAACCATTGCCCGCTTTGCTATCGATCATGTCGATCGTCGCGTGCCGGTTCTGATCGGCACCGGCGGCACCAACGCCCGGGAAACCATTGAACTGAGCCAGCACGCGCAGCAGGCGGGCGCGGACGGCATCGTGGTCATCAACCCCTACTACTGGAAAGTCTCGGAAGCGAACCTGATTCGCTATTTCGAACAGGTGGCCGACAGCGTCACGCTGCCGGTGATGCTCTATAACTTCCCGGCGCTGACCGGGCAGGATCTCACGCCAGCGCTGGTGAAAACCCTCGCCGACTCGCGCAGCAACATCGTAGGCATTAAAGACACCATCGACTCCGTCGCCCATCTGCGCAGCATGATCCACACCGTCAAAGCGGCCCACCCGCACTTCACCGTGCTGTGTGGCTACGACGATCATCTGTTCAATACCCTGCTGCTCGGCGGCGACGGAGCGATCTCGGCGAGCGGCAACTTTGCGCCGCAGGTGTCGGTAAATCTTCTGAAAGCCTGGCGCGATAAGGATGTGGCGAAAGCGGCTGAGTATCATCAGACCTTGCTGCAAATCCCGCAGCTGTATCAGCTGGATACGCCGTTCGTGAACGTCATTAAAGAGGCGATTGTACTTTGCGGTCGCCCGATCTCCACGCACGTGCTGCCGCCCGCTTCACCGCTGGACGAGCCGCGCAAGGCGCAGCTGAAATCCCTGCTGCAACAGCTCAAGCTCTGCTGAGCCGGAAGATAACCATGACCATCGAGAAAATTTTCACCCCACAGGACGATGCGTTTTACGCGGTGATCACCCACGCGGCGGGGCCGCAGGGCGCGCTGCCGCTGACCCCGCAGATGCTGATGGAATCCCCCAGCGGCAACCTGTTCGGCATGACGCAAAACGCCGGGATGGGCTGGGACGCCAACAGGCTGACCGGCAAAGAGGTGCTGATCATCGGTACCCAGGGCGGCATCCGCGCCGGGGACGGACGCCCGGTTGCGCTGGGCTACCACACCGGGCACTGGGAAATTGGCATGCAGATGCAGGCGGCAGCGAAGGAGATCACCCGCAACGGTGGGATCCCGTTCGCGGCCTTCGTCAGCGACCCGTGCGACGGGCGCTCTCAGGGCACGCACGGGATGTTCGACTCCCTGCCGTACCGCAACGACGCGGCGATCGTGTTTCGTCGTCTGATCCGCTCCCTGCCGACGCGCCGGGCGGTGATCGGCGTGGCAACCTGCGATAAAGGGCTGCCTGCGACCATGATCGCGCTGGCCGCCATGCACGATCTGCCGACCATTCTGGTGCCGGGCGGCGCGACGCTGCCGCCGACCGTGGGTGAAGATGCGGGCAAGGTGCAGACCATTGGCGCGCGCTTTGCCAACCACGAGCTGTCGTTGCAGGAGGCCGCCGAGCTGGGCTGTCGCGCCTGCGCGTCGCCGGGCGGCGGGTGTCAGTTTCTCGGCACGGCGGGCACCTCTCAGGTGGTTGCGGAAGCGCTGGGTCTGGCACTGCCGCACTCCGCGCTGGCACCGTCCGGGCAGGCGGTGTGGCTGGAGATCGCTCGCCAGTCGGCGCGGGCGGTGAGCGAGCTGGATAACCGCGGCATCACCACGCGCGATATCCTCACCGATAAGGCCATCGAAAACGCCATGGTGCTCCACGCGGCGTTCGGCGGTTCCACCAATTTACTGCTGCACATACCGGCCATCGCCCACGCGGCGGGCTGCACCCTTCCTGACGTCGCGCACTGGACGCGCATCAACCGTAAAGTTCCGCGCCTGGTGAGCGTCCTGCCCAACGGTCCGGACTATCATCCGACCGTGCGCGCGTTCCTGGCAGGCGGCGTGCCGGAGGTGATGCTCCACCTGCGCGATCTCGGCCTGCTGCATCTGGATGCCATGACCGTGACCGGCCAGACGGTGGGAGAGAACCTCGACTGGTGGCAGGCTTCGGAACGTCGGGCGCGCTTCCGTCAGTGCCTGCGCGAGCAGGACGGCGTCGATCCGGATGACGTGATCCTGCCGCCCGAGAAGGCCAAAGCGAAAGGGCTGACCTCAACGGTCTGCTTCCCGACGGGCAACATCGCGCCGGAAGGATCGGTGATCAAGGCCACGGCGATCGACCCGTCGGTGGTCGGTGACGATGGCGTTTACCGCCACACCGGTCGGGCGCGGGTGTTTGTCTCAGAAGCGCAGGCGATTAAGGCCATCAAGCGGGAAGAGATTCAGCAGGGCGATATCATGGTGGTGATCGGCGGCGGACCGTCCGGCACCGGTATGGAAGAGACCTACCAGCTCACCTCCGCGCTGAAGCATATCTCGTGGGGCAAAACGGTGTCGCTGATTACCGATGCGCGCTTCTCGGGCGTGTCGACGGGCGCCTGCTTCGGGCACGTGTCGCCGGAGGCGCTGGCGGGCGGGCCGATTGGCAAATTGCGGGATAACGACATCATTGAGATTGCCGTGGATCGTATGACCCTGACGGGCAGCGTGAACTTTATCGGCACGGCGGACACCCCGCTGACGCCGGAAGAGGGGGCGCGCGAGCTGGCGCGGC
>OASV01000469.1_pt1 | contig 10861 bp, 9 predicted proteins | sample 1494921 | NCBI WGS metagenome assembly OASV01 (sample SAMEA2579918, study PRJEB22360) | human gut metagenome
TCCCGCTCCGGCGTGCGCGAAAAAGCCAGACGTGGTGGCGGAGCCGCAAAGCGCGGCGCAATCCCCGGATATGGCGATCCCGTTCGGGGTGAAATTTACCGGTTATGCCCGCTACGGCGCGCACTTCCAGGCCGCCGATCAGAAATACGTGGCGGTGGACGGTTCCTACAACGGCGCCTCCGCGATTGGTCGTCTGGGTAACGAGGGCAACGGTGGGGAATTCCAGCTCTCTAAAGCCTTCAAGGGTGATAACGGCGCCATCTGGGACATCAACGTGATGATCGACCACTGGGGCGACGAAGTTAACCTTAAAAAAGCCTACGCGGGCGTGACCAACATTATGGCCTCCAACCCGAACGCCTATTTCTGGGCGGGTCGTGACTTCCATCAGCGTCCACAGCAGGGCATTAACGATTACTTCTGGATGAACCACGACGGCCAGGGTGCCGGTGTGAAAAACTTCGACATCGGCGGCGTGCAGTTTGACGTCGCTGCCGTGGCGGCAGTGGAATCCTGTAGCCCGGAAGTGATGGAGGATGAAGCCAACCCATCGCGCATCACCTGTACCGGCGGTTCCGGCACGGGCGACAAAGGCAACTACGCCGCGACGTCAAAAATTCACGGCATGAAGCTCGGCCCGATCGACATGGAGCTGTACGCTAACTACGGCTTTGACTCCAAAGCGGTTGAAAGCGACGAGCGCCTGAACGCCTGGCAGGGCGGCGTGGTGCTGAGCCACACCAACGACAGCGGCGTGAACAAGGTGATCGCGCGTTACTCCGATAATGCGGACAACAGCGTGTTCAACAAAACCGAGGATCTGACCACGGTTTACGCCAGCTTCGAAGGGTTATACAAATTCACCCAGGCCACGCAGGTAGAGTACATCCTCGCCTTCCACGACTACGACAACAGTCGTGATAAGACCGACAACCGTAAGAACTACAACGCCATCGTGCGCCCAATGCACTGGTGGAACGACGTTCACTCCACCTGGCTCGAAGCGGGCTGGCAGCACGTTGATTATGACAACGGCGGCGATAACAAGGGCTGGAAGCTGACCCTGTCGCAGAACATGTCTATCGCCATGGGTCCGGAGTTCCGTCCAATGCTGCGCTTCTACGTGACCGGCGGCAAAGTGGATAACGAACGCACCGCCCGCGTGAATAATACCAAAGACGAAACGCTGGACGACTTCAACGTCGGCGCGATGTGGGAGGCGTGGTTCTAGCAAGGTAAACGCAAAACGGCAACGCAACGTTGCCGTTTTTAGTGTTTTCTCCCTCTCCGCGTGGGAGAGGGCTGGGGTGAGGGCATCAGGCCGCACACAACCCGGCTATATCCCATGTTATGCTACAAAAAAAATCAACATAACAGGGGAGAACATGGGTTCCACACGCAAAGGGATGTTAAACGTCCTGATCGCCGCCGTTTTATGGGGAAGTTCAGGGGTTTGCGCGCAGTACATCATGGAGAAAAGCCACATTTCTTCGCCTTACCTGACCATGGTTCGCCTGCTGTTTACCGGCGTGATCCTGCTGACGCTTTCTTTCGTTCACGGCGACAAGATTTTCTCGGTCATCAAGCATCGCAAAGATGCCCTCAGCCTGCTGTTCTTCTCTCTGGTTGGCGCGCTCACCGTGCAGCTCACCTTCCTGCTGACGATTGAAAAATCCAACGCGGCTACCGCCACCGTGCTGCAGTTTCTGTCACCGACCATTATCGTGGCCTGGTTTGCGCTGGCGCGGAAAAAGCGTCCCGGCGTGTTTGTCCTGTCAGCGATTTTTACGTCGTTGATCGGTACTTTCCTGCTGGTGACTCACGGCGACCCGACCTCGCTCTCCATCTCCCCTGCCGCGCTGTTCTTCGGTATCGCCTCGGCCTTTGCCGCCGCGTTTTACACCACGTATCCCTCAACACTTATTGCCCGCTACGGCACGCTGCCGATTGTCGGCTGGAGTATGTTGATTGCCGGGCTCATGCTGACGCCGTTCTACGCCGGACGCGGGACCACCTTTGTGATTGACGGCGGCCTGCTGCTGGCCTTCTTCTACCTGGTGGTAATCGGTACGGCGCTGACATTTAGCCTGTATCTGAAAGGCGCACAGATGATTGGCGGGCCGAAGGCAAGCATTCTGAGCTGCGCCGAGCCGCTGAGCAGCGCATTACTGTCGGTGGTTTTGCTGGGTGTGGCGTTCACCCTGCCGGACTGGCTGGGGACGCTGTTGATTGTGTCGTCGGTGGTGCTGATTTCGATGGATTCGCGTAGAAGGGTTAAGGCATCGGCGTAGCCTGATGTCCCCTCTCCCCATAGGGGAGAGGGGACATTTGGTTTACTTCGCCTTAACCTTCCCGGCCACCAGCAGCGCTGTCAGCAACATCAGCGTACCGGAAATCACCAGCGGCGACGTCAGTCCCAGATGGTCCAGTGCAACGCCGCCCACCGCCGCGCCGCAGGTGTTTGCCAGTTGGATCACGGCCACCTGAATCGACCCGGCTTTCTCCGCCTGATCGGCCAACGAGCGAGTAATCCACGTCGACCAGCCCACCGGCACCAGCGCAAAGGCAAAGCCCCAGATAACCGCAATCGCCGAGGCGACCCACTTATCGCTACCCCACAGCACCAGCACCGTGGCACTCACTGCCAGTACCAGCGGCGCGCCAGCCAGCGCCACTTTCAGGGAACGTTTCAGGAACTGGGACGACAGCGACGTACCGACAAAGCTGGCGATACCAAAGCTCAGCAACACCAGGGTCAGACCATCCACGTCAAAGCCCGCCATGGTCATATACACCGGACGGATATAGGTGAAGAAGGCAAACTGCCCGGCAAAGGCCATAAAGATGGCGGTCATCCCCGCCAGCACACCCGGACGCTTGAGGAGGCTGAACATATTCTGTTTGTGATGCGCCGCTTCGCCCGGCAGGGACGGCAATGCCTTCCATACCCAGATAATACAGAGCACGCCCATCACCGCCGCCGCGTTGAAGACGTTACGCCAGCCGATGATCCCGCCGAGGAAGCTGCCCAGCGGCGCGGCAATCACCAGCGCGATGGAGACCGCACCGAAGATGACGGACAGCGCTTTCGGCACCGTACGCGCGGGTACCAGGCGCATGGTGAGCGAGGCGGACATCGCCCAGAAACCGCCAAGACCCAGTCCCAGACAGGCGCGCCCCAGCAGCAACAGGGTGAAGCTCTCCGCGAAGGAGACCAGCAGGCAGGAGAGCGTCAGCAGGACGCTGAAAAGAATAACCACTTTGCGGCGGTCAATGGCGCCAATCACCTGCGTAATAAACAGACTGGCGAACATCGCCACAAAGGCGGTCACGGTAACAGACTGCCCCGCCACGCCTTCGGAAATGCCGAGATCCTGCGCCATCGGCGTCAGCAGGCTGACCGGCAGAAACTCGACGGTGATCAGACAGGCAACGCAGAATGCCACGGAGAAAACCGCCGACCAGTTGGGGCGTGAAACCTCTTTGGTCTGCGGTCTGGTCGAAGGCTGGATATGTTCTGTCATGGCGTCACCTGAAGATAAAAACGTGCGGAAAAGTCGCGCAGTTTATCATCAAAAGTGTGACGGATTTAACGTTTAGACAACTTTTGTGGTTTTTAGAGGGAATTAATGCAGGTAAAACACGCCCTCTTCCGGCAGGAAAAGCTGGTTATAGCGTAGCTGAAAGGCATTAAGCTCCTGCGGGTCGGGCTCCATCTCGCGCATAAAGCCGAGCGCCAGACGAATTTGCGCATCGGTGATCGGCGCACCCAGGCGGGCTTTACGCAGCAGACGGTGCCACGTGTGCAGGTTCTCTTCACTGCCGTCGACAATGCAGACCTGCCAGATCAGCAATACCTGCGCCGCGTTTTGCAGATGCGCCTCGTCCGGGCGTTCAAGATAACGGATAAACTCATTCCCGGCTGTTTTACCGAACTGATCGATCATCGACTCAACCGGCATTGGGGTGATTCCCAGCCGTTCGCTTAAACGTTTGATGGCGCGGCGGGAATCTGAGGTCAGGACACGAAATCCCACCACAAACACCACGGCAAGCGTTGCCAGCATTATCCAGACCATGCGTTCTCCTCAGACTAGCCGCTTATCATAGCGGGAAACGCAAGGCCTCGACAGCGGGCAAAATGCTATTAGTGTAGTGAAAAGAGGTGGAAAATCATTCTAAAAGCGGATCGCCGCGCTGAAGCCCCTTTTGCAGTGCCTCGTGGAAGCGCGCAGGATCCTGCATCTGCGGCGCATGACCCATATCGTTAAATTCCACCAGCGTCGCGTGCGGAATGCGTTTTGCCGTCTCTTTCCCCAGCACCGCATAGTTGCCGAGCGTCTTGCGGATCTCCGGCGGGGCGAGATCTTTCCCGATGGCGGTGTTGTCCTTCGTGCCGATCATCAATAATACCGGCATCTTCAGCTCACTAAATTCGTAGATCACCGGCTGGGTGTAGATCATGTCGTAGAGCAGCGCCGAGTTCCAGGCCACGCGCGCTTTGCCCGGCCCGTTGTTCAGCCCGGCGAGCATGGTCACCCAACGCTCGTATTCCGGCTTCCACTCCCCAGCGTAGTAGGTGTTTTTCTCGTACTGACGAATACCGTCGGCACTGACTTTCAGTTCGCGCTGGTACCACTGGTCGACGGTAATATGCGGAACACCGCGCGCTTTCCAGTCTTCCAGCCCAATCGGATTGACCATCACCAACTGTTCCACCTGCTGCGGCCACATTAGCGCGTAGCGCGTCGCCAGCATGCCGCCGGTCGAATGCCCGATAACCGTCACGCGATCGACACCCAGGGATGCGAGCAGCGCATGGGTATTGTCCACCAGCTGCTGGAAGGTGTACTGATACCGCTCCGGCTTGGTGGATTTACAGAAACCGATCTGGTCGGGTGCCACCACGCGATAACCCCTGGCCGAGAGCGCGCGGATCGTGCCGTCCCAGGTTCCAGCGCAGAAGTTTTTGCCGTGCATCAATACCACGGTGCGACCGTTGGGTTTTTCCGGCTTAACGTCCAGATAAGCCATATCCAGAGACTGGTTTTGCGAGGTAAAGGTAAAGTGTTTTACCGGCCAGCCATAATCGAAACCTTCCAGCTTCTCGCCGTAGGAAGGGGTATCCGCGGCCATTGCGGGTGACGCCAGCGCCATCAGCAGCGCAAGGCAGGATAATCGTCGGGTTAACATGCGGGCTCTCCATAACAAAACGGTCAAATGCCGCGCAGCGCGGCAGCAAAAATAAACTGTAGAGCATGCAGGGGAGCGGGTCTGTAAAGCGGAGTAAAGGTGGGATGTAAAATATCCTTAAGTCAAGCTCATATGTTATATGCAATTTCAGAAGATGCCAGCATCATTACAGCTTGCCGACATCACGACCTCATAATCGACAAATAGCCTGTTTGCGGGCGCTTTTCTTAATTTCATAAAACTATTACTCACTCATTATCCTTACATTAAGCAAGGCTATAACCTTGTTTAAACTGAATTCAGGATGATGCTATGGATACAATAGAGGAATCTGGTGGGACGTATTTCTATCGCGGGAATTCGAATGTAACCCCACAGGAGCTATTTTTGCTGATATTCGCTGAGGGTCTGGCGAACCATTTGGGCGTAACGATAGAGACTGCTGCAACAATCCTTGCAGGTCAGCCTTTAATACCCAAGCGTAAGGTGTTAGGCGCGTCAGGCTCGCGTACAAGTGTTGCCTCCAAACTAGCACGTCGCATATTAAAGGGAGTCCGCTTTCCTGGAGGTATGAGGGTGGAGACCATGATCGGTATGGGTAAAACAAGACAAACAAATAAGGTTGGGGCAGTAGTTGGAAGGGTTGTTCCGTTCGTCGGCTATGCCCAGGCAGTCATTGTTTTTGCCCTTGTGGCCAAAGAAACCAGAAACAAGTACAACCTGATAGCCCGACCGAAAGATCGGATCGAATGGACATACTTCTAATGTTATTGCCTGATGATCAAGAATTTTTGGATTACATCACTGAAAACTACAGTGAACTGAAACGTCCCGCCCAGAAGGAATGGACCTTCCAGGAGCATTTTAACCTCGTTCCTGAAGATCTTGAGGATATGCTGCTTGACCTTTTCAATCGCTATGGGATTGAGTACAGCAACTTTGTTCTGGACAACTATTTTGAGCCGGAGCTGTTTTGGTTCCAGTTTGGACTTCGAAAGAAGTTTCGGGATCGACAGTATAAGCCGCTAACGCTCGAAATGATTATTGAGTCTGCCAAATCCGGACACTGGTTATATGATTAAGGGGCGGCTTGCCCCTTACGTTCTTTACGCTGACTGGCGCTCGTTCCAGGCATCGCTAAAGATGATGTTCCCGTCGTTATGCTTCCAGGTGATTTTCTCGTAACGTAGTTCAACCGTTTCCATATGGTTTTCGTTAGGGTTATCGCCTGGTGCCATCGCGGGCGAGATAGAAACGACCCTGACGCCTTCGAGCAGCATAGTAAAGTATTCTTCTTCCAGGCCGGAGTAGTTAATCCTGTACCATTTTATCTCAGCAGAGACCAGGCTTTGCCCTGTCGCTACCGCTTTATAGAGATATGGGCTTGAGCAATCGAATTCTTTAATGATTAACATAGGGGAATGTATGCGCGTACCGGTTATTTTGCCGGTGGCGTTATCATTTGGAATCATGAGGTTATGATGGAACCCCTTTACCTCAATGCTGCATTCTCTGTGCTGAACATCAACTCCGCCTTTGATTAATGCTCCACCGTCATCCTTAAGCCATAAGTAAGCTGGTATAGCCATGTTAATTTTTTCCTTGAGAACGTTGTAATAGTCAAACACCGGGTTGTGTTCTGGCTAGCGGTTGGCTTGAAAACTCAATTCATGTTCTTCTTTTTAGTGCGCCTATCTCCCCCCAGCCTATGCCCGGTGCGGCTATAAAAGTTCAATCCAGGTCATGTTTACGCCTGGTCGATCTCTTTTTGAGATATTGACCAGGCATTTTTTAACCATATTAAGAAGTCAGATTATGAACGCTCCAGAAAACACCGTATTACAACCGGTCCTCTGGCGACCGACTGCTGGTGGAGTGGAAAAATGAGCCGTAATCTTTTTCTGAGGAGTAGCGGGAAGGGAAAAAAGCCCGACGGTCAGCCGGGCAAAGAAGTTACCTGCACACTCAGGCTGTTTTCAATTTCTGCACTCGCCTTTCGCGACGAATTTTACGTTCTTCCAGCACCGCAACCATCGCCATCAGAACGATACAGCCAATGGCTGGCGCATCCAGCGCCGCAAAGGTGCCTGCCCAGCCGGTGAGGCCGAAAATTGGCGTACCGTCGGCAATCATCCCCAGCCCCAGCTTGGCGAAGCTGTCGCCGATCAGGTAAGCGAAGGTGCCTTTAATCCCATCGGCTGCGCCGATCGCTTTTTTCGGTACAAAGCCGACCGCCGCCACGCCAATCAGCAGCTGTGGACCAAATACCAGGAAGCCGAGCGCAAACAGGGAAGCCAGGTAAACATACTGGTTGCTGGCGTGCTGGTAGACGCCGAGCGTGGCGATAATCAGCGCCAGCGCGACGCAGGCCACCAGCGCGCGGCGGCCATTGGCGAGATCCGAGAGCCAGCCCCACAGCAGCGTGCCGACCAGCGCGCCCACTTCAAACAGGGTGAAGCCCTGAATCGCGACTTCTTTAGAAAGCTTCAGCTCCTGGAAGGCATACACCGTCGACCACTGGTCGATGCCGATACGCACCACGTACAGGAAGATGTTTGAGAAGCACAACAGCCAGATCACTTTGTTTTTCAGCACGTACTCAACAAAGATCTGCCATTTGGTCATCTCGTTTTTTTCGGTCTCTTTGTCCTCTTCGCTGATCTCCTCGCCGAACAGCTCTTCGGCTTTGCCGAGGCCGTAAGATTCCGGGGAATCGCTGCCGAAGCGCAGGCCGATAAAGCCGACAATCAGGGCGATAATCGACGGGAAGATAAACATGCCGATCACGTGGCCATCGAACAGATAGTTCGCGCCGAACAGCGCCACGCCTGCCGCGCCCGCACCGCCGAGGTTATGCGAGATGTTCCACATGCCGAGGTACGAACCACGCTTACGGCGCGGGGTCCATTTGGTGATGGTGGAGTAGCTGCACGATCCGCCGGTACTCTGGAAGAAACCACTCAGGGCATAGAAAGCGATCATCAGGAACAGGCTCACGGAGCCTGCGCCCATGCTGGCGCTGAAGCCGAGCATACAGATGGCGGAGAGAATCAGCATAAACGGCAGGAACTGCTTGGTATTTTTACCGTCCGCATAGTAGGAAACCACCGTTTTCCCCACCCCGTAGGTGATGGAGAATCCCAGGCCAATCATCCCCAGCTGCGTCATGCTCAGCCCGTAGGTCGAGATCATGTCGTTCTGCGCAATGTTAAAGTTTTTGCGGATCAGGTACATGGTCAGGTAGCCGATGAAGACCACCAGATACGACTGCATGAACGGTTTGAACCACATTTTGCGCCGCACGTCGAGCGGCAGATCCAGGGTCGGCTTGCGCACCTGATTGAGGAAGGCCAGCATGGTTTGCTCCTGAGCTGATTTTTACCTGCGAATGGCAGGCATTGTAAAAATCAGCCGGGAGAGATGCCTGAGACAGCGTCCAGGTAAAACCGGGAAAATTTCTTAGTTTTGCGCCACTCGGCAGTAAAAGGTGAAGTGTGTCACGCTTCGCGCGGGGCCTGCGCGTGCAGGAAGGGCAGCAGCAGCAGGGCAGAGATCCCCGCCGCGATGGCGATGACCGCGAAGAAACCGCTCCAGTGCCAGGTGTCGATCACCCGCGCCAGGGGCCAGCCGGAGAGCGATGCGCCAAGATAGGCAAACAGCCCGACAAACCCCGTCGCCGCACCCGCCGCCTCTTTGTGCGAGCACTCCGCCGCCGCCATGCCGATCAGCATCTGCGGGCCAAACACGAAGAAGCCGATGGTGAAGAAGCATGCCGCCTGCATCACGTAGCTGGCGAACGGCATCAGCCACAGCGAGCCGACGGAGAGCAATATCCCGGCGGCGAAGATCAGGTTCATCGGGCCTCGGTTGCCGTTAAACAGCTTGTCCGAGCCCCAGCCTGCCACCAGCGCGCCGATAAATCCGCCCAGCTCGAACATCGTGACCGCCGAGTTGGCGGTGACCAGATCCACCCCGAGCGTCTCCGACATGTACAGATTGCCCCAGTCGTTGATCGCCGCACGTACCACGTAAACCAGCACGTAACAGAGCGAGAGTAGCCAGATGTAGGGATTTTTCAGCACGTATTTGGTCAGGATCTCTTTGCGGGTCAGCCCCGCCCCTTCCTGCTGTTGGGCAATCTCCATCTCGTCGTGCCGCCAGTCGCCCACCGCAGGCAGTCCAACGGTTTGCGGCTTGTCGCGCAGGCGCCAGCAGAGGAACAGCCCGGCAACAATCGCCAGGCCCCCGGCAATCATCATCCCTGCGCGCCAGCCGTAGTGCAGCGCCGCCGCACCGACCACCATCGGGATCAGCGCCCCGCCGACGTTATGCGCGGTGTTCCAGATTGCCCACCAGCCGCCGCGCTCGTTGCGCGAGTACCAGGCGGTGAGCAGGCGGGCACAAACCGGCGCTCCCCAGCCCTGGAAAAAAGCGTTCAGCGCCCACAGCAGGGCAAAGGCCCACAGCGAGGTGGAGAAGCCGAACAGGATATTTACCACGCCGGTGGCAATCAGCCCGACGCCCATAAAGTAGCGCGCGTTGGAGCGGTCGCTGACGATGCCGGAGAAGAACTTCGACAGGCCGTAGGTGATGTAAAACAGCGTCGCCAGCAGGCCGATATCGGTACGCGTCATCACGCCGCTGGCGAGGATTTCCGGCGCGGCGGCGTTAAAGCTTTTGCGGGTAAAGTAAAACAGCGCATAGCCAAGCCAGATGGTCATCAGGATATGGCGACGCCAGTAGCGGTAGCGCGCGTCAATTTCCGCTTTGTCGCCTAGCGGTGAGGCGTTGGCAGGCATTTTAAACATGGTGGTTCCTTAGCGGCAGGCTGACGCTAACGCGCGTCCCGTGGGTACAGGAGATAGCCAGCGTGCCACCCAGCGCCTTCACGCGCTCGCGCATGCCCGCCAGGCCAAAACCCTGCTGGCCGGAGCCCGGCGGCAGGCCGCAGCCGTCGTCTTCAATCACCAGCGTCAGGCGATCGTTATGCTGGCCGCCCTGAATGGTGACCGCGCTGGCATTGGCGTGTTTGACGATATTATTCAGCCCTTCCTGACAGACGCGGAACAGCGTCACGCGCTGGCCTTCACTCAGCGCAGATTCATTAATTCGCCAGTCGAGATGGCTGACAATGCCGCGGCTTTCCAGCTCCATCTCGCGCATCAGGGAGCGTATCGCCTGCTCAAGTGACAGGTCGTCAAGCTGGCGCGGACGCAGCCGTCCCAGCAAGCGGCGAACGGCGTCATAAACCCCCAGCGAAAGCTGTTCGATATGCGCCCCGCCCTGCTTCACACCGGCATTTTCCGCCGCCAGACGCTGGACAATGCCCGCCTGGGTGCGGATGGCGGTGATGGTCTGGCCGATGTCATCATGCAGCTCACGGGCGACCTCCTGCCGCACGCTCTCTTCCGTCTCCAGCAGACGCTCCGCCAGACGGCGATTACGCGCCAGCTCGTTTTGCAGAGACTGGTTCAGCTCGCGCAGACGCTGGATCCCCGCCCCCAGCAGCAGCCCGGTCAGGCTTTGAGCCAGCAGGGAAAGCAGCAGGTCCACCGGATGGTCGTGCCAGGTCTGGCTGGCAATGAGCGCGATGGCGTTCATCAGCGTGGCAATTAAGGCGCCCTGCCAGCCGTAGTGCCAGGCGAGGGCGATGATCGGCAGCGCCAGA
>OASV01000473.1_pt1 | contig 10799 bp, 9 predicted proteins | sample 1494921 | NCBI WGS metagenome assembly OASV01 (sample SAMEA2579918, study PRJEB22360) | human gut metagenome
GTTTCCGAATGCTCGCCCACCGGCCGGGGGGAGATGGCATCCGCCAGCCTGCCGCGCATTCCGGAGGTGTAAATCCGGGTGATGACGCCGCTTTCAATATGCTCGATCAGCGCGTCATTGCAGGTCATCAGCGAGCTGGAGGCCAGCGTCAGGTTTTTGAAACCCATTCGCGCCAGCAGCGCCACGACGGTGTTGATCACCCGGTCGCCTTCGCGAAACGCGTGGTGGAAAGAGATGGTCATCCCGTCCTGCAGGCCGCAGCGCTTCACCGCCTCTTCAACGGAGGCGCAGAGTTTGCGGCTGTGCTTCGCGTCAGCATCCGCCAGCCACGGCGTCGCGCTGTGGGCGGTATCAAACGGTTTTAAGCCCCGCAGATGGGGGAAATTCATATGGAGAAGTTCAGTCTGGTTCATTCTGTCATCCTTACCGACGCACGCCGGAGGCCGCCGCGCGCTCCAGCACCACCTGCGCGTGGTTAATAATCGGTGCATCCACCATTTTGCCGTTGAGCGACACCACGCCCAGGCCGTTACGCTCGCCCTCTTCTGCCGCCTCAATCACTCGCTTCGCGTGTTCCACCTCTTCCTGCGTCGGGGCGTAAGCGTTATGCAGCAGGTCAATCTGGCGCGGGTTAATCAGCGATTTGCCGTTAAAGCCCATCTTGCGGATCAGATCGACCTCGCGCAGGAACCCGGCCTCGTCGTTAACGTCTGACCACACCACGTCGAAGGCGTCGATGCCCGCCGCACGGGCGGCGTGCAATACGGCGCAGCGGGCGTAGAACAGCTCGGTGCCGTCGCCGCGCTCGGTCTGCATATCCATCACATAATCAAAGGCGGCCAGCGCGATGCCGATGAGGCGCGGGGAGCTGCGGGCAATCGCCACGGCATTTATCACGCCAATGGCCGATTCAATCGCCGCCATGACGCGGGTAGAGCCGACTTCGCGGCCGCACTCGCGTTCAATACGCGCCAGGTGACCCTCCAGCTCGTAGATATCGTCCGGGGTGTCCGTTTTCGGCAGGCGAATTACGTCCACGCCCGCCCGCACGGCGGCTTCCAGATCCAGCAGGCCAAACGGCGTGCTCAGCGGGTTAATGCGCACCACGGTTTCGATATCCTGATACATCGGGTGCTGTAGCGCGTGGAACACCAGCATGCGCGCGGTGTCTTTCTCGCGCAGGGCAACGGCGTCTTCCAGGTCAAACATGATGGAATCAGGCCGATAGATAAAGGCGGTGGAAAGCATGGCGGCGTTGGCGCCCGGCAGGAACAGCATACTGCGGCGGAGTTTGCTCATTTCAGCGCCCCCCAGTTGATGGTTTGATCATCGGCGGCACGCATCAGCGCGCTTTGCAGGCGGGCGCGAATAACACAGTCCAGCGCCCCTTTATCTTCAATAATGATGAGTCCTTGGTGCACGTTCATGGCGCGCAATGTGTCGTTGACCACCTGGCGAATCTGCTCGCCAAACTGCTTAATCACTTCACTGTGGATGACTATCTCCAGCTCGCCGTGAGCGGGAGCGATTTTCACCATCAGGTCGCTGGACTCCTGCGTGCCGGCCAGCGCCTCCCTTACAATATTCATGATAAATTCCTGGTAGTTATGCGACTTCGGCACTCGCACGGTAATGCGTTTCGAGATGCGCGAAGGTGGAGTCCGGGACAATCTCCCGGATCCGGGAAAACTGCTGTGTCTTGAGTAAACGGCGCACTTCGGACGCGGAAATGGCGTTGCCGGTGGCCTTGATGCGCGGCATTTCCACCACCTCAATATGCGAGGCCAGCAGGTCGTGCAGCGTCTGGTTGTACTGCCGGGTGATATCGCAAAAGGGCTCCGAGCCGATGAAGCGGTGGGTGATGCCCAGCGCCGGGGCAATAAAGTCCCGGAAAATCAGCACGTCGATTTCACTCCACGCCTGCTGCACTTTGCCGGTCTCCTTCAGGAAGTAGGCCGGGAAAGTGGCGCGGGAGATGATGTACTGCGAGCCTTCATGCACCACCACGTTCGGCAGATGCGCCACGCCCGCCCGCACCATCTCAATGCGCGCGCTAAACGGGAAGAACGACGCATCTTCACGCACCACGAAGAGATGCAGCGCATCGCACTGCTGCGCCGCCTGCTCCACCAGATGGCGATGGCCGAGGGTGAAGGGATTGGCGTTCATCACTATCGCGCCAATGTTCTCCCCGCTTTTGCGCTTCGCGCGCAGGGAACGGCAGTAGCGTTCGATCCCCTGCGGGGTGTTCTCCATCAGCACCGCGTTGTTTCCGCTCTGGGCAATCGGCCAGAAGCCACTGCGGGCAAAGCGCTCCCGGTTGCACGGACGGGTGCAGAGGAAGAGGTGAAAATGGCCGCGCTCCAGCGCCGCATTTTCCACCTCAGCCAGCAGCCGCGCGCTGAGGTTCTCGCCGCGAAGCTGCTCGTTGACCGCCACGCATTTGATGACGTTGGCGGCAAGCCCTGCGCAACCCACCAGCTGCGAGCCGGACCAGGCTTCGACAAACAGCGTGATGTCGTTGTCCAGGCCAAGGCCGCTGTCTGCCAGCAGGTAGCGGATCTGGCTTAAGCGTTCCGGATGCTTCGCCACCAGAGTGTGGCGAAAATCGATGGGTTGACTGTTCATGCCGTTTTACTCAGTGTGCTGCCGCAAGCCCGACGGCGGGCGCTTCCACGATCACGTTGCTCAGATGACCGATATGCTCGATCTCCACCTCAATGCGATCGCCCTCTTTCATAAACAGAGGCGGGTTACGCTTTTTCCCCACCCCGCCTGGGGATCCGGTGATGATCACATCTCCCGGGCTGAGGCGGGTGAAGGTGCTGATGTACTCGATCAGCTCCGCAACCTTGTGGATCATGCTGCTGGTGTTGTCTTCCTGCACCATGCGGCCGTTCAGCCAGGTGCGGATTGCCAGCTGGTGCGGATCCGGGATCTCATCCGCCGTCGCCATCCAGGGGCCAAACGCGCCGGTCTGACGCCAGTTTTTTCCGGCTGTAAACCAGGTGTGCTGCCAGTCACGGGCGGAGCCGTCCATGTAGCAGCTGTAGCCCGCCACGTGGCGCAGCGCGTCGTCGCGGCTGATGTTCTCCCCACCTTTGCCGATGATCACCGCCAGCTCGCCTTCGTAGTCGAATTCACTGGAGTGGCGCGGCTTCAGCACCGGTTCGTTATGGCCGGTCTGTGAATCCGGGAAGCGGACAAACAGCGTCGGGGCCGGGTTATGCTGGTCAAACTCCTTGCGCTTGTCGGCGTAGTTCATGCCCACGCAGAGAATTTTTTCCGGCTGCTCAATCACCGGTAAGAAGGTGATAGCGCTCATCGGCACGTCCACCGCGTCGTTCAGGTAGCGGGTGGCCTGCGCCAGCCCGTTGCCCTGCAGCAGCGCCTTGAGGTCGTTGTAGCGGTCGCCGAGACGGCGGCCTAAATCAATCACGCCGTCGGCCTGGACGATGCCGTAGCTGCGTTTTCCCTGGTATAAAAAGCTTGCGAGTTTCATTGTTCTTTCCTGAAAACTTAAACGAGGAAGTTGCCCAGAATCAGCAGAGAGATAGAGACGTTAATCGCTCCGCCGATACGGGTAGCAATCTGGGCGAACGGCATCAGGCTCATGCGGTTGCCTGCGGTCAGGATCGCCACGTCGCCGGTACCGCCCTGCCCGCTCTGGCAGCAGGAGACGATGGCGACATCAATCGGATGCATACCGATCTTTTTGCCGACGAAGAAGCCGGTCGCCACCAGCGCAGAAACGGTGCTGACAATCACCAGCAGGTTGCTGACGGTGAACGCCGCCACCAGTTCGTGCCACGGGGTGATAGCCACGCCGACGGCGAAGAGGATGGGGTAGGTCACGGAAGTCTGGAAGAATTTGTAGACGACCTGTGAGCCTTCCAGCAGGCGCGGAGAGGCGCCGTTGCAGAGCTTCACCAGCACCGCCATAAACAACATGCCCACCGGTGCTGGCAGGCCAATGAGCTTGTGGCCGAGCATGCCCAGCATGTAGAGCAGCACCGCCAGCAGGGCGCCAGAGGCGATTGTGGTCACGTCCGCTTTACCAGAGAACGCAGGCTGAGAGACGGTGGTATCGGCATTGGCGCGGTTAGGCATCAGCTGGCCTTCACCGGTCAGGTGCGGGTAGCGCTTACCAAGCTGGTTCAGGCAACCGGAGATAATGATCGCGGTCAGACCGCCGAGCATCACCATCGGCAGCACGCGGCCGAGCGCTACGCCCTGGTCCATGTGCAGCAGGGTGGCATAACCGATGGAAAGCGGAATTGCGCCTTCCCCGACACCGCCCGCCATAATGGGCAGAATGATAAAGAAGAAGATCTGGAACGGCTCCAGGCCCAGCGCGAGACCAACGCCCATCCCCACCAGCATGCCGACAATTTCACCGCACAGCATCGGGAAGAAGATGCGCAGGAAGCCCTGAATCAGCACCGTGCGGTTCATGCTCATGATGCTGCCGACGATAATGCAGCAGATGTAAAGATAGAGAATATTGGTGGATTTATAGAACTTCGTGGTGGACTCGACCACCACATCCGGCAGCAGGCCGTAATAGACCAGCGCGGAAGGGATAAAGGTGGCGCAAATCGCCGCCGCACCGAGCTTGCCGACAATCGGCAGGCGCTTGCCAAACTCACCGCAGGCAAAGCCGAAGAAGGCCAGGGTCGCTACCATCACCACGATGTCGCTCGGCAGCTTTCCGCCCAGACAATCAATCGCAATCAGTGCGCCCGCCAGAACAAACAGCGGCAGAGGGATAATCCCGATTTTCCAGGTATCCATAATATGCCACCAACGCTCTTTGAGCGAGGGTCGCTGAATTTCAATCGGGTCGTGGGTAACAGAGAAAGAATCGTCAGTTGTGCTCATAATAAGCCCCTTGGTTATTTTGTGCGTTCAGCTTAGAGTCACAAAGGCTTACTTTATGTGATGGATGACATATTAAAAGCGAAGTTTTAATGGCCACTATGGTTTTAATGGTTTCTTTTATTTAATGTGATTTATGCCTTATTTATTATCGTGGTTTTTATGGTTTCTTTTCTGAATTGAACAAACAAATAACATTTATTCATATAGCCTGAACGAGGTAAGCCCTCAGGATAAATCTTTTACAGCGCCCGCTGTGCAAGGGATCACAAGTTTTCGGCAAAGCACAGGCAGCCACAGAAAAAAAGATGATATATTGGCGATCTTTGTCGCTACCTTGCGTGATAGTTATGAAAGTCTCTTTCCAGATTAAGTTGTTTATTTCGCTGGTTGCCTTTTTCTCAGTGCTTTTTGCGTTGCTGGGCGGATATTATTATGCCGATGTCGGTAAGCAGCTTTATCAGGAAATGAGTGCGCGCGCAAAAATACAAGCGGAGGAGATTGCGCTTATTCCGTCATTACGCAATGAAGTTGAACAAAAAGATATCACCGCGATCCATGATTTTATGCAGAAAATGGCTGCCCATAGCGATGCCAGCTTTATTGTCATTGGAGATAACACGGGAAAGCACCTTTTTCATTCCGTCTTTGCCGACAGAGTGGGCACGACGCTGGTTGGCGGCGACAATGAGGCCGTCCTGCAGGGGAAAAGCACGACAACCATCCGTAAAGGCGGACTGGGTATTTCGCTGCGCAGTAAAGCCCCTATCTTCAACGATGCCGGGCAGGTGGTTGGCATTGTTTCCGTGGGCTATCTCACCAGCTACCTGGATACCATTACCGTCAGTAAAGTGGTCAATATCCTGATTGCCGCCGTGCTGCTGCTTTTGGCCCTCTTTATCTTCTCCTGGTTCTTTACCCGCAGTATAAAGAAGCAGATCTTCTCCCTCGAACCGCGAGAAATCGGCCTGCTGGTACGTCAGCAAAAGGCGATGATGGAATCTATCTACGAAGGGGTGATTGCCATTGATAACGAGCGGCGCATAGAAGTGATCAACCAGGCGGCGCGCAAACTGCTGGGGCTGAGCCAGCCGGCGCGTGAACTGCGTGGGCAGTTGATAAGCCAGGTGATCGACCCGGTCCCGTTCTTCGACACGCAGACGATGCTGGCTAAAGATACCCACGATGAGATTTGCCGTTTTAACGATCTCACGGTGATTGCCAGCCGGGTTCACATCATGCTTGAGGGCTCGCTGCAGGGCTGGGTGATCACCTTCCGCGATCGCAACGAAATCGACTCTCTGAGCGCCCAGCTCAGCCAGGTAAAACGCTATGTCGATAACCTGCGCATTATGCGCCACGAGCAGTTAAACCGGATGACCACCCTCTCCGGCCTGCTGCATATGGGCCGCTATGAGGAGGCGATTGGCTACATACAGGCGCAGTCGGAACATGCCCAGGAACTGCTGGACTTTATCTCGTCGCGCTTCAGTTCCCCCACCCTGTGCGGCCTGCTGCTCGGGAAAGCCGCCCGCGCGCGGGAAAAAGGCGTCGAGCTGAGTTTCGACCCGGCCTGTCGGCTGGATGAAGCCGTACTTCCCCGTTGGGAGATCAGATACAGCCGTTCCTGCCGCTTGGGGAGCAAGAGTTGATTTCGATTATTGGTAACCTGCTGGATAACGCCATCGAAGCAACACAGCGCTCGCCGCTTCCCCATGCGCCGGTGGAAGTGCTGATAAAACTCAGCGAGCAGGAGCTGATTATTGAAGTCGCCGACCAGGGCGTAGGCATTAAACCGGAGATCCGTGAGCGGATCTTTGAACGCGGCATCACCACCAAAACACGCGGCGATCATGGGATTGGTCTGTATCTGATCGAAAGCTACGTTACGCAGGCTGGCGGCGCGATAGAAGTTGCCGATAATACCCCACGCGGCGCCATTTTCTCATTGTTTATCCCGGCCTCGGGAACCGTCCGGCAACTGGAAGACACCGACTATGCATCATGAACTTATCGACGTACTGATTGTTGAAGACGAGAACGAACTGGCACAGCTGCACGCGGAGCTCATCAGCAAACACCCGCGTCTGAGACTGGTGGGGATTGCCTCGTCACTGGCCGACGCGCAGGTTCAGCTTGAGCGTAAACAGCCTCAGCTGATGCTGCTGGATAACTATCTGCCGGACGGCAAAGGCATCACCCTTATCAGTAACCCGATGCTGACCCGCGCCAACTGCTCGGTGATTTTCATCACCGCCGCCAGCGATATGGACACCTGCAGCCAGGCCATCCGCAACGGCGCGTTTGACTATATCCTTAAGCCGGTTTCCTGGAAGCGCCTCAGCCAGTCGCTGGAGCGCTTTGTGCAATTTGCCGAACAGCAGCGCGTCTGGAAGATTGTCGATCAGCAAAACGTCGATTCACTGTATCAACTCCAGGCGAAGAACTACCGCCAGGACAACGGCAGCAAAGGGATTGAGGAGAATACGCTGGCCCGGGTGCAGGCGCTGTTCAACGACAAGGCGACGCACTGCTTTACCGTGGATGAGGTGGTGAGCGAAACGGGGTTGAGTAAAACCACTACCCGGCGCTATCTGGAGCACTGCGTGGAGGCGGGGTTTTTGAGCGTGGAGATGCTGTACGGGAAGATTGGGCATCCAAGGAGGATGTACAAGCGTAGTGCGGTTTGATGAAACGTTCCCTCTCCCTGTGGGAGAGGGTTAGGGTGAGGGCAGCAGCCCGCACTACCTCAACACATACCCATACAGCCGTTTAATCCCGTCCGCATCCTTCTCGCTGTATACCCCCTGCAGCTCCGGCGAGAAGCCCGGCAGCAGGTTGATGCCCTCTTCCAGCGCCAGGAAGTAACGCTGTACCGCCCCGCCCCAGACTTCACCCGGCACCACGCACAGCACGCCAGGCGGATAGGGCAGCGCCCCTTCGGCAGCAATGCGCCCTGCGGCATCCCGTATGCGCACCAGCTCCACGTTTCCGCGAATGTAGGCCTGGTTCGCGTCCTGTGGATTCATCACCACCTCAGGCAGGCTTTCTTTGCGGAACATCGCCTTCTGCAGATCTTTTACGTCAAAGCTGACATAAAGATCGTGCATCTCCTGACACAACTGGCGGAGGGTGTAATCCCGGTAGCGCACCGGGTATTTCTGGTAGATGGTCGGCAGTACGTCCGCCAGCGGCGTATCGTCTTCAATATGCTGCTCGAACTGTCCCAGCATTGCCACCAGCTGCGCCAGCTTCTCGCTGCTTTCAGCTGGCGTCAGCAGGAACAGGATTGAGTTGAGATCGCATTTCTCCGGCACAATGCCGTTTTCGCGCAGGTAGTGCGCAAGAATGGTCGCCGGAATGCCGAACCCGGTATATTCCCCGGTTTCCGCATCAATACCCGGCGTGGTCAGCAGCAGCTTGCACGGGTCGACAAAGTACTGCTCGCGGGCATAGCCCGCAAACCCGTGCCATTTCGCCCCCGGCTCGAAGCTGAAGAAGCGGCGCTCGCTGGCAATGGCGTGCGTCGGATGATCCTGCCACGGCCGCCCCGCCACCACCGGCGGGATAAACGGCTTAATCATATGGCAGTTGGCAATGATCGCCTTGCGCGCCTCAATGCCCAGCTCAACACACTCCGCCCACAGCCTGCGCCCACTCTCGCCTTCATGAATTTTGGCATTCACATCCAGCGCTGCAAACAGCGGATAAAACGGACTGGTGGAGGCGTGCAGCATAAACGCATTGTTCAGCCGCTTATGGGGGCAGAACCGCGCCTGGCCACGAATGTGGTTATCCTTTTTATGGATCTGCGACGTTTGCGAGAACCCGGCCTGCTGCTTATGCACCGACTGGGTCACAAAAATGCCAGGATCGTTCTCGTTCAGCTCCAGCAACAGCGGAGACGTTTCCGCCATCATCGGAATAAATTGCTCGTAGCCCACCCAGGCAGAGTCAAACAGGATGTAATCACACAGATGGCCGATCTTGTCGATCACCTGACGGGCGTTGTAGATCGTGCCGTCATAGGTGCCAAGCTGGATGATCGCCAGGCGGAACGGACGCGCCTCGTCGGCTTTCTTCGGCACAGCCTCGCGGATAAGATCGCGCAGGTACGCGTCATCAAAACAGTGCTCGTCAATCCCGCCAATAAAGCCAAATGGATTACGCGCAGCCTCAAGATACACCGGCGTGGCCCCTGCCTGAATCAGCGCCCCGTGGTGGTTAGATTTATGGTTATTGCGATCGAACAGCACCAGGTCGCCGCGGGTCAGAAGCGCGTTGGTCACCACCTTGTTGGCCGCCGACGTGCCGTTCAGCACGAAGTAGGTTTTATCGGCATTGAACACTTTCGCCGCGAACTTTTGCGCATGCTTGGCGGACCCTTCGTGGATCAGTAAATCCCCGAGTTTTACGTCAGCATTGCACATGTCGGCACGAAACACGTTCTCACCGAAGAAATCAAAGAACTGTCGTCCCGCCGGATGCTTTTTGAAAAACGCCCCGTGCTGGTGACCAGGACAGGCGAAGGTGCTGTTACCCATCTCCACGTACTGGCTCAGGGTGTCGAAAAACGGCGGCAGCAGATTCTCTTCGTAACGGCTGGCAGCAGTCTCCAGTTCCAGAAACTCCTGCGCTTTCCCCGAGATGACCGCGGTAGCACCGTCAGGCACGTCCGTGTGCTCCTGCGAGAAAATAAACACCGGTAACTGAAAGCCCGTGCGTTTCAGCAACGCGAGAATACCGCTGCAACTTTCAGCAGTGGTCATGACGACTGCCGCCACATCGGTAAAATCCGTGTTATCCAGCGTCACCTTTTCACGGTGGGTTGAGACAGTGGAGAGCAGCTCGCGGCTGACGGCAATTTTCATGGTTTTCATAGGCGCTAGTTACCCTCACCGAATGGTGAGACAGGGAGGAGAAAATTCGCGCAATAATGTCACCTTTTATTTTGAGGTGCAAGAAGGAATCAATATGCACAAAACCTTCCAAAGCTAAGCGTAATGCCCGCTTTGCGTGTCATAATCATGCAATACCAATGATTAAGTAACAGGAGTTAGCGGTGGTAATTGGACCCTTTATCAACGCCGGCGCAGTGCTGCTGGGCGGCATACTTGGCGGCGTGTTAAGCCAGCGGCTACCGGAGCGTATTCGTACCTCCATGCCTTCTATTTTTGGCCTGGCCTCGCTGGGCATCGGCATCCTTTTAGTCATCAAATGCGCCAACCTGCCCGTCATGGTGCTGGCAACGCTGCTCGGCGCACTGATTGGCGAATTTTGCTATCTGGAAAAGGGCATCAATAACGCGGTAGGCAAAGCCAAAAACCTGATTGCCCGACCCGGTAAGGCGAAACACGGCACGCACGAGTCGTTTATTCAGAACTACGTTGCGATCATTATTCTGTTTTGTGCCAGCGGCACCGGGATATTCGGTTCGATGCAAGAAGGGATGACGGGCGACCCGAGTATATTAATTGCGAAAGCGTTTCTCGATTTCTTCACCGCCACCATTTTTGCCACCACGCTCGGTATCGCCGTCGCGGCAATTTGCGTCCCGATGCTGCTGATTCAGCTGGCTCTCGCCACCTGCGCCGCGCTGATACTCCCGCTGACTACGCCGGCAATGATGGCGGACTTTACTGCCGTCGGTGGCCTGCTGTTGCTGGCGACCGGGTTACGCATCTGCGGGATTAAGATGTTTGCCGTGGTGAATATGCTGCCCGCGCTGCTGATCGCCATGCCGCTCTCAGCGCTCTGGACGCGCTTTTTCGCTTAAGAGTGCGGCGAAATGGCGAGAGATTGCGCAGTCCGTAACGAAAACAACATTTTTCGTTGACGGCAGGAAGCAGATCAGGTTTAATGCGCCCCGTTGCCCGGATAGCTCAGTCGGTAGAGCAGGGGATTGAAAATCCCCGTGTCCT
>OASV01000476.1_pt1 | contig 10764 bp, 9 predicted proteins | sample 1494921 | NCBI WGS metagenome assembly OASV01 (sample SAMEA2579918, study PRJEB22360) | human gut metagenome
TGATCCAGTATTCCTATTTTTGACCGGCTGATGAGCATGTAAATAAGGAAGCAAAAAATCCCCTTCTTGAGAAAAGGGGATTTTTTGCTGGGAGAATCTTTTTTCTTATTTCTTTTTATTATCCAGTTTGCTTGCGTCTATTCTGTTACTGTCACGGATGAAATCGTTGTAGGAATCTACCATGTCATTGAAGGCGTCATTGCCGCCGCGCCCTGCCAGATAGGTACGGATCCTTCCGATGGCGCGTTCAGCAGAGCTTTTGAAAGATTTTACACCGGAGACATCTTCCGCCGGTTTGAGTTTTTCCATATTTTCCTTTACCTGTCCCAGCAGTTTTTCTATCTGCGCCTTATCTGTCTTGGCAGGATCTTCCGGATCGATAGCTTCCAGAGCCCGTCTCATGTCGCGGCCGATTTCCATATAAGTGGCTGCCATGACTTTGTTGTCCTTTTTCATTTCTTCTATCAGAAGGTCGCGGAGTTCGGAATTGTGCTGGCTGATGGCACTATCAAGTTTGCTGTATTCCGTGTTGAACTGGTCATAGAGTTTCAAATAAGAGGCGACCATTTCGCGGCCTTTCTGATTGCCGTCTGTGGTATATTCATTGGATGTATAGTAAGATTCCATTTTGCTGGTCAGGGGAACCATTTCATCCAATACCTTAAGAACGGCTGTCGTGCTTTCGTCAATATCGGAGAAACCGCTGCTTTCCGCTTTGGCTTTCGTCAAGTTTTCTTTCAGGCTGTTATAAGCGGGGAAGCTGGCAAAGTCCAGATCCTCACCGGCTTTCATCTTCGCCAGGACTTCATCAATGGAAAAGGCAAATCTTACATTGTGGCCGTTGAAACCGTTGGTAGCTTTTACATAGCTGCTGATTTTTTCCAGCTGGCTTGTCGGCTTTGCAGACGTTTCTTTTCCACCGCCGGAAGAAGAACCGCCTCCGCCGCAGCCGGTCAGCATCATGATCGCCGCTGCCAGTATCAATAAAAATAAACCGATTCGTTTTGTCAGATGAGGGGTGTAATCCACTAAAATCGCCTCCTATTGTAAATAAAATCGTTTCTATAGTATGATCTCCCACAAACGGTTTCATTATATCATTAAAGGGCAGAAGAAAGCTATTTTAAAATTTATTAGTTTTCTTATCAGGTTCTTAAAAAACTTTATGACATGAAGCGTGAGTGTGGTATAATGATAAAAAATTAAAAGGAGGGTATTATGCGTAATCCAAAAAACATGCTGATTGTAGGGATTGTACTACTGGTGGTAGGGGTTTGTATCCTGCTGTTTAATCCGGATCAAAGCGCTGCCAATCTGGAAATTGCCAGAAATGCAAAAAATGCGCAGGAAGCTGCCGCCGCTATTTCAGGCAATAACCAAAGGGAGCTTATGATCCATATGGCAGGGAATTTTCTTGCAGGGATCGGCATCGCGCTGACGGCAGGCGGTTTTTTCCTGAAAAGGAAGAAACAGTAAGTATCCGAAGAAAGAAGAGACAGGGAGCATCTGCTTTCCTTATGTCTCTTTTTTTGATGGAAAATCAATGGATGGCTTTCTTTTCATGAAATCTGTTATACTGATAAAAAATAATCATTTTTGAAATGTACGTTGCACAAGGGAGACATGATGACCGTCAGGGAAATGGTGGAAACGCTCGGTCTGGCAGCGGATGAGGACGCTGTAAGAAAAATGGCAGAGTACAATGCCATGGTGATTGCCATGAGCAGGAAAATGAATTTAACGGGAATCAAAGATGCAGAAGAAAGCCTGGTCAAAAATATTTATGATTCGCTGACCGTGTATGAGGAGAAATATTTTCCGAAGAACGGGCGTATGCTGGATTTGGGGACAGGCGCCGGGTTTCCGGGAATTCCGCTGGCCATCCTGAGGCCGGATATGCAGGTCGTGCTGGTGGATTCTGTCTTAAAGAAACTTGTATTTATAGAGAATGCCGCGGCAAAGCTGGGGATTAAAAATATAAAGATTCTCCATATTCGCGCCGAAGAAGGCGGACGGCGGAGGAAGACAAGGGAAACCTTTGATATGGTGACGGCAAGAGCGGTAAAGATGCTTCCCGTCATTGCCGAATGGGGTATCCCCTTTGTGAAGGAAGGCGGTATTTTCGCAGCGATGAAAGGACCTGGTGCCGACGAGGAACTCAGACAGTCGGGAAAGATCCTGAAAGAATTGAAAGCGGAGCTCATGGAGCGAAAAGAGTTGGAGCTCCCTACGGGAGAGAGAAGGACGATTCTCTACTTCAGGAAAACCGCGCCGTCGCCTAAAACCTATCCGAGGAAAGTGGGCGTGGCGGAAAAGAAACCGATCATAGGCGAAGCGTAAAAGAATAAAAGCTCCTGTAAGAAGGAAAATCTTTCTTGCAGGAGCTTTTATTATGGGCGAACTTTTATGGCGGGGTCAACAGGGCGGGGTTTTGGGCAGGAACGGCGCAGGTGCGGTATTGAGTGGCAAAGAATTCTTTCAGCGTTTTGCCGTGAAAATAAGCGGCTCGCTTTGCCTCGGCGCGTAAAACGGAAAAGAGCGGGAAAGAGGAAACCGCCCTTACGGTTTCAATCCGCTGATCTGTTCTTTTATTTCCTTTATATCCTGTCCTATTTGCCGGAAAGTGTTTTCCGCATGCTCCATAGCGCCTTTTACATCGGTTTCCTCCCCCCTGTCATTGGTGAGGGTGATGTCGCCCAGCTGGAGTTTGCCGTTCCTGATGTGGAAAGCGTCGGTGGAAAAGGTGCCGAGGGCGGTCTCTATGGATACGTCATAGAAGTCCAGCTCTTTTCCCCTGTTGTGGAAAGCACCCTGTATCTTTTTGAAAGGGATCAGTTTGTAATGACCGCTGCCTGAGGTAAAGGTGCCTTCGGAGATGATCTCTTTCGGATTTCCGTCACAGCGGATGTCGCCTTCTAAATCGACGTAGCAGAAAATGGCAGCGTCTTTTGCGGGATAGCGGGAATCCAGTTTTTTGCCTGCCAGATGGATGTTATAAGCCCTTGTGTCTATGTCATAGTTTCCCGATGCTTTGACTGTGCCGCCGTAGACACGTCCCGTGACATCGGTGAATTTCATTTTCCCATGGTGGTAGAAAACATGGCCGTCCAGATGAGAGAAAGAAAGGGCAGGGATATGGAGCTGCTCCATGGTGATTTTTCCTTCCGCTTTCGGGGAAGCGACGGGGCCGCCCGCTTCGGCGATGAGAGTAAGCTTGTCGTGGATATTGTTTCCCAGTCCCAGGGATGCCGGGTCGACACCGTAAAAAGATACATTCATGGCAATGGTGTGTTCATCGCTCTTCATGTCGATGTCACCGTAAATCTTCACACTGTCGCCGATGGCGGTACCGCCGAATTTGCCGGAGGACAGGTCGACAAAAAGAGAATCGTCGGTGTCGATATTCAGGTGCATGTCCACATGGGAAAGAAGGAAGTGCCTGTTTTCATAGAAAGCTTCCAGCTGGCAGTTTTCCAAGTGGATATTCATTTTCATTTTCTGTCCGTTCCGTTTGAAGTTGGCGATTTTCTCGTGGAGAGTTTTTGTGCGTTCCTCTGCCGGTTCGGATTCAGCGGCCGTTTTATTGATAAGGTCGACATTCATATTCTTGTCAAATTGGAGTGCTGCGGAAGCATTGTGAAGCCGTATCTCGGAAATGGCGGTGGCCCGCAGTTTGCCCCGGAGGATATCTTCCGGGCGCACTTTTATTTTCCCTTCAGGCACAAAGAGGATGGGGACGCCGTGGTCGTCCGTCCAGAGCAGGTTTTCGAAAGAAACATAGCCTGCGATGTCGGCGGAGATTTTTTCAACGGAAATATGTCCCCGGAGCATATGCTGCCTGTTCATGGCATAGCTGAAAATGCGGGCGGCCGCAAAAGCGGCGATCTGGGCGATGAGGAGAAGACCCAGGACGGCGGCAAGCAGCAGGAAGGAAAGCCGCCGTAAAGCGGATCGGTGCCGGTGGAAAAAGTCGATCATGAAGACCTCGCCCAAAGTTACAATTCTTTGAAATGGAAATCTTTTTTATGGCAGGCATAGTCTTCAACGATATGGCCTTTGCCGAAAAGCTTGTACTTGTATGACAGGAGCCCTTCCAATCCGACGGGACCTCTGGCATGGAGCTTGCCTGTGGAAATGCCCACTTCCGCGCCGAAGCCGTACCGGAACCCGTCGGCAAAGCGGGTGGACGCGTTCTGGTAAACACCTGCCGAGTCGACAAGCTGCATGAACCGCGCGGCGGTATTGATGTTTTCCGTGATAATGGCATCGGTATGGTGGGAGCCGTACCTGTTGATGTGATCGATGGCTTCCTCCACGCCGGAGACAATTTTCACGGCAAGGACGAGATCGAGGTATTCGTGACGGAAGTCATCGTCTTCGATGATATTTAGGGGGATAATTTCTCCCGCTTCTTTTGTGCCGCGGAGATGGATATTTTTTTCTCCGGCGGCCTTTTCCAGTACGGGCAGAAAGTCTTTGGCGATATCCCGGTGGACGAGAAGCGTTTCTGCGGCATTGCACGCAGCGGTGTACTGGGTCTTCGCGTCAATGACGATGGGGATGGCTTTTGCCATGTCATAATCTTTGTCCACATAGATATGGCAGATACCGTCGGCATGCCCCATGACGGGGATATTTGTACGGCTCATGATGTGCTGGACAAAAGCATTCGAGCCCCGCGGAATGATGAGGTCTACCGATTCGCGGCAGGCGAGGAGCTCATCTATTTCGCTGTGCTGTTCTGCTTGGAACAAGGCTTCGGAGGGAAGATCCGCGGCGGTGGCGGCTTCATGGAGGAGGGAAAAAAGGACGCGGTTCGTTTCTTTCGTCTCTTTTCCGCCCTTCAGGATGGCGCAGTTTCCGCTTTTCACCGCGAGGGATGAAATCTGGATCATGGCGTCGGGGCGCGCTTCAAAGATCATGGCGATGACGCCGATGGGACAGGTGACGCGGTAAAGGCGGAGCCCTTCATCAAGCTGGCGGGCAAGAGTGACTTTTCCTACGGGATCGGGAAGGGAAATGAGCTGCCGGATGCCGCTGATGCTGTCTGCCAGTTTCCCTTCATCGAATGCCAGCCGTTTCATGACGGCAGGAGGAAGTCCGGATGCTTTTGCCGCGGCAAGATCGATCCTGTTGGCAGCAAATATTTTTTCTTTTCCTGCTTCCAGATTTTCAATCATGTGAAGGAGCGCGGAATTTCTTTTTTCCGCAGGTGCGGATGCCATAAGGGGCGACGCCAGTTTCATTTTTGCCGCTTCTTCTTTTATGCTCATGGGGATTCTCCTTTATTATTCCTTATATAATATATGTTTATCATAATCTTGAAAAACAGGACGGTCAAGGAAAAGCATGTCTCTTACGGAAGAGCGGCCGCCGAAAGGCAGACGGGGAAATATTGAAAAAGTGGTTAATAATTAGCAGAAAGTGTGATATAATGTTGCGTACATAGCACACAAAGTGTGCATCTACTTGAGGGAGCGGTTGCAATTCCCGGGTGTTTTGGAGTATAGCAGAAAGGAAGATTTTTATGGGGGAAAAGACGAACAACGCATTTATCGCGATCGGGCTCATGCTGTTCGCATTATTTTTCGGGGCGGGAAATTTGATATTTCCGGTCTTCATGGGGCAGAATGCGGGGGTAAATACGATTCCCGCGACAATCGGTTTTTTGATGACAGGCGTAGGTCTTCCGCTTTTGGGTGTTCTTGCCATTTGCTATTCCGGTGTGAATCTACGTGAACTGGCGGGGCGTATTCATCCGGCGTACAGCATTTTCTTCTGCACGGCGCTGTACCTGACCATCGGGCCGTTTTTTGCGGCTCCCCGTACGGCGACGGTGGCTTATGAGATTGCTGTGGCGCAGTACCTGCCTCCTGAAATGCGGAGCATGGGGCTTTATGTTTTTGCCGCGGTGTTTTTTATCATTACCTGGTGGCTTGCGATTTCACCGTCCAAACTGGTGGCCCGGGTCGGCAAGTTCATGACTCCCGTCCTTCTGGTATTCCTTTTCCTTTTGATTATCAGCGCCATTGCCTCGCCCATGGGAAGCTGGCAGGCACCGGCAGCTGCTTATGACACCGGTGTGAAAGCTCTCGGGCAGGGGATCGTTGACGGATATAATACGATGGACGGCCTTGCCGCTCTTGTTTTCGGCATTATCGTGGTGGAATCGGTCAAGATGTACGGCGCGGTTTCCGAAGCGCAGATTACGAAAGACACGCTCCGGTCCGGTCTGATTTCCACATTTTTCATGGCGGTTATTTATGCGGCGCTCTGCTATATCGGTGCCAGTTCCGTATCCCTCATCGGTGTGCAGGAAAACGGCGCTCCCGTCCTCGTAAAAACGGCGCTCCACTACTTTGGTGCCGCCGGCGGAGGCATTCTGGGAGTGATCGTTATCTTTGCCTGCCTGACCACCAGTGTCGGTCTGGCGGCTTCCTGCGCAGCCTATTTTAACCTGCTCCTGCCGAAAATCTCTTCAAAAACCTTTGTTACCGTCATGGTCGTTGTCTGCTTCTTCGTGGCGCTCTTCGGCCTGACGACGATCATCAAGAATGCTGTTCCCGTACTGCTTTTCCTGTATCCCATGTCCATTTCCCTCATTGCGCTGGCGTTCCTGCATAACTTCTTTAACGGCCGCCGCTGCGTATATGTATGGACGACGCTTTTTACCGCTGTGCCCGCTCTTTGTGACGGGCTTCACGGGTTCGGTCTGAAGCTGGGTGCCATGGAACCGATGCTCGCGGCTCTTCCGCTGGCGGAATACAGCATGGGCTGGATCTGTTTCTTTGTGGTAGGATTTGCTGTCGGTATCGTCCAGATGCTGGTGACCGGAAAGAAAGAACAGGCCTAAAAGAAATTTGAAAGAAAAGGTGAAAGCGTGCGGGCCGGACCCGTGCGCTTTTATGATGGATGAAAAGAGTTTCTTACTTTCTGATTGACATATTTCCCCTTTGTCACTATATTAAAGAGTAGGATTATTATGGAAATACAGGGGAAGACGGTATTTCCTTTTATATGGAAAGGAGGGAGCCCGATGCTTACCGCTTATAAACATGATGAAAATCACAGACTTTGTTCCGTTGCTTTTGAGGAGATGGAAAAAGGGTCGTGGATCAATTGCGCGGCTCCTGATGCGGCGGAGCTGGAAAAGCTGAATGAGCTTACCGGTATTCCTGTTGATTCCCTCCAAACCGCTCTTGACCGCGAAGAACGTTCCCACGTAGAATTGGAAGATGATTTTATTTTTGTCGTTGTAAATACGCCTGTCGTCCTTGAAACAGATGCTTACGATGCACTGCCGCTGGGGATTTTTATCACGGATAAGGTATTTGTCACCGTGTGTCTTGAAAATAATACGGTGATCCAGAAGTTTATAAATAATAATTATCCCTCTTTCCAGACTTATAAAAAGACAAGATTCCTTTTCCAGATACTGTCTACCGCATCGTCGTCCTTCCTGTACTTCCTGCAGCAGATTTATAAAAAGACGGACGGCATCGAAACACAGGTGCGGAAATCTTTGCAGAACAAAGAACTCTTCCGCATGCTGGAACTGCAGAAATCTCTGACCTACTTCAACTTCGCCCTTCATGCGAATGAAAACGTCATGGAGCGCCTCATGCGTCTTCGCAACAGCCCCATCCATACACTCCTGAAAATGTACGAAGAAGATGAGGATCTTCTGGAAGACGTCATCATTGAAAATAAACAGGCTTTGGAAATGGTGGAAATTTACACGAACATCCTGATGTCCATGATGGACTCCTTCTCCTCGATTATTTCCAACCGTCTGTCACAGATTATGAAATTCCTCACCTCGGTGACGATCCTTCTTGCCGTGCCCACTTTGATATTCAGCCTTTGGGGTATTAATGTGCCCGTGCCGTGGGAATCAAGCGAGATCGGATTTGCTGCGGTCACCCTTCTCGGTCTCGTGCTGACCCTCGTATCGGCGCTGGTGCTGTGGAAGAAAGATATGCTTTGAAATAAAGAAACAAAGGGACCGCTGCGGTCCTTTTTATTTTGCCGCTTTTGGGGAAATAACTGGTATAATAGAAAAGTATTTGAAGAAAGGAGGAAACGATGGAACCGGCGGAACTTTTAAAAAAATATTTCGGTTATGATACATTCCGGCCTATGCAGGAAGATGTCATCAAAACCATTCTGTCGGGCAGGGATGTGCTGGCTGTCATGCCCACCGGCGCGGGAAAGTCGGTCTGCTTCCAGATTCCCGCCCTCCTCTTTCCCCACGGTACGATCATTATTTCTCCTTTGATTTCTCTCATGAAAGACCAGGTGGAAGCGCTTGCAGAGCAGGGGATTTCCGCGTCCTATGTAAACTCCACCGTGCCTTTTGACGAATCTATCGAGCGGCTCCGCGATTTGTTCCGGGGGCGTCTGAAGCTGCTTTACATGGCGCCGGAAAAACTGGAACCCACCTATTTCACCGACTGCCTGTCCAAAGTACCCCTGTCCATGGTCGTCATTGACGAAGCACACTGCGTTTCCCAGTGGGGCCATGATTTCCGTCCGAGTTACCGGAAAATAAAAACCTTTATCGATACGCTTCCCGCAAAACCCGTAGTCACCGCTTTCACCGCTACGGCGACCTCCTTGGTGGAAGAAGATATGAAACGAAGCCTCGGCCTGGGGAAAGCAGCCGTTTTCCGTACGGGACTGGACCGGCCGAACCTGTCCTTCCGTGTCATCCACGGCGCGGACCGGAAAGATTTCATTCTCCGCTATGTGCAGAACCACGGAAAAGAAAGCGGCATCATTTACTGCGCCACCAGGAAAGCAGTGGACGAAATTTATGAAATGCTCGCAAGCCGGAAAATAAAAGCGGGGCGGTACCACGCGGGCATGGAAGATGACGCGCGGAAGAAAGGGCAGGAAGATTTTTCCTTCGACCGCATCCATGTCATGGTGGCGACAAACGCTTTCGGCATGGGTATCGACAAGAGCAACGTGCGCTACGTCCTCCACTACCAGATGCCCAAAAGCATGGAAGCCTATTATCAGGAAGCGGGGCGGGCAGGACGTGACGGCGCGAAAGCGGAATGCATCCTCCTTTACAGCGGGCAGGACGCGGGCATACAGCGCTACCTCATCGAATCGGGAAACCAGACGGACGACCAGAAACGGATGGACTATGACCGCCTTTATGCCATGGACGGCTATTGCAGCACCACAGGCTGCCTGCGGAATTACATCTTAAATTACTTCGGCGAGACTGCTGATGAGACCTGCGGCCGCTGTGGGAACTGCGAAAGCGGAAGAGGAAAGGTGGATATCACCGACGAGGCGGTTCTCATTTTCCAAACCGTCAGATCTCTCAAGGAACGGTACGGCGCCGGTGTGGTGGCGGATATCCTTAAAGGAAGCCGCACGAAAATGATCAGGGAACGGAACCTGGACAGCCTTCCCACCTACGGCAGACTGTCCTTTGCGAAAATCAAACATTTGAGAACCGCCATCCATTTCCTCATCGCCGATGGTTACCTCAAACGTGACGGCGGCGAATCCCCCCTGCTGCATCTTACGGAAAAAGCGGAAATTGTTCTCGAAAGAAAAGCGCCGGTACTGGGTTTTGCTTTCGGTGCGGAAGATGTTATGGCGTCTGTGGCGGTAGAAAAGAAAGTCATCCTTTCAGAAACGGAGAGCGGTATCTTTGAAAAACTCCGCGGACTCCGACTTGCCATTGCCCGGAAAGAACACGTCCCGCCCTTCGTCGTATTCTCCGATGCCACCCTGGAAGATATGGTCTCCCGCCTCCCGCGGACAGAAGAAGAAATGGCGGAAGTCCACGGCATCGGCGCTTTCAAATTAAAGAAGTACGGAGAACGTTTCCTTGCGGCGCTTGGAGAATTCAGCGGAGCGGAAGAAATGAGGGGAAAAGACGAGAGAGAAGAAAAAAACATATATGAGAGACTCGAACGGCTCCGCCGCTCTTTGGCAAAAAAAGAAAATCTGTCGACATCACAAATTCTTTCCGATACAGTCCTCCGGAGGATCGCAGAAACCCGCCCTGCAACCGAAGAAGAATTCCGCGGTGTGAAAGGCATCGGCCCGAAAAAAGCGGACAAATACGCGGAAGTCTTTTTACAGGCCCTCCATCCGGAACGGAGCCGTATTTCCCCAAAAACAGAAAGTAAAGTGCCGGAAAAAAGAGAACATATCATTCCCAAAACGGCAAAACCCGTCCGCGGACGGAAAGGGAAAATCACAGCGGTACGAAAGGAAACGATTCAGGCCGGACAGACGGTGTCCATAGACATAGAAACAAGAGCGTTTTTCCTCTATCTGAAAAAAGTAAGAGCGCGGCTTGCCAAAGAAGCGGACCTGCCGGCGGGAAGCATCTGTGCCGACAGGGATTTGGAAAAGATGGTGAAAAGCGAAACCGTATCCCAAAACCTGCCTGCCGCTGTAAAAGCGGAATTTGAAAAAGCCATCACCACCTACAAACAAGTCAGATATCAGATGACAGGAGCGGCCGGCAAAAAGGGTAATAGCTATTAGCTATTAGCTGTTAGCTGTTAGCTGTGAGCTGTTAACCGTTAGCTGTGAGTTAAAAGCCGAAGCATATGATTTCCGTTAGGTGTCATACGAAACAACAGCAAAGGATCTGCTGCATAATGAGGGAAACGGAAAGTGTCATAATGACGAAGAACGTTAGGCGTCATTCAAAGCGCCAACAAAGGATTTGCTACAGTGTTAAGGAAAGGGATTCTAACGGGAAGAATAGGGATTGGGTAAGCCTCC
>OASV01000483.1_pt1 | contig 10605 bp, 11 predicted proteins | sample 1494921 | NCBI WGS metagenome assembly OASV01 (sample SAMEA2579918, study PRJEB22360) | human gut metagenome
GTCATAAACATGGAAAATAATGAAATACTGGACCTGCTGGAACAGGAATACCTGCAGGAATACAGGAAAATACAAAATCGACTTCTTAAAAAAATAAGAGAGAGCAGCTATCTGAATGTGGAGCTGCATGACATTGCGAATCAGCTGTATACTGCCCAGCTGCGAAGCCTGCAGCCGCAGGATATTTACAATGGGGATGAAACAGCCTTTATCAATGGGATTGTGCGCAATGTACCGGAGCCGCTGCTGTTGAAAAACAAAAAAAGCAAGGCCGGAAACCGTGCGGTGATTAGTATACTGGTGGCTGTAATCATTATGATTAGCTTTTATGCCATCAGCCGCAGTGTGGCAATCGACGATCAGCGTAAGGCAATGGGCTATCTGCAGGAATCCAGCAATTATCGTACGATACAGCAGGAAATAAAAGAAGAGGCTGTGTATACCTTCCAGCTGAAGGATGTGTCCTCCAACGAGGGACAAAAGGTATATGAGAGTGAAGGAAATACGATCTATCTTTCGGATGTGGAGGAAGAAACCAATGCCTATCTCATCTATTTTGAGGCAAGCGGGGAATTCAGCACACAGGGCGGAAGTATTGTCTCTGTTGTTTCCCATGACATAGAGAAAAAGCATAAGGCTTATGAGCTCGAGGGTAGTGTAAATGTTATCCTTGACAGCGGTATGCAGGAGCTTCCATGGATGTATCTGAGCGTCAATAAAACAAAGAATAAGGATGAATACGGCTTCCGTTTAAGCAAAGCTCTGGTTGCGGGACAATCAAGTGTAAAGCTTCAGCTGAAGGATTTAGTGAAAACAACATGGACACACAAATAGTGTGTCCTTTTAGGCAGTGGTGGTAAAAATAAAATTATAAGAAAGTCATGTAAGCACTGTTATGAATGCCAGTTACATGACTTCTTTTTATATCTTGTATTATTGCGGATGTCGCTTAAAATCCAGGTTTATAGGAAATAACATATTATATACTGGTTAAGCTTAAAGGCAAAGAATTCAAGAATTCCATATCGCTTATAATAACAAATATAATAGCAGAATTAGCAATGCCAGTATGCTGAGCGCAAACAAGCCTTTTGCATAGCTTCTCGCATTCTCATATAATCGTTTGTTGAATTCTTCGTTTTTGCTGTTTAATTCTCTTAAACGCTTTCTTTCGTTATCCGTCATCATGCATACCTCCATATGAAATATAAGCTCGTGAGAAATAGCAGGACAGTCAGAAAAAATTCATTGCTTTCATGATACGGTGACACTTCTTTGCCGCTGCTCTTTTTGTATACACTCACTTCAATAATATACTAATTGTTTCTAAAAAAACATGCAATACTTTAGGAAAAAAGAGGATACAGAAACGGAAAAATTAACGTAAAGATTCACAGTTCCATATTGGTAAGGACATTCTGTACCGATAAAGATGGCGGGAACGATGGAACGAAGCATTTATCTATATGTTACTATTATCCCTGTATCTTTTACATCCGTTATCATAGCAGTACTTTACGATTTTATTTGCACATTCAGGCGTAATTGTTAATCTGTTCTTAATGTGAAAGCAATCTTATAATGTGGATGTAAGCGATACCGAAAACAAGAAAGGAGAATCCTGTATGAGATTATATTCCATAATGAAAGACTTTCTGACAATGAAGGAATACCTGCCCATGGAATATTTCATGAAGCGATATGATGTATCCAGAAGAACGATACAGAATGACCTGTCATATCTAATACAGATTTCTTCAAGAAACGGGTATCAGCTGCACATGCGCAGGGGGAACGGATATCTGCTTGAAGTAATCAATGACCGTCTGCTGGATGAATTCATGAAATCACTCGAGCATGAAACGATGTTTGATATGAAGGACCGTGTCAAGAACATGATGGCGTATCTGACATTGCAGGAAAGCTATGTTTCCATGGATCGTATGGCAGAGCAGTTTCAAATCAGCCGCACCTCAGTAAAAAAGGATTTGCAGGAAGTGGAAAAGCAGCTGCAGGTCCATCAGTTGCAGCTGGAAAAGAAAAGTCATTACGGCATCCGCATCCGTGGAGATACACAGCATATCAGAAAGCTGATGTGCGAGCTGTATTTTGACGGCAATAGCTTTATCACACAGGAGCTGGAAAAGGAGGAGGCTTCCTTTAGCCGGATTCATGAGGTACTGGTACACAGCATTGAGCGGGAGCATCTCAATATCAATTATAACGAATTGAAAAATGTTATGGTATGGCTGAAGGTCACGCTGTATCTGGCACAGATTCAAAAAGAGAAACGATATCATCCAGACGAGGGTAAGGATGCATGTGAACGGGTCGGAGCACAGGTCATACAGACCGTTGAAGGCTTATTCACCTATGGCATATCGAAAAAGACCTGTCAGCAGTTTCTTGAGGTGCTGCGGATCAATATCCGGCAGATGGTGCCTGCCAGCTCCTTCAGTGTAAGTCTGCTTGCCGATATCGATCAGTTCCTGCAGGAATGCGATGAGGTATATGGCACAGAATTCAGTGAGGATGAGGTGTTTAAAACTTCACTGCTTACCCATGTATCCCTATTGATCGACCGGCTGCATCAGAAAATATCGTATAAGAATAATCTGATCAGTGAAATTTGTATTCGCTATCCGATGATCTTCAACATTGCCATACGCTTTGCGGATATGCTGAAAGAGAAATACGATGTGGAAGCGACACACGATGAGGTCGGCTTTGTTGCGACACATTTTGCGGCGCACATGGAAAAGGAACGGGAGCTGCGTATCCGGCGGTTTAACCGCATCGGTGTTGTCTGCTCCACCGGCGGGGGCAGTGCATACCTGATTAAGCTGCAGATAGAATCGCTGTTTGTCAAGGCAGAGGTGGAAACCTTCAGCTTTCTTCAGCTGGAGGAGCTGGCAGCGTTTCAGCCGGATCTGATTTTTACCATCGTCCCTTTAAACCGGGAGTTCAGTGCTCCGATCATCTATATCAAGGAGCTGCTGGATGATCAGGATCTGATACGTATCCGGCAGGTGCTGCAGTTTGATAACTGTGATTCCCTGAGCATAGCCGATGTGGATTCCTATATGTATTCCCTGTTCAGCCGTGATTTCTTTCAGATCAGTGAGGAAACGGACTATCTGCATCTGCTGAAGCAGATGGCGGACCAGCTGGAAACCTGCGGCTATGGAGGTGCGCATTATGCGGATTATGTCATGGAACGCGAGTCCTATATGAGCACCGTCTACGCACATGGTGTTGCTATTCCGCATCCGATTCAGATTCTCGCGGAAAAGAATATGATATCGGTCTGTATTTTGCATAAGCCGCTGCTGCATGAGGGCAAAGAGGTGCGCATTATCTTTATGATATCGCTGACAAGAAGCAGCTATGAGATGCACAAGGATATCACCCGGAAGCTGTATCAGCTCATGAAGGACGAAAAGCGTCTGGAGCGTGTGTTAAGCAGTCGGACACTGGAGGAGCTGTTGATTGTTATGAAGGAACTGGATGGAGGAAGTATATGAAAGAAGAGCTACTGGTACGCCTGTCCAATGCGGATGCGGTTGCTTCCAAAGAGGGGGAGGTGCGTGCCATATTGAAGGAGGAATTGTCCGCATACAGTGATGAAATCACGTACGATACGCTGGGCAGCATTTCCTTTCACAAAAAGGGGACAGCTGAAAAACCGCTGAAAATCATGTTTTGCGCCCATATGGATGAGGTCGGCTTTCTTGTGCGGCATATATCGGATATCGGCTTTGTGTATCTGATTGCGCTGGGCGGCGTCCAGCAGAAAAGCATGGAAATGCAGAAGGTCAGAATTACGACGGCTAGCGGATCAAAGGTATCCGGTATTCTGAACATCACAATGGATGAGAATCACCATGTCAGGGAGCTGTATGTGGATCTTGGCTGTGACGCTCGGGAGGAGGTCGCGGCACTTGGTGTGGAAATCGGCAATATGGTCTGCTTTGACAGCAATGCACATCCGTTCAATCAGGATCATGTATATGCCGGCAAGGCGATGGATGATCGAAGCGGCTGCTATGTGCTGGCACAGGCGATGAAACGACTTCATGAGCTGTCATTGGAAAATGAAATCATCCTGTGTGCAACCAGCAGTGAAGAGGTTGGTGTGCGCGGAGGGAAAACAGCAGTATATAAGGAAGAACCCGATCTTGTATTCGCACTCGATGTGGCGAATCATCCGGAGCTGTCGAGGAACTATACCAACCACCGCAGGCTGGGAAAGGGCTGCATGCTGGTGCATTACGATAAAACACTGGCACCGAATGAAAAGCTGCTGGCGTTTGTCAAAGAGATTGCACAGACACATGATATCCCTTATCAGTGTGATATGTTCAGCGGTGGAGGTACCGACGCCGGCAACGCGGGAATCAGCCGCAGCGGCACACTTGCTATGGTCATCGGAATACCGCTTCGCTACTGCCACGGCTCCTGGAGTCTGGTGGATACAAGGGATCTGGATCATACGATAGAGCTGGTTGTACAGCTGGCGAAAGCATTAACGAAAGAGAGAATGGAAGCATTTACTGCATATTAACGAGGAGGAGACGAAATGAATCAGTTGGAACAGGAAATCGTAGGCATGATTTCTGCTGCCGGAGATAGTAAGGCGAAAGCATTTGAGGCTTTGAAAATGGTAAAGGAAAGCCGTTACGATGAAGCACGCGAGCTGCTTGCCCAGGCGAGAAAGATAGATCTGGAGGCACACAAAATCCAGACAAAGCTCATCACTGCAGAAATGAGTGACAGTGATGAGAAACCGGAAATCGGGTTGTTGATGGTTCATGCGCAGGACCATTATATGACTTCTCAATTAGCGAGAGATCTGATTGAGGAAATGATAAATGTATTTGAGGCAAAGGAGGGTAAATAACATGAAAATCGTATTGTGCTGTGCAGGAGGCTTCTCCACAACCATGCTGATGGACAGCATGAAGAAAACTGTGAAGGACAGTGCCAAGCTGAATATCGATGATTTCCAATTCACTGCTATACCGGTAGATTTACTGCAGAGTGAAGTGGAAGGCATGGATGTGCTTGTCATCGGACCGCAGATTGCACACAAAATCGACTACATCAAGCCGATCATCGATCCGTACCATATTCCTTATGTTATCGTAGACAAGGATACGTATGGAAAAATGGATGGAGCCACGGTTATGAAAATGGCATTGATCGCAAGAAAAAAAGCAGATATGCAGAAATAATTCTGAGGGGAATTATAAAAAAGAAAGTGAGAGTGGAAACATGTTTGATAAATTTGAGGCATTTATGAATAAATATCTGACTCCGATCGCCAATAAGATGGATAAACAGGTGCATCTGAGCGCAATCAAGAAAGCAATGGTAGCGATGACACCGTTACTGATTATCGGAAGCTTCTGTCTGATTCCGGAAGCAATTCCGAATATGATCGGTGCAGAGAATCCAATATCACAGTGGATCACTGCAAATCTGGACATCATTTATATTCCGTTCAATGTCGGGATGAGTCTGATGTCCTTGTATGTGACGGCTATTATCGCCTACCATTTGGCAAATTCCTACAAGCTGGATGTTCCCGGCTGTATGAGTATGGGAATTATCGCCTTCCTAATGATGGCAGTTGAATATACGGAGGACGGTGGCATTTCCGGAACCTATCTGGGTACCAAGGGGCTGTTTGCCGCTATGTTTGCGACCATTATTGCGGTAGAGCTGTATCGCTGGTGTATTAAAAAGCATTTTACCATCAAAATGCCGGAGTCCGTACCTGATTTTGTATCACGTTCCTTTGAAATGATTCCGATTTCTGTTATTGTTATCGGATTCTTCCTGATTATCCGCGTCGTATGTGTGAACGTATTTGAAACCATACCGCCGATGATCTTCACCAATCTTCTGGCACCGCTGGTAGGCTCCATGGATAACCCGCTGGCATTCACCTTCCTGCAGATGATGAGCTGTCTGCTGTTCTTCTTCGGTATTCACCCGTCTGTACTCAGTCCGATCACCAGCCCGATCTCCACACAGTTTCTGGCTGACAATATCGCCAACTACAAGGCACATCTGCCGCTGGAGCATTTCTATACCGGTGGTGCAATCTCTGCTTTCGCAAACTTCACAGGAACCGGTGTCACCTTCGGTCTGGTATTCTGGTGCATCTTCTCAAAGGCGGCGGCACAGAAGAAAATCGGCCGTGTTGCCCTGATACCTGCATTGTTCGGAATCAATGAACCGATACTGTTTGGAGCGCCAATCGTATTGAACCCGCTGTTCTTTATTCCTTATGTCATTGGAGGGGCAATTCTTGGAACCTTCCCGCACTGGCTGATGGATATGGGACTGCTGGATATGCCGGTCTTCAATCCGCCGTATGTCGGTGTCTTCCTGGAGGGCTATCTGGTCAATCTGGACTGGAGAACCATCGTCGTTAATGCCATACAGATGCTGGGATCCATCGCTCTGTGGTATCCGTTCTTCAAGCTGTACGAGAAACGTGAGCTGGAGAATGAAAAGGCTGTGGAAGCACAGAAAAGTGCCATCTCCGCAGAGGATGAAGCATTGCTGAACGATTTGGATCTGGATTTCTAAAGACAGCAGTATGGTAAGGCAGGCGCAGGTCTGCCTTATTTATCAAATAGAGGAAAGGGGTGCTGTGCAATGGCGAAGCGCTTAGGAAAGCTGCAAGCATTTCTGCGGGAGCAGAAGCTGGATGCATTGCTGATTAAAAGTAAAACAATGAAAAAGTATATGGACACACTGACTGGAAGCGGCTGTCAGATTCTGCTTATGAGGGATCAGGGATACCTGATTGTCGATGGACGTTATCTGGCAGAGGCAAACGAGCGGGAGCATGACTTACAGATTGTCCAGCATATGCCGCATACCGGTGGAAACGGATATCTTGGCGTTGTTGAAGAGCTGCTGCACAAGCATGCCTGTACAAGCATGGGGGTGGAGAGCTCGCAGCAACTGGTGAAGGAATACTGGCGCATGGAGGCTCTCGTTGTCGATATCCGTTTGCTGGATGAGGAAATTCATATGCTTCGCATCTGCAAGGATGAAGAGGAACAGCGTCTTATGCAGGAGGCAGTGGATATTACGGATGATATTTATCAAAGAGTCATCCATCATCTGCATATCGGTATGAGTGAATATGAAATATCTGCACTGCTGCAGTATTATGCAATATCTGCCGGAGCTGCACAGATGTCCTTTGAAACAATCGTAGGAACAGGAGAGCGCAGTGCCCTGCCACACGGACGTCCGACAGGAAGGAAAATCCGTGCGCATGAGCCGATCCTCATGGACTTCGGTATTCAGTATAAAAACTATCAGTCTGATATGACCAGAGTCTGCTTTATCGGGAAGCCGCAGCCGAAAATTGCAAGTATCTACCATATTGTACTGGAGGCACAGCTCGCAGGTATCCGTGCAATGAAGCAGGGGGCAGTGGCAAAGCAGGTAGACAACGCCGCAAGGTCTGTCATTACCCGTGAGGGATACGGAGACTATTTTACACACGGTCTGGGGCACGGTCTTGGAATCGGCGACGGCTGTGAATATCCGATTTTGAATGAAACAGGCTCTGTAATTCTGCAGGAAGGCATGATGATGTCCTGTGAACCCGGAATCTATCTGCCCGGCATCGGTGGAATCCGTATAGAGGATGATGTGGTAATCAGAAACGGTATCGGTACAGTGATGAATAAGACAAGCAAGGGGCTTTTGATTCTGAAGGAGGATGCAGCACATGAAGTATGATTTTGATGAAGTGATCGAGCGCAGGGGCACCTATTGTACACAGTGGGATTATATCGAAGACCGCTTTGGAGAAAAAGACCTGCTTCCGTTTTCTATTTCCGATACGGACTTCCGGATTCCCAAGCCGATCAGCGACACGATTCAAAAGGTGGCACAGCACGGAATATACGGCTATACCAGATGGAATCATCACGATTTTAAGGGGAGTATTACCGGATACTTTCAACGGCGCTTTCAATGCCGCATGGAAGAAGACTGGATTTTATACAGTCCCAGTGTCATGTATTCCGTCTCTCTTCTGATCCGGCTGTTATCCAAACCAAAGGATCGTATTCTGAGCTTAAATCCCATGTATGATTCCTTCTTCACAGTTATTGAGGATCAGGATCGCATTCTCATCAGTCATGATCTGGTACATGGAAAGCATGATTTTGAAATTGACTTTGAAAGGTTGTTCTATATTTCTGTTATGTTCTCCGCACAATCCAACCGGACGTCTGTGGAGTCCAGCGGAGCTGCAAACAATGGTATCGATCTGTAAGTCGCATGGAACGGCCATCATATCGGATGAAATTCATATGGATATGCAGCTGAGGGGAAGGCATACGCCGATTCTGGAGTATATTGGGGAATATGACAGATTGTTTCTGGTCAGCTCGTGCAGTAAGACCTTGAATGTTCCCGGCTTGATCGGCTCCTATGCGGTGATTCCGGATGCAACGGTACGGGATGAATTTCTGTATCAGACAAGAAAGCGCGACTTTCTGAATTCCGCAAGTATTTTCGGGATGCATGCGACCATGGTCGGCTATACAAAATGTGACGATTACGTCGATCAGCTGTGCGATTATATCCGCGGAAATATGGAGCTGGTGGAGCAGTTTGTGAAGGAGCATTTTCCGGATATGCGCTTTGCTATGCCGCAGGCGATCTATCTTGCATGGATTGATGTCAGAGCTGTACCGTTTTCGAGTGAGGAGCTGCAGGAAGCCCTGGTGCATATCGGTAAGGTTGCTATCATGAAGGGAGAAACCTACGGCAGTAATGGGAAGGGCTATCTGCGTATGAATTGCGGTTGTCCAAGAGCCAAGCTTCTGGAGGGACTGCAGCGTATGAAGAAGGCAGTGGATGCCCTGTATGAAGAAAGGAAGTAGGAAAATGCAGCTGAATATGACAGGTTTATATACAAAGCTATATGCGATTACCGATCATACGCCGTGTGATGTTGATACACCGAAACGCTTTGGTGCATATATCCTTGACTGGGTGGTCGGCGGTATTTTTACCGGACTGCCTGCCGTTCTTTTATATAGCGGATTAACGAAAAAGCAGGATATGTTTGGCGGCTTGTATGTTTTTGAATCACTTGGTTATGCGCGCAGCTGGGCTTTTCTTGCCGGGGCACTCTGCATTTTGTTTGCGCTGTTTTATTATGTATATGTTCCATGGCGTATCTGGCCGGGGCAGACACTTGGAAAACGTGTTGCCGGTTACCGCATGGAAAAAACGAATGGTACAACAGTGGATTTGATTACCCTGTTAAAACGGCAGGTTATCGGCGGCTTCCTGCTGGAGGGTGCAGCATTTGTCGCGTCAAACTATATCCGGCAGCTGGTGACCCTGTCACTGAGCTATTATGTAGATTATTACTGGCAGATAGCAGGGATGATTCTTACAGCGTTATCCCTTATTCTTGTAATGAAAACAGACTCGCATCGCGCACTGCATGATTATCTTGCGAAAACCAGAGTGACTTGTGTTGAAAAACAGAAGAATGAGCATTCTTCTATTTGATAAATAAGGAACATGTGACAACGTGTAACATAAGCCAGGGCGGACAGTATTAGAAACAGAAACTAAGCTGTATGAAAAAGGAAAGCATGATTCTGTAATTCATCAGAAGTGCTTTCCTTTCTTGTGCTGTAAAGTGAGGTTACAGGCTGTCTGCTTATCCACATGTCACATTGTAGAAGATGCCGCCAAGCTCCGGCAGCTGCTTCAATTCGTCTTTTACCTTGAATCTGTTTTCCGGTATCTGCTATTGCTGTGTTAGTCTTTTCCACAAAGGTCCTCCTCAATTTGAATATGAAGAGATGAGTTCATTCACATCCCTATCTGAAAGACTGATGACCCAACCTCTGTTTATTTTGACCATTCGAATAGATCACATTAACGTGAAGACCAAGTCATCAGGATCAGGGAACATTTTGGATAAGGCGCTTTTGAGCACAAGAGTAATGCGTTGGATAAGAAAACCAGTTTGCTCATTTATCGGAAAACCACTTGAAATAAAAGTAGAGATAAAAGAGAGAGGCTGGAGTCGTAAGTGATTACGTTTGCGGGAGGAGACTTATTCGCAGTGCCGGTGATGTGTTCAGAATGAGCGGTATAAAGATAATGATTTTTACCAACCTTGTTGATATAAGTGCCTTTTTCCTTTTGTTTAAAAGCCAATCTAGATAAGTCAAAAGAGTTAACTTCGATTAATTATTTATATCTTAAAAAGAAACAAGTACCAGATTAATAAAACTTAGCTATAAATCGGTATGTGAGTACGACAATTTTTGTAAGTAATTCTTCAACTAAGGGGGTTATCGTGGTATAATTCTAAATAAGTAATGGGTGAAGGGGGTTTGGTTATGTTTATTTTAAAAGTCGAGCATATAGAAAAAACATATAGCATAAATGGTGATATGGTGAAAGCTGTTAATGATATTTCATTTTCTATAGAGCAGGGAGAGTTTGTTGCAATAACAGGTAGCTCTGGTTCCGGTAAATCAACATTACTTCATATTATCGGTGGAGTGGATTCAGCATCGGCTGGTACGGTAG
>OASV01000486.1_pt1 | contig 10519 bp, 6 predicted proteins | sample 1494921 | NCBI WGS metagenome assembly OASV01 (sample SAMEA2579918, study PRJEB22360) | human gut metagenome
TTGTGCATCGGGGGGGGGCGCAGCAGCAAGGGGAATCGGGGCAGCCGCAGCACCGGTTATTTTATTAGCTGGGGCTACAATAGGGGCTGCAAACGGTATGCGTGTAGGTATGTTCGAACAATTCGAACAGCAAAGCGCAGCTGCAAGATATTGGGAACTGATGAATAACCGCAAGGGTGAATATAACAGAAACCATGCCTTAGTAGATTCAACCGTAACGGGTGTCGTTAATGGGGCTATCGAACTAGGCCTTATGGAAGTAGGATACAAGCCTATTACAAAAGCCTGGGGCGGCCAGGCGGCTAAAAGCATATTAAATAATGCCGCAGCCAGAATGGCCATTATCGATGCGGGAAAAGAAAGCATTGCTAAATTATCCGCGCAAGCAGCCATGAAGCAATTCGGTAGAAGTACAGCCGCAGAACTTGCAGAAGAAGGCGCGCAGCAAGCCTCCGAAGACCTTATGGATAATGCCGAATATTATCTGTATAAAAAAGGCGCTCCGCATACCACAACGGAGATTATAGGAAACGCTGTAGACGCTATGGTACAGGCCGTCCCGGCAGTAGTAGGCATGGGGGCTATGGGCTCTATAACGCACGGCGTAGGAAATTATCGCAGTATGAGAGCTATCGCTGCAATTAAAAACGAAGACTGGAAGCAAGAATATAGAAGAACAGTCGAACAACAGACCATTGAAGCGTTAATGGCAAACAAAGCCCAAAACAAGACAGCTCAAAAAAATCCGGAAGTATATAAAAACGTCGTACAAGAACAGGCCCGTCTTGCCGGTGTACAGAACATGTACGTGGACGCACAAGAGCTTTCAAAGACGGATAAAGGCGTAGACGTTCTTAACGATATGGTAAACCGTGGGATTATAACTGGCGAACAGGTAGATAAATCCATATCAACCGGCGCAGATATCGTAATTCCGACAGGCACCTTTGCGCAGCTTGCTGATGAGTCAGTGGATACTGATACTTTGATGCGGGCAACGACCATGACCAAAAACGGTGTTCATCGCGCAGCTCTTGAAGAAAAAGCCAAACGAATGGAAGCGATCCGCGAAGAATTAGCTAATTTAGCCCAAAATAAAAAAGATGTTCTATCCAAAGAACTCATGGAAGAACATTTTAAGGATGCGGACGATACAACAAAAACGGCCGCTGAAAGCGTCATCTATAAGAATCCGTACGACTTAAATAAAAGCTATAAAGAAGCCCTGGCAGACGCAAGAAAAGAATATGAAGACGCATTGGGCTTTGATGCCTACTGGAATTACAAACCGCAAGGCGTTGGCATTATGTATACGGACGAAGAAAGCCGCCAAACGGGCCGTGGAATCAGAGTCTCAAACAATGACTACTGGCACCAGGACATGTACCAAAAGCTGGGCCGCAAAGCGACAAGAGAAGAAATGCTCGATATCGCATACGAAGACCAGATGAAAGAATTGCAGACCCTGGCTCCGGAAACAGCCGACGAGTTTGCGCAAAACGCAAATTCCTTAAAGGCAAAATACGAGGCATTGCAAGGCTTAAAGGATAAATTCGAAGAGTTGGCCAAGAGCGATTACGCTGTTAAACAATCCCTCACAAAAGAAGGTTACGAAGTATATAACGAAGTATTAAATAAACTTCAAGACGGCAGCGCAAAATCAAAATTAGCCGCCAATGAAAACGCCTTCATTTACGCACGTATGGCCGAAAGCTGGGCGAGAATCCGCAATGAATACGGCGATACGGCTTATACGGCTAAAGATTTTATGGCTGAACATGCGGTAAATGTGGGCAGTGCACACAATGAGAAAGAAACATATGCACAACCCATGTTTGACGTTCGCGAAGTAGGCGTAAAAGACATAAAAGGGTTTTTAAAAAAGGTCAAAGCAAGAAGAGCTGCGGGCGAAGCTGCGAATAAGATTATGTTTACCGGAAAATTCGGCGTAATCTACACAGAAGCACAAGTCATTCACGCAATAACAGAACACAATGGACACATATTAACAACGGAACAAATGGCAGATATAGAAAAACACATGGGAATCCTATACACTGCCGCCATTTCAAGTAAAATCGGATTAACCAATTTTAATGGCATACCGGTATTAGCCCAAATAAGCGGGGAAAAAGGGGATTATTACGTTGTTATCGAATTTGATAAAATCGGTAGAATATGGTTTAAAACCGGAATGGCGGCAAACGCCAAATCAGTAAAGGCGATCATAAAACAAAAAATAACGGAAGGGTCCGCCCGCCGCCTTACGCATAATACGCAGGGACGGACGGGTCGCGACGCTTCCGCTATTCATATCAATACAGTAGCAGAAAAATTAAAAAGCGTCAACAATGAAAAATATCAAACTTTCGACCAACGGGCATGGCATGGAAGCGGCACGGACTTTAACGAGTTTAACCTGGAAAAAGCCCTTACCGGTGCCGGAGATATGGTACACGGCTGGGGCATTTACACGGCTAAGAACAAAAAGACGGCCCAAGCATACAAAAAACACGCCAAAAGCAAGGGCCTGCCGTCGTATTTATACGAAGTGGATATCCCTGAAAACGAAAACCTTCTTGCAGAAGAAAAACGGTACCAAGAACAGCCGCCAAAAATACAAGAAAAGCTCGCTAAGACAATATCAGGCTTACCGGATAAGCAACAAAAATCATTTTGGGAAAAACTGTTACACAATGAAATGCGGACCTTGCCCGAAGAGACCGAAGCGTTATCAGACCTTGATAAAGCAAAAGATAAGGTAAGGCAATTAGAAATAGCGGCCAATGGCCTTGAAAATACAGATAAGCCGAAATTCAAAGAAAAAATAGCTATAAAACACCTTAAAGCCCTTGGATACATAGACAGGCAAATAAAGGACCAGGACTTTATGCAGAAGGAAAAGGAAAAAGAAGAAAAAGTCCTTGCCGCTGTAAAAAAAGAAGCCCAAAAAGCGAAAGCGTCTATGCAGGAAAGAAAAGACAGCATCCTGGAAGCGGCCATTCAAGATCCCAAAGACGCCTTAAAAAGAAGCGTTGGGACGGGTAAAGAAATCTACAGGTATTTATCCACATCACTAGGCAATATGGAAGAAGCCTCACAACAATTGAACAAAAACGGGATTGAAGGCATATCCTATTACGACAGTGAAGACGGCAATTGCGTCGTGGTGTTTAGTGATAAAGCGGTAAATATCATTAATAAGTACCGCCAAGAAATAAAAGCCTCATACAATTCCGCAACGGGAGCCATTCATTTATTCGATGGAGCGGACCAATCCTCATTCGTCCACGAAGCGGCACATATGTATCTCGCGGAAATGGGTAAAATGGCCGTAGACGAAGCGGCACCCAAGGGCCTCTTAGAAGACTGGAACACGATTCAAGACTGGGCGGCATATAAACCGGAAGATATTAAAGACTACGAAGGAACGGCAAGAGAAAAAGAATTTAAATCCTACGCCAAGGCTATTGACGACGCTCGCAAAAGTGGTGACGTCATAGCCATCCGTGCTGCCGAAGAACGCTGGATGCAAGAACGATTTGCCCGTGGCTTTGAACGCTATATAGCAGAAGGCAAAGCCCCGACGCAAGCCCTTCAAAGTGCATTCAGAAAATTCAAATCATGGCTCATCTCGATTTATAGAGATTTAAAAAATCTCGGTAAAGAACCGCCGGAAGACGTAAAGCGCGTCATGGATCGAATGCTTGCGACTAATGACGAAATAGAAGCATGGGCAAAAGCCAAAGAATTAAACGCCTGGGACAAGAAGGGCTTTTCCGGGGACTTAACGGGTTCAGAAGGGGACATGATTAAACGCTGGGCCGAAGACGCAAAAGAAAAAGCAAAGGAACGGGTTCTTAAAGAACTCATGCGGCAAGAGGAAAACCAGTGGCGAACAGATTTAGAAAACAGCCTCGAAAAAGAACGCATCGATTATGAAAAACACCTGGTCGATGAAAACCCGATATACGGCCAGGAATTACAATACAACGAGACGGACGGGCATTTACGGAACGACTTACTAAGACAATTTGGATACGATTCAAAAGAATCCTTTGAATCGGCCGTTGAAAAGGCTGGCGGTCCGTTAGAAGAACGCTCCAAAGCATTCATGGAAAACCGGCGTAAAGAGTACGAAGAAATGATGCCCACATCTGAAGACTTTAAAAACGCAGCCGATGCGGAACTTGCCTCGACAAACGCACAGATGAGACTTTCGCAATTAGAAGCCTATGCAATTAAGCGAAAAGTAAACGGATACGTTGCAGAAGCGGTTAAAGCAATGCGTGAACTTGACGCCCTGGACGGAAAATCCGAAGAAGAAATCACGGCCGGCATTAAAGAAATTTTAGGCGTAGACGACGAAGCGGCAAAGAAGGGCCGTCAAGTGGCCTTAATGCTTGCTAAGAACGAAGAAATTCAAAAGCTAAAGGAACGATTAAAGGACGCCAAAGAAAAGGACAAAGAACATAGAGCCTCGGCTAGGGAAGAATTGGCCTCGGCTAAAGCGGCCCTTAAAGAAGCTATGAGAGGATTAAACACGGCTAGAGACATTACGGCCGGTAGTTACACTAAAACCCTTCAAGTAGCTCGTGAAGAGCTAAACAAAATGACAGTAGCCGAAGCCACAACCTGGAGGCACTGGGAAATTAAAGCCAAGCAAGAAGGAAATAACGCCGACAGGTTAATGGCAGCAGGGGCCTTTGAAGAAGCGGCTATCGCTAAGGGAAACAGCCTTAAATACTACTGCATGAGTAGAGCGGCCAAAGACAATCAAGAATATGTAAGAACAAAGCTCGAAGGCTCGACGGGCCGTGTAGACATGCAGCAAGAAGCCATGGACGGCATAAAGGGCATGATTAAGCGTATAAGTAGAAGGGAAAACCCGGTACGCTTAGACCCGAACAGCCGGTACATGATCCAGCACTTAGCCTACATTACGGGAATCACCGAAAAAGACGGCATTAAGCCGTTAAACGAAAAAGGCGAACCCGTTAGCATCAACTGGGAAAAGGTGTACGGAGATTTAAATCCGGACTACGCCATGGATAAAGAAACCGCACCAAACCCTGATAAAATCGTGGCACCGTGGCTTAGAATACTAGCCGAAAGTAAAGATCGTAAAGACTACAACGAAATGCAAATGGACCAATTCCAAGATATGGTTGAAGCGATGAACGTTTTATACAAGGCCTCAAGAAGAGATTATGAAGCTACAACCATTAGGGACAGAAACGGTAAAGTCATAGGCCAAGAAGAAGCGGCTATGAAGCTCGTTCAAGCTATCGGCGTAGACAATTCCTTCAATCCGCTGCAAGACTCGAACAACCAAACCGACGCAAAGTCCAAGGCTAAAAGCCTGGCTAAAGACGCATTGCTATATCTTACCAAGGCCGAAACTATCTTTAATCGGTTTAGTGGCGACTGGATGCAGCTCGTGTACGAACCGATTAACCAAGGGGCAAACAAAGAGCTCACGATGCGGCAAGAGGCGTGCAAGGTATTCTCCAATATTTACAATATGTACTCACTCGAAGAATGGCAGGCAATGCGTTCCGACAGGGTCTTTACCATCGGGCTTACGACAAACTTTACAAGGGAACAATTAATTTGCATGGCTCTTAACTGGGGTAACAAAGAAGGCCGTAAGCGCGTACTTTCAACCATTAATAAATCGGCTAAAAATGAAGCGGACGTCATCGATGAATATACAATGCAAAGCATGTTAGAATCATCGCTCACTGATAAAGACTGGAATTTCATTGAAGCCATCTGGACGCAGCTTGATTCATACTGGACCGAAAGAAACAAAGTCCAGGAAAACCTATATGGACAAGGTCTCGGAAAAGTACAGGCGCTGCCGTTTAACATTAACGGCCGTCAAATAAAAGGCGGCTACTACCCTATTGTGTATGATCCGAAGTTAAGTATAAGAGCATCGGACCTTGCAGCAGACGACATCGTAAAGCAAGCCCTTTCGGGAAGCTCGACATTTGGAATCGGCATGGGTAGCACTAAATCTCGTGTAAGTGAAGTAAAAGGACAGCAACTCGCCTTACGCCTTGACGTGTGGCCGCAGGCAGTTACGGAAGCCATTCACCATATCGCCATGCGCGAAGCGGCGACGGACGTGTATAAATTAATCACACACCCGGCCGTACAACAAGCCGTCCAGCAAAAATACGGCATGGAAACATACAACATGATCCGCCAATGGTCTAAAGACGTGTGGAAGACGGACGTTCAAAAAGCCGATATTATTAATCGTACGCTTGAACAGATGCGTAAAAACTCGGCCTTTGCTGTAATGGCTATGAGAACAGGGACGGCTCTTTTAAACGTTCTTAACGTCTTCCCTATGATGCATCAGATTGGCAGAATGAACACCCTGAAAGCCATTACTAGCTTTGGGTTAGGGTTTTATAAGGGAACGGATACATACGCTAGAAATCGGCAGTTCGTATTCGACAAATCGCCTATGATGCGGGACCGTATGAATACGATCGACAGGGATATGCAGCAGGACATGAAGTTAGAGGTAGGGCAAGATACCTCGCTCATAAGAGAAAAAGCCACGCATGCTAAAGAAAAGTTCAATCGCTTTGGGTACTGGTTTATTACTGAAACAGACCTCATGTTTTCAATGGCCCTTTGGAAACACGGATACGACGAATCCATGAGAAAGCAAATCGAAGCGGGCATGACGGATGTTAAGCAAATGGAACAAAACGCCATTTCAGACGCCGACACAAACGTAAGAGCGGTATTTGGAAGCGGGCAAGTAAAAGACCAAGTAGCCATGCAGCGTAAAAACACCCTGGTAGGACAGCTAACTCCGTTTTATAGCTACAGCTCAACCGTATTAAATGCCCTTATCAAGGCAGGTTACAGAGTAAAGGACCACGGAGATTATATGGCGCTTATAAACGCAACCCTTTACTGGGTTGTTTTGCAAACCCTGGCCGAAACTATTTACAGAAGCGCCGTGGCCGGAGAGCTCGACGATCCGGACAAAATGCTCCGTCGCCTGGGAATTACAACCGTGAGAAACGTAGACCAGGGGCTCCCGGTAGTCCGTGACGCTTTAGAAGGCGTCATGAATCACTTCTTGTTGGGAAGCGACCAGAATAATTCACCGCTTGCCATTACGGCAATTGACGAACTTGTAAAGGCAGCACAAGCAGCCGGAAACGAAAAGAAAGACTTCACCGACGTAGGCCGTTCGTTATCGCGCGTTGCTAACCGTACCTGGAAATTCTCCGATACCTTATCAGACGGATTCTGGAACCTTGTAAGATTCTCGCTCGTTGACACAGACCGAAGTATCCAGGAGCTTATTACCACAACGATTTTTGATAAGCGCTACAAAACGCACGAAGAACGGGTTCGCCAAGACAAGAGGAAAGCTAACGAACAAAAAAAAGAAAGGAAAATAAGAGATGATAAGTAAAGACAAAACCACAATTACGTATAAAGGGGACGGGGTCACAACCTCGTTCCCTTTCCCTTATCAGTACAGAGCAGGCGAAGATATTAAAGGGTATCTACTGGTAAACGGTAAAGAAATGCCGATTGTAGCCAATTACCGTTTTGACACGGTAGAAAACAAATTCATCTATCCCGTAAACGGTGTACCGTTATTTGCAACCGACACCTTAGTTATTAAGAGGCAAACACCCATTGAACAAAACGCCGATCTTCCTAATAAGTACCCGTACAATGCTGTCGAAACGGTAGCCGACAACCTTACCCTTATAGTCCAGGAACAAGAAGCAAAAATTAAGGGTATTGAAAATATTCGTAATGATTTAGCAGAAACAACGGAACGCACCGCCCAAATGGCCAACAGGGTATTAAACGCCATATCAAAAGGGTATGAAGTATCGCAAAACGTGTGGGCTCCGTTTAATTCCATGGACCCTGCCGGAAAAACCGTTAAAGAATTTAAAGATGAAATAGAAGAACTTAGATTAACGGCACAGGGCATGGGAGCCGAAGACGGAACAAGACTTATCGTTAAGGCTCGTTTTGATGTAGAAAATTTTATTAAAAACGCCAAAAACGAGTCATATGTTATTAACTACGGGCCACAAGTAGACCTTGTAATGGGCGTAGAAAGAAACGCAGTTATCATACAGACCGAAGAAAAAACCTACCGATTAATAGATGAATCAGTAGGATACAAGGTTCAAGAAGTCATAGAAGCGGCCGTCGATAACAAAGGCGCTACCATAGACGCTAATACAACCGGCTCTGCTAAAACGATAAGTGTAGAACCCGTAACAAACGTAAATGAAGCGGTGACGCCCGGAAGGTACATTGGAGAAAGCATTGCAATTAATAACGAAACATTCCAGGGATATGTATTAGACGTCCTAACACTGGAAGATATAATCTTCCAAACGCTCACAACATTAGACGGCAGAGTATTCGTAAGAAAAAGCGATACAAAACCCATCACAACGTCTTGGACAGAACCCTATAAAAAAGACGTATTAGTAGAAGAAAATACCGCTCAATTCGGGAAGGCAAAGATAGAATTAACCAACAACGGAAGCCTTAGTGTAAAGGATATAACCGCTCCCGATAAAGGAGGTGAATTGGCGTTAAGGAGCGAATTAAACAAGGTATCAGATTCAATAAGCGGACATAAAGCACCGGTCATGACGCCGCTTATAAATTGGGAGGAAATGAAAAGACAAAACTCAAATAACGACGTAAGAAACGTCAACAATCAGACAGTAGGGATAATCGGGACCAGTACGAATAACCCGATCCTACTAAAAGAATCCTATAAAAACTACGATAAAATATGGATTATCTTTTACGGCGGAAACAGCGCCGATCGAAAAAACATAACTTACGAAACCTGGCAACTGGAATACCTTTTCACTACTAAAGAGGCATTCGGATTATATAACCAGGGAGGAGATTATTGGGCGATAAAATCCACTCAATCAACGGAAACTAAGTGGGTAAAGCACACCAGTACCAATAACAACGGCATCATCGAAATCTACGGAATTAAATACGAAAGGTCGTAATCACAATGTTCTATTTGATTAAAGACGATAAAGTAAAAAGCATGTGCATGAACAAAGAACCGCTCGCCGGGCTGGACGGAGAAATCCTTGAAGGTGACGCACTGGATCCGTCAACAGTCGCCGTAAAGAATGGGAAAATAATCCCGCAAATCAATATCCCCGAAACAGCACCCGAAGAAGAAGTAAAGCTGGATGCCGTAACCGTCCTGGAAGCTATTGTAGACATCCAGGAAGAAATAATGAATAATTCATTAACATTAGAGTCGCTTAAAAATAAGGAGGAATAATCATGATATTAAAAAAATATATGATAAGCGCATATGGAAAATTAGTATTAGCCGGGGTCTACACATTAGATGAAAGCGAAACCGGAAAGAAGTTAGTACCTGAAGCGTACCAGGAAGCGGTTGCAGAATGGTTAGCAGAAAGAGAAGAAAAAAAGGAGTAGGACGTGGAATTTATGGACGAGCTGGTTACAAGGATACTATTAAACGTATCTCATGAACATGTCTTAGATATCTGTAACGTCATCCTACTGGTACTAATTCTCTTGGTGGCCGATGCTTTCTTGCGCATTATTGCGGAAGTATTCCAGTATAATAAAGACCACAACCGCAAGAACACAACTAAAACTTTTATTACAACTCTTATATGGTATGGCTGGGGGCGGGGTGATTACATCGACGCCAATACAGGAAAAATCAAGCGATATCTTATGAGCGAAAAGTTAAGAAGCAGCATGTTAAAAAAGATATGTATATTCTACCCGGCTTGGTTTTTCTTATCGATCGCATGTGTTTCGCTCCCCGATACCGTATTTATTGGAGTCCGTGGCGATGAATTATTAGCCAACGTCTTCATGTGGTGGCCGGTAGCATCGGAACTATCGTCAATCATCGAAAACCTAAGAGAAATCGACACCTACCATTTCGTGAGAATCAAAAACATGTTCATAGAAATTAACAAAATGAGGAAGTGAAAAAAGTGGTAGACAAAATTAATATCGCCGACCTGGTAGTCATTACAGGCCTTGTAACGGGGCTTGTGATGGCTATTTTATTTAGTCTTAATGAACTCGCAATGAGCATTGCAAGCGGCCTTCTAGGCTATATCGGCGGTGCTAAGACAGCTGTACACAAATCAGAAAGGAGTGATGAACGATGAGAGAAGTAACGCTACACGAATTGAAAGCATTGGCTAAGGCTGCCTATTGGGACCTTTGGAACGGGGCTAGAAGCCTCGGGCGTGACGTTAAGCTGTATATTCATTGGACGGCAGCTCGTTATAATCAGACGTTCGACGAGTATCACGTAAATATCACAGGTGACGGCAGGGTATTTGTATCAACGAATGATTTAGCCGAGGTCAAAAACGCAACGTATAGGCGTAATACCGGCAGTATCGCCATTACACTTTGTTGCGCACTGGATGCTATAGGCCCGGACAACCTAAGGGCGTACCCCTCTTAACTG
>OASV01000505.1_pt1 | contig 10267 bp, 8 predicted proteins | sample 1494921 | NCBI WGS metagenome assembly OASV01 (sample SAMEA2579918, study PRJEB22360) | human gut metagenome
TGCGGCGCGTCAAGCCGTCATGCCAGTTCCAGCGCGGGTGCAGAGGCACAGTCAGCTCGCACAGGGCTCCGTTCAAGGCATCCTGGTCCGGACATGTCAGCCTGTCCCGGTGAGTGACGGCATAATCCAGCACAGCCCTGACCAGATTCCTCTCCCGGAAGACATCCACATTCATCAGCAGCACGCCGGAATTGAAATATCCCGTGCAGGTCAGCGGCATCTCAAGACGTTCGTTAAAATGGGAACCGGGTCTGGAAAAATTCTCAAACACCACCCCTACTGCTTTTCCGTCCATATTCGTCCGGAACAGCTCCGTCAAATCCCGGCAAACCAGAACGTCAATGTCCAGATACAGAATATTGCCCCGCTCTTCCTTCAATAATTCCGGAATGAACACGCGTCCCCAGGCTGACACCGGCCATTGTTCCGTATGGGGGAAGTCGTGCTCTTCCAAAATGCCGGAAACGTCTATGAACTCCAGACGGCAATCGAACGGAGCGGCCAGCCGCTCCACGCTCGCCCGGTTCTCTCCGTCAATGCCGTCGGAAAGAACGTAAATTTTGTAAAAAGTCTCCGGACCGGCAGTATTCAGCAAAGAAAAGACAGTAACGCTCAAAGGCAGAATGCCCCTGTTGTCACTGGCCAAGACGACGGCAAATTCATTCTTTTTCATCGGATTATCCATTCGGGTGATGTTAGCGGCGCAGCAACCGGGCTCCCGCCTTGCGCATTTTCTTCCAGTAATAGGAAAAGTCCAAGCCGGATTTTCCGCCCATCCAGGCTTTCAGCAATTCTCCTTCCCGGCGGGACAGGCAGGCATCATCCTCTGCGGGACGGTACAGATTTTCCTGACGGAGCATATCGGCCACCTTTCGGGTAACCTCCTTTTGGACGGCATGAGGGGCGTATTTGCGGATGTTCCTCACGCCCATTACCAGCATTTTCAAAAATGCCGTCCTGTATTCCGCAAGAACTCCAGCTTCTTTCCATTCCTTCAGCACCAGCTCCGCCACCGTCAGGTAATCCAGAGACTGGAGGGAACTGCCGGACGCAAAACCGCTGGTAATGGATCCGGCCCGCTTGCGGTAAACGTAAGCCGCCCTGCTGACGACGCAAACCCTTCTGCACCACGGAAAAACGGCGTAATGGAAATACAGGTCTTCACAGGCAACGCCCTCGGGGAACCGGATGCCATGCTTTTCCACAATGGAACGCCTGATCATCATGCCGCCCGCTCCATGATGTATTTTCCCAATGGTCTCCGGAGTGCAGGGAAGCCACCCTTTTTCCGGAGGGGCCATGTCCTCCGGCAGAAACCGGTCCTCCCGGTCGGGGGCGGACTCGTAATAATACCGGAACCCGCATGCCAGCCTGTCGGCATCCAGCGCCTTCGCACGGCGGTACATCTCCTCCAGCAAATCCGTCTCCAGCCAGACGTCGGAATCCACCAGAAACAGATACTCTCCCACAGCATGGTTCATCGCCAGATTCCGGGAACGGGATAAACCGCCGTTTTCCGGGGCCTGCACCACTTTCACCCGCGGGTCCCGCTCCGCGAATTCCCGCAGAATGGACAGGGAGCCATCTGTGGAAGCGTCATCCACGCAAACTACCTCCAGTTCACGAAGCGTCTGAGAGCAAATGCTTTCCAGGCACTGGGCCAGGTACGGCTCCACATTGTAAACCGGAACCAGCACGGAAATGTTCACGGGAGCCGTCATAAGCCATGCGGAAAATCTGCCGCCCTTATTTGTTCAAATCCTTCCTGCGGCGGCAGAAAAGGCTCCAGCGCGGACCATACCTGGTCCACTGTAATTTCCTCAATGGCGCCGGGGGAAACCAGGTTGGAAATGCACCGCGCAGTAATGGCGGAGTTGCGCGTCCGGTGGCAGAAAATGGCGGTCACGGGCACCCCGGCATAGGCACACATATGTGTAGGCCCCGTATCATTGCCTACACAAGCCAGGGAACGCAAAGCCATCTGGGGAATATCCATCAGGGAAGACTTGCCCAGAAAACTGACAGCCAGGGGAGAGCTGGCGGCAATAGCCTCCACTTCCACAGCCTCCGCCCGGGTGCCGATGACAACGGAGGACACGCCCCGCGCCGCCAGGCGTTTCGCCAGGGCACAGAAATTTTCCACGGGCCAGCGCTTGTAGGGATGGTTGGGGGAACAGCCCGGAATCATCATCACATAACGTTCCGGAAGCTCGTCAAAATGCAGCCCCTCCCCGTGCATGAAAGAAAGATCCGTCAGAACGCGTTCCAAACGGAACGGCTCCCGTACCACCTTCCCCCACCGGAAGGATTTCTTCTTCAGCAATTTGCGCCGTTCTCCGGAATTGCAGGCCACCCAGTCCATGTCATGGTTCAGCAGGAAGCGCACGGCGGGATAATAGCGTTTCCTGGTGCGGGAAGATTCCTGAAGATCGTACACCACATCAAAATTCCCTTTCACAATGGAACGGACGGCTCTCCAGGTGGCGCCCAGCTTCCAGTAAGGCAGGCGATTATCCACAATAAAATCGTCAAACACTCCGAGCTGCTCCGCCATGGGAACAAACATTCCCATGGTCATCAGGGTGATATGCGCCTCCGGATGAAGTTCGCGGAGCCGCTTCATCGTCCCCATGGCGAGCACCACATCGCCAAGGGCTCCATGCTTGATGATCAGAATGCGCTGTGCAGGCATGGGAGAAAAAAGGAATGCGGGTTAAACGTAACTGTCTTCCCTGTCCAGATACTCCTGCACGTATCGGCGCACGCCATCCTCCAAGGAAGTCATGGGAGCTGCATAACCGGCAGCGCGCAGCCTGGAAAGGTCTGCCTGCGTATAATACTGATATTTCCCCCTGAGCTCTTCAGGCATCTCCCGGTAGGCAATCTTTTCCTGGAGGCCCAGCGCATGGAATGCCGCCTTCGCCAGATCGTGGAAAGAACGTGCCTTCCCGGAACCTACGTTGAACAGGCCGCTCACCTCCGGATGCTCCAGCAGCCAAAGCACCACATCTACGCAGTCGCCCACCCACACGAAATCCCGGAGCTGCCATCCGTCACGGTAGTCGGGATGGTAAGATTTGAACAGCTTCACCGTTTCATTGGCCTTCACCTGGGGGAATATATGGGCCACCACGCTTTTCTGCCCGCCCTTATGGTATTCATTAGGGCCGTACACGTTGAAAAATTTAAGCCCGGCGTATTGGGGGGGAACCGGACGCCCTTCTTTCACTTCCCGGGCCACTTTACGGTCAAACAGGGCCTTGCTCCAGCCGTATGCGTTCAGGGGGCGCAGCGCGTTGACGTGCTCCAGGGAGGCGTCATCGTCAAACCCCATGGAACCGTCCCCGTACGTGGCTGCGGAGGAGGCGTAAATAAACCGTTTGCCGTACAGGGAACAAAACTCCCACAAATGCCAGCTCAGCGTGAAATTCGTCCGGATAATCAAATCGGCGTCCGTCTCCGTGGTGGCGGAAATGGCCCCCATGTGAATGACCGCCTCCACCTCATCCGCATGCGCCTTCATATAATCAAGCATGCCTTCTGGAGAAACCACGGCGCACAGCTCTCTCTTGGCAATGTTCCTCCACTTGTCGGAAGAGCCCAGCTCGTCCACCACCACAAGATCCTTTTTACCGGCTTTTTCCAGAGCGGCGACAATGTTTGAGCCGATAAACCCGGCCCCACCCGTGACAATAATCATAAGAGAAGAATCAATGAAAAAGTTGTACGGCCTTTTGTACCACATCCACCCGTCCCTAGGCAACTGCCATTTGAGGCGTTCCCCGGCTCCCAATTTTCAACGAATTTACAATCCGTGGTCAATGATAATTTTTGCAAGACAGGTCTTACCGAAAGTTTTTAACGTTGCCAGTATGAAAAGAGGATTTGAGGGGCGCATCCTCCGCAGGCTGCGCGGGGATTGCGTTCCAATGGTTTTCCGCATGGAACGGTCAGGGTTTGGAGTGTCCGGATTGTAAATCTGTACGATTTTTCTTCCAGGGAACATGCAGCTTCTTTCCACTTCCCTTTTTAACCAGAGGGAGGGAGTTACGAGGGTAAGGGACGGGATGCGGCCGAAGGCGCGGCGTTTGCGGGAAAACAGCCACGCTGGAATGTTGCGGAAGAGGCGGGGAGCGCCAAGCTGGGGACAGTTGCCGCGGCATTCGTTTTGGAACAGGCTGCAGTCCATGGTGCAGTGACATCCCGCGGTGCAGGCAAACATGTCGTGCAGGGTATAGACCAATGGACGGCGGATATGGCGCAGCTGCGAGAAATCCACGGTTCTGCCGCCTATCCAGTGCAGATGCACCACATCGGCTTTTTCCATTTGGGCCGTGTCAAATCCCATGCCCAGCACGTTCAGGGAGAAAGGCAGGTCTTTTCTTCTTTCCGGCAGCAGAATGTCAAATCCATGGGCCAGATGGCGTCGCAAGGCGTCCGTAGCCCTTCTGGCGGGTGTCCTGTGGATTTCCAGGCCGTCAATTTTTTTGCGCCTCCGGAGCAGCAGGGTGGATTTCAGGCCGGGAATATGCCGGTTCAGAGCGTCGCTCAACCGGTAAGGGGCGGAGCTGGCCGAGACGCTATGGGAGACTTGAAATATTGTTCGGCATTGAGGAGAAGCCACATAGGAAAGTATGAGGATTAGGAATCCGCCGTCAAGCCTACAAATCTGAAAGAAAAACGTTTTGGGGAAATCCAGGTTGCCAGTATTCCATGAACTGCGGCAGGCTGTTCCCAGCATGACGGCCTTTTTATTTTCATTCCGGTATGAATGGGGGAAAGCCGGATTCCGGTGACAGCATAACTGTGAATAGGGGTGGGAGAATGTCGGCGGAGGATAGTGCGGGTGCGGAGTTTTGGAATGGAGGGATGTTTGCTTTCATGAAGGCAAAACATTCCTGATCAAATGAAAAGAGCTTGTCCAAATAACCGTCATTACATTCCGGAAACGGCAGCCGAAGGGGAAAGGAATTCTCGGGATGAAGCTGTGGGAAAGGACGGGAAAATAGTTCATGGTGCGTCAGATTGCCCCGTTTGGAAACGTCGTGCAGCCCGGTTGTTCCGAATGGGGAAGCTTTACCGGATTCCTAATCCGTTTCTTTTGGAAGAAAGAAGGAGCTGCCTGCATTTTTCCAGCCATCCCTTTTTCCCGGCCCGTGGGATTCCCATGTCCCGTCTGTCCTGGAATGGAAACAAGGAGAGCTGTTCCCAGTTTTCCGCATAGGTTTCCGATCCGTCGAGGGTGGTGATGCCCCTCAGTTTGCATAGGATGGAAAAGATGCTCTGGTCATACCGGTTTTCCACAAAACCCGGCAGGTTGGGGGAGGCGGAAGGAGTGTTGTCCGCAAGATGCAGATGGTCGTAAAAGACATGAAGCCAATCCCGGATCAGGCTTTCCGTGAGCGGGTTCTTTTTCAGGAAAACATGGCCGCCCGCAATTTGCTGGGTATGCGTGATATGCCCGTCTTCTTGGGAAACGCCGAAGTGGCGGAAGATATCTCCTTTGGTCCATTTGTATTCCGGCTGTCCGTTGGTGAAAACCAGCATGCCGCAGCTGTCGCGGTCCAGCATATTTACGTATTCCCGGAAGCGATCCGTTCCGTTGGCGTTGATATGGCAACCTGCATCCAGATAAAGGAGGCGGTCGCCTTCCTCCATTTCTTGGAGGACATGGTGGATGGACCAGGGTTTCCAGGACCAGTATCCGAATCCCCGGCAGGACGGCGTCAGGTACCGGCCCATGCGGCTGGTGAATTCTGCGGAAAGGTCGTGTTCCGTGAAGAGCGTGATCTCATCAAAAAAATCCAGCGCTTCCGCCTGCCTGCCCAGCCGCTCCAGGGCGGCCGACATGCGGGAGTCTGCAAATGAGAGAAAACGGTTCATTGATCCGGAATGGGAGGATAAGGCAATTTACAGGGAAGGCGGCGATGTGTCAAACGGCTCTTCCAGAGAAGCGTTTTCTTTTTGAAACCCATTGGGGCAGACTTGGGAAAAATGTTCCGCAAGCATTTTTTTGCAGGAGTAATAACGTCCTTTTTGTCCGGGAAGCAGGGAGCAGGCTGCCAGCAGAATGCGCCCCCAGCCGTTGGGGACCGGTTCCGCCGAGTTCAGCAGGTCCGCCAGTTGCCTGTCCCGTCCCGCCAGCGCGGAGAGGAAACGTTCTCCTTCCGCTTTCTGGTAGAACAGCTTCCATAAGTTCAGCGCAGAACGTTGCTGGACAGCGGTCATTTGATGGAAAAGGGGATGCTTGGAAACAAAAAAGGGCCTGATTTTCCGAACACCGTAAGCGAACAGTCCTTCATTTTGCCATCCTTGTTTCTGCCAGTAGTCCACAATGTACAGCAGCCGCTGGAATTCCTGCACGCATTTGGAGTAGGTGGGAACGTTGCAGCGGCGGGAGAGGGAGCCGTTGCGCATAAGGCGGTAGTAATACAGGCAGTCGGGAATGAACAGGAGACGGGAGGCATGGGGAACGGCCATCAGCCGGAAGGTTTCATCCTCTGCACCGGATTTCAGATGTACGTTGAAGCGGAGGCGGTGGGCGTCCAGCATGCTTTTCCGGAACAGTTTGCTCCACACGCAGATATCCATTTTCCCCCAGATGGAATCCCGGAAGAAGCTGGCCGGAGAGGCGTTCTCTTCAAAATGCCGGGAGGGTGATCTTCTTTTGGCTTCGATAAGCCGGTCTGACGAGTCTTCAAAAACATGGTTTCCGCATTCCACAATGTCTGCGTCATATTCCAGAGCCGCCGAAAAAAGGCGGGAATACATTTCCGGATCCATGTAGTCGTCTGGATCCGCAAAGCCGACATAAAGGCCGCGGGCGGCATCCAGCCCTGCATTCCTTGCTGCGGAAACGCCCGCGTTCCGCTGGTTCAGAAGGATGATTCTGCTGTCCTTTTCTTTCCAGCGCAGCAGATGTATCCAAGTCTCATCCGTGGAGCCGTCGTTGATGCAGATAATTTCAATGTTCCGGAGAGTCTGGCGTACCAGGCTATCCAGGCAGCTGTCCACGTAGGCGGCTACATTGTAGCAGGGAACAATGATGGAAACATCGGGGATCATAGGGGGTGGGAATGTGTGTAACGGATTTACAATCCTGTGGACACGGACCTTTTCCGTCCGGCGGAAGACCGGAATGCCATCCGGGCCGGCCTGGGCATCCCGCCCGGAGCGTTCGTCATCGCCTGCGGCGCAACCGGCCTGTTCAATCCGGTCAAAGGCGGCCATTTCATCCCCCTGGTGCTGGAGGAACTATACCGGCGCGGGCACCGGAATCTTCATCTCCTGCTCTTCGGCAACCAGGAAAAAAGCGTGGACTACCCCTTCCCCAGCACAAGCGCCGGATTCATTACGGACATGAACAAGCTGGCCGGGCTTTACAGCGCGGCGGACATTTTCCTGAACCCCACGCTTCAGGATGTCCTTTCCAACGTAGCGCTGGAATCCATGGCCTGCAAAACCCCTTCCGTTACCTTCCGGACGGGAGGAGTTCCGGAAGCGGTTCTGGACGGAAGGACGGGGCTGGTCGCTCCGCAGGGAGACCTGAACCAAATGGCCGCCCACTGCGAACGGCTCATCCAGGACGGAAAACTCCTGCAAACCCTGGCGGAGGAAGGCCGCCGGCACGCGGAACAAACATTCTCCTACCCCGTCATTGCCGCACGGCACGCCGCCCTGTATGAGGAAACGCTCCGGGAATACCGTTACGAAGAGTGAAAACGGCCGGCGTTCAACTGACGGACGGCCTGTTCCTGTACATCCGGGCGCATCTTCCTTTGTCATTGACAAGAAAAAGACGCCTCATACACTCTGCACCGTTTCAACCCTTCTCTCCCCATGAAAACGCTTAAAATCTCCTTTTTACAGTCCACTCCGGATTTCGGCAGGGAAGGAATGCTTCAGCTTCTGAAAAGCCGGTATCATGTGGTGGAAGACGATTCCGATTTTGATTACCTGGTCGCCACCCCCTGGTTTTACGTCAACCGGGAGGCTTTTTACGATTTTCTGGAACGGACCCCCGGCCACATCACCGTCATGTACGGCTGTCATGAAGCCATTGCGCCGGATTTCATGCTGTTTGACTATTACATCGGGCTCGATACGGTGCCCGGAAGCGACCGCACTGTCAAACTTCCCTACCTTCGCCACCATTTGCAGGAAGTGCACGGCGGAAAGGAAGGCCTGGATGCCCATGCTCTCCTGGCCTCCAAAACGGGTTTCTGCAACTTCATTTACGCCAACCGCAAATCCCATCCCAACCGGGATGCCATGTTCCACAAGCTCTCCGCTTTCCGGTTCGTCAATTCCCTGGGGCCCCATCTTAACAACACCCCGGGCGACGGCCACCGGGCGGAAGACTGGTACGCATCCTCCATCAGAATGAAAAAGCCGTATAAATTCTCCATTGCCTTTGAAAATGCATGGTACCCCGGCTACACCAGTGAAAAAATCGTCACCAGCATGCTTGCGGGCACCATTCCCATTTACTGGGGAAATCCGGACATCAGCCGGGAATTCAATTCCGCCTCATTCATCAACTGCCACGACTTCCCAACCCTGGACGCCGCCGCGGCCTATGTGCAAAAAGTGGACGAAGACGATAGCCTGTGGTGTGAAATCATGTCGCGCCCCTGGAAAACCCCGGAACAGGAAGCCCGCTTTCTGGAAGAGACGGAAAGGGAAACAGCCAAGCTTTACAAAATATTCGACCAATCTCCGGAAGAAGCGCGCCGCAAAGGTGACGGAACATGGGTATCCTACTACCAGCGCTTTTTAAAACGCGGCCACAGGATGCAGCTGGCATGGCGGCGGCTGAAAAACCGCCTGCGCCGCTGACCGGAATTTCCGGGCAAATTCAACCCCATGCCGGTTTTCCTCCATCCGCCTTCCCCCACTCCCATCTACCCTCTCTCCGCTTCATGAGCAAATGCTTTTCTGAACCCTTTTGTTCACCTTCTCCCCACCAAGCCGGAGACGCCATCCACGGAACCTATTTCCCGCACATTGACGGCTTGCGTACCTTTGCCGTGCTGGCCGTCGTCCTGTACCATTTGCAGGAAGGGATCTGTCCGGGGGGCTATACAGGCGTGGACATCTTCTTTGTCATCTCCGGATATCTGATTGGCGGAGGCCTTATCCGCGGCCTGAAAGAGGGGACCTTCTCCCTGACCTCCTTTTACCTCCGGAGAATCAGGCGCATCATGCCCGCCTACTTCTGTCTGATTGCGGTTGTGCTGGCCTTCGGCTGCGTCGTGCTGGACTGCGATGACCTGCGGACTCTGGGCCGGACGGTGAGATCCAGCGCCCTTTTCATCACCAACATTTATTTCAGCAGAACCACAGGGGATTACTTCAGCCCGGCGGCAGAAGAAAACCCTTTGCTGAACCTGTGGTCCCTGAGCGTGGAAGAGCAATTTTACCTGATGATTCCACTCACCCTGTGGCTGCTCTGGAAATTCAGGGAAAAAGCCGTCAAGCCCGTTCTATGGGGGGCGCTGGGCCTCTCCTTCTTCGCCGCCGTCTGCCACATGGGGCATCTGGAACATAACAAGGCCTTCTACCTGCTTTACTGCCGCGCCTGGGAACTCCTGGCCGGCTGTCTTCTGGCCCTCGCCCCCGCCGCAGGACAAAACCGGGGCGCCGGATGGCTGCGGGCGGCGGGATGGGCCGGCATCCTGCTCCCATTTGCCTGCTATACGCCTTCCACTCCTTTTCCCGGATACACGGCCATCCCTTCCGTCGCGGGGGCGGCTTTGCTTATCCGTTACGGGAACCATGGCTGGTCCGGGCGTATCCTCAGGCACCCGCTCAGCACAGGCATCGGCAAAATCTCCTACTCCCTGTACCTGTGGCATTGGCCGGTTATCGTGTACTGGACGTACATCTGCTTCGACGAATGCGCTCCCTGGGATTATGCGGGAATGTTCCTTCTCTCCCTTCTTCTGGGTTTCCTCTCCTGGAAATTCGTGGAAACTCCCTTCAGGACGACCGTCTCATGGCAAAATCCCCAAAAAGCGTTTCTGGCCACGGCAGCAGGGTGCCTCATGCTGGGACTTGCCGGCGAATGGCTCAAATGGACGGACGGCGCGCGGGATTACTGGCATGTAGCGGCCAACAACATGGAATTCCCTGAATACTGGAAAGGGCCGGCCTTCCCTCCCTCCTTCGGCATCACGCCTCCCGACCAGGCGGTAGTGGAAAAGGGAAACGCCATCCAGCACCATCATCCGGAGCTGGGGGATGTGACGGATTACCCCTTTGTCCT
>OASV01000515.1_pt1 | contig 10087 bp, 9 predicted proteins | sample 1494921 | NCBI WGS metagenome assembly OASV01 (sample SAMEA2579918, study PRJEB22360) | human gut metagenome
ACACGGCTTTTTGGTGATTCTTTATCAGTATCAAGGCCGGTTCCGCCTTCTTTCTTTTTTAAATCTACCGGATCTTTGCCCGCCGGTTTGTTTTGAATTTCCGCTTTCACTTTACCATCTTCCTCTTTCGAAACCATGCTGACATCCGGATCAATGATTTCTACCACAACCTGGTTGTTCTGATCTTCTTTCATCAGTTTTCCGTGAAGATCATCAAAATTCTTATAGCTGCGGAGACGGCTTAATATTTCTTCCGTTAGATTGTATTTCTGCTGCTGGAGCAGGTATGGTAATGGTACAACACCTCCACCACGTACTTCCAGCACCATATTCCCAAGCGGCTGATCTTCAGGCACATCAAAAGACAAATCTTTATAAAAGACCTCTCCGCGCCAAGGCTGGAGACGAGCACGGACATAAATTGTGTCTCCCGGACTTACCACAATAGGTGATGCGGATGCATCAAGGATTTTTGCTGTATTCCTTTCCTGCGTCACTTCCATATCCATGGAAATATTTCTAAGAGCATAACTTTCAAACCGGTTTTGCTCCAAAAGTTTCACTATCTGATAAATCTCATCCACACTTCGTTCTGCAATATCGGTAGAAGACCAGTACATGTTTGTCCGGGTAAACGGTTTTTGCTTCATGTCTTTAGGGTGCAAAGTATAAGTAACCTTCACCGTCCCCTGTCCGCGGCGATCCATGGCCGTGCTGATTGCATTATAAACAGATGTAGCAGAAAGCGTAGGCAGCAAGGATTCATTTTGTATCATCCGAACATTTAAATCTTTTTCCACACCCGTATCTTTGTCTTTTACGAACGCATGAAGTGCCACAAAATCCGGAGATGTTCCGCTGATTCCACCGATTCCTGCGCCACGGTCCTGATTTACTGTACCAATTTCTGCGCCTACAGATCCCAATTTAAAGGGAATATTCTTGCTTGGAATTACAGTAAATATGTAAGAATTATGCATGAAATAACCGGTATTTCCCCTGCTCATGAAAGGATGCCCAAAAGCAAGCATTTGGTTTCCATCTACATAAGTAACCGTTCCAATCGCCCCTAATTTCAAATCTCCTGTCACCAAAGAAGCCGCCACTGCACCACCCGCCTCAAGCGGTCTTGCAACGGTATCCTGATCCACGGAGACGGCCGAAAAAGGAATCATATGGAAATCCTGCATCTTATCAGACAGATATTCCATGCCTCCCGCACTATATCCCGATGCCATAAGCGGCGTATCAATAGGGATTAGATCAGAAGACGGCTTTGGTATATAAGCGGACTTCTTATTATCGGTAAGCCAAAGCTCAAGCATATCTGAAATAGGAGTCACCATACCGATACGTCCCCCCGACTGCGGGAATCCATACGCAATGGCACCCAAAAGTTTTCCGTTAATATAAACCGGACTTCCGCTCATTCCCTGAGCAATCCCTTCTGTCTTATCAATCAGATCCCCCGATACTTTTACAAGGATAAGATCCCCGCCCGTGGCGCCTTTCTGCTTCATTACACCAAGCACATCAACATCAAAGGTCTCTACTTGTGTTCCATGAACGACCGTTTTTGCATATCCATGCATCCCTTCACGCACTTCGGAAACAGGAAGAAATTCTTCTGCTGAAACAGCTGCCCAACCTGCAAACACCAGACATACTGATATAGCCAGTACTTTGTATTTTATTCTAAAACCGGACATTTTAAATTCTCCTAAGATAATCAGCGATATTCAATAACTGCCACGACATCCTGCTTATTCAGGCTTTGTCCTTTAACCACTTTGACTTCTTTAACGACACCATCAGCAGCAGCCCGAGATGCAGGTACCGCTCCGGCCAAAGAAGTTACTGTTACCAACACATCGCCTTCTTTTACGGCAGTTCCCGGTTCGACGAGGGGTACAACCGTTCCCCCCACAAACAGCAGGAAGTACTGGCGGCGGGGACGCGGCACACCCCCCTCCCCGCCATAATTGCTTTTTCTTCTACCACCCCGGTAAAAGCGTATACATATGCAGCACCTAAGATACTCGCAGCGGCAATAATCGCCATTCCTATTTTTGTTGAATTTTTCATAATAACCTCACTTTTATAAAAACTACTTTTTATTTTAACATTTTATAAGCATTTCACACTCAAAAGAAAGCATTCTTTACGAATTAAAGAAAAAGAACTATCCCAAGACAATTCTTTCCTGCTGTTAATGCAAATCCTGCAATGAATCACGAAAATAATCCATATACTCCAAGGCAGATCCTGCGCCTACTGCATTTACATAAGAAGGATGATCCGCCACATGTGCTTTCATGTCTGTTACTTTCAATACGAGCTCGTTTAATCCTTTCAGCTGCGCTACACCACCGATCAATACAATCCCATGTTCCCGGATATCTCCCAGGATTGCCGGCGGTGTCATTTGTATCACAGAAGTAATACCTGAAAATATCCTGTATAAAATCGGATTCAGCGCCTGGGCAACGATCTCCCCTGTCACAGCAATTTTCACAGGAAGTTCTGTAATTGTTGAGATACCGCAGACTTCACATATACGGGTATCGCGATTTAAATCCCATTCCACGCCAAGAGCCATTTTTAATGTTTCTGCCGCTTTCCGTCCAATACGAATATGGTATTTTTCCAAAATCACATTCATAATAGCTTCATCCATAAGCATTCCCGATTCTGTAGAAAAATGGCTATTTACTACACCATGCCTGGATACGACAGAAATTTTTGTCGATCCGCCGCCGATATCCACAACAAGCACACCTTGCATACGATCTAATTTTAAACCAAGCCCCATAACTGCTGCAATCGGCTGATCAATAAGTACTGTTTTTCTCGCTCCTACAGCTACAGCCGCTTCAAGAAGAGCCCTGCGCTGTACCTTTGAAATCCCCACCGGCACGCACATCAGTAAACGCGGGTGGAAAAATATACCTTTCAGATAGGACTGGTTAATCAGAGCGTTCATCAGATATGCTGCACTGTTATAATCAATGATTGCGCTGGTTTTAAGCGGGCGTATAAGCTGGAGCCCCTTAGGAAGACGGCCTTCCATTTCTCCCGCGCGAACACCATAAGCGAATATCTTTTTAGTATTTTCATTCTTTGCCACTACAGCAGCTTCAGGAAACACAAGACCTTTATTTTTTACATAAATAACCGCATTGGATGTCCCTAAATCAATACCTATATCTTCCGCGCCAAAAGCACCTACCCAATCAAGCAAAAGGGAACGTTGAAGATATGTATTTTTACTTCTCTCCCGTTTAGTCTTCGGTGACACGGACAATGTCAGCTCCTAACCCCTGTAATTTCTCCACAAGACGATCATAGCCGCGATCGATATGGTGAAGTTCCCCAATCTCGGTCTGCCCATGCGCCGCCAAGCCGGCCAAAGTCAGCGCTGCTCCGGCGCGAAGATCTGTGGCTCTCACAAAAGCCCCCCGCAGAAACGGTACCCCTCTGATGCTGGCCGTACGGCCTTCTACCTGTATGGAAGCCCCCATACGCTGCAATTCACCTACATGCATAAATCTGTTTTCAAAAACAGTTTCCGTTACACGGCTTAAACCATCACCAATGGTCATCAGCGCCATAAATTGCGCCTGCAAATCCGTGGGAAACCCCGGATAAGGCAATGTCTTAATATCAGTGGAACGTATCTTACCATCACTAATGACCCGGACACTGTCAATATCTTTGACCACTTTTACTCCCGCCTCATTTAACTTCGCAAGCAGTGGTTTTAAATGTTCTGTAAGTACATTGGAAATCAATACATCACCACCGACCATTGCCGCTGCGATCATAAAGGTTCCCGCCTCAATACGGTCAGGAATAACCGTATGGTCTACGCCATACAGCTCTTTCACACCTTCAATGCGGATTACATTCGTACCTGCGCCTTTAATATTTGCACCCATTCCATTAAGAAATGTAACAAGATCAACAATTTCCGGTTCTTCTGCTGCATTTTCAATAATGGTGCGTCCCTTTGCTGTTACAGCTGCCATCAATATATTTTCCGTGGCACCTACACTGGGAAAATCCAGATAAATGGTATTTCCCTTTAATCCGCCGGGTGCCCATCCTTCCACATATCCGTTTCCTACATGAATTTCAGCTCCCATAGCCTCAAAAGCTTTTAGATGCAGGTCAATCGGGCGGCTTCCTATCATACAGCCACCGGGAAGGGCAATCCTCGCATGCCCCATCTTCGCAAGAAGGGGACCCATGACAAGGAAAGACGCCCTCATACGGCTCATCAGTTCATAAGAAGCTTCTGTTTTATTTACTTCAACCGCATCAAATGTAATACGCCCCTCTCCATGAGTTACTTTCACACCCAAAGATTCAAGGACGCTGCAAATCGTGGAAACATCATCCAAATGAGGGGCATCTACAATAGTCGCCGGTGTAACAGGAAGTAATGTCGCCACGATAATAGGCAAAATCGCATTTTTAGCACTGGATACACGCACAGTGCCGCGCAGAGAATGTCCTCCATGAATAATCAATTTTTCCAAAAAAATCACTCCATCATTTATAAAAAGCCATGGTTTACTTCGATTTTATTATTTCGATTTTATTATAAGGTAAAAATCATTCGTATCATAGCAAAATTCAAAAATCTTTTCAAGGAACCTGATAAATCGGCTTTCATCATAAAAGAAAAATAAAGGGCAGCCACCATACCGCCCTTTATCACTCCCTATTCTTCTGTACTTTTATGGTTTTCTGCCATCTTTTCTTCCAATTCAGTTGCCGCAATAGCACCCAGTATATCATGCCGTGTAATAATTCCTACAAGCCGGTTGGGCTTTTCGACAACCGGTACTGTTTTCAAATGTTCGTCAATCATAAGGTTCATGATTGTTTCCATATCTGTTTCCGGTGTCACACAGCAAACATCCTTTGTCATCAAATCCGCAGCTTGTGTCGCCAAAAGCTTTCTGAAAGATCTTTCATACCTGCCGAATCCGCAATAATAGATATTTGCACCTAAAATATCCAAATATGCCGGCACCTTAGGTTTCACTTTTTTATAAAGAAGATCACCTTCTGAAACAATTCCCAGCAACTCATTGTCGTCACCAACCACAGGAACAGCACTCACCGGGTGAGTAACAAATAATTTTACCAATTCATGAACAGTTACGTCAGGTGGAATGCTAAACACATACTTGGTCATAAAATCTTTCGCTTTGATTATTTTTTCCCCCATGATTATCCCTCCTGACATAATTTGAATTTGTATAGAAGAAAAACCTTCTTTTTATATCTTAAACAATTTTATCAAACTCCGCAAATAAACTTTAAATTTTTTTATAAATGGTATGGCTCATGATGATTAATTTTTACAGCACGATAAAGCTGTTCAAACAGTATCAATCTCGCCATCTGATGTGTAAAAGTCATCGGCCCCATTGATAACTTAAGATCAGCACGCGCTTGGATATTTTTTCCATTACCATAGGGACCACCAATTATGAAATAAAAATGGCTCGTACCCATGATGGTCTTTTGCGCGATCCATGCGGCCAATTCTTCAGAAGAAACTTTCTTACCATTCATGTCCAGCAGCACCACACAACCTGAGTCTTGAATTGATCTCAGAAGCTTTTCTCCCTCTTTTTCCAGCACCTTTCCTTTTATAGCCGCAGAAGGATTTTCCGGCATCTTTTCTTCATCACTCTCTAAAACATCCACTTTTACCACGGGCTTCAGACGTTTAGAGTATTCTTCAATACCCTCCCGCATCCATTTCTCTTTTATCTTTCCAATAGCCCGGATCGAGAATCTCATTACTGATCACTTTCAGATACCGATGACAAAAGAATTTCCGTTGTTTCGCTTCTGCCATTATGTTCATACACCAGGGAAATCTTGTCTCCAGGTCTATGAGCATCAATAATTTCCCTCATTTCTTTTACGGTATTGACCGTTTTGCCATCAATAGATAAAATATAATCCCCTATATGGACATCAGTCAAACTCAGAGGACTGTTCTTCGCCACTTTCATGACAAGAACTCCCGAGTCATGATCCCATTGATATCCATAGCGGGCTGCAATATCCTTATCCGCCGCATAAACTCCCAAATATGCTCTGACCACCTTGCCATTGGCAATAAGCTGTTCAATAATTCCCTTCGCCTGATTAATAGGAATGGAAAACCCCATTCCCTCAATGCCTTCCTTGGATATTTTCGCACTGTTAATTCCTACGACTTTCCCATCTGCCGTCACAAGAGCACCACCGGAATTTCCCGGATTGATGGCCGCATCAGTCTGAATTAATTTAAAACGCTGATCAATATCGTCAAGCGACCTGTTTAATGCACTGATAACACCAACCGTAACTGTCCCTTGAAATTCAAGACCGAGGGGATTCCCTATAGCAATCGCAGTTTCCCCTATCTGAAGTGCGTCAGAATCACCAAGGACCGCCACAGGCAAGCTATCGCTGCTATCAATTTTTACCACCGCCAAATCAGTAGACGCATCGGTTCCCACTACTTTGCCGGGGACAGTCTGTCCATTGGAAAGAGAAACATTAACTTCTTTGCTGCCTGACACGACATGATTATTCGTAACAATATATCCCTTCTTATCAAAAATAACACCGGAACCGACACTCTGCCCCACCGCCACACGGCGGTTAAAAATATCTTTATCATAAACCCGCGTCGTGATCCCAACGACAGCCGGACCAACTTCTTTGACCGCCTGTACAACAGCCGTATTTCTGATTGCCGGCAGCTCCTCCACTTTTTTCTGTTCTGTCTGTGGAAAGGAATAAGAAGATTCCGCTTTGTTTCCCTGCTTGTTTCCCGGAATAATATCACCGAAGAAACATCCCCCTATGAAACTGGTAATCAAAAGAACCACTGCCGCGGCCGCCAGTTTTTTCCGCCCTGAAGAGAACTTATCCGTCTGCAATTCTATATTTTTCCCCTGTTCTTTTAATTGTCTGTCCAGTTCTTCTCTGTCCATATTTATGACCTCACAATATTCAAAAAATATTTTACATTGTTTTTCATTATATCATAAATGGTTTTCCCCGTTCCAAAAGCACAAAAAAGAGAATCCCCCGAAAAGGACTCCCTTTTATCTTATTTTGCAAAATCGATAGCCCGTGTTTCTCGAATAATAACTACCTTCGCCTGCCCCGGATACTGCAGCTCCTTCTCAATTTGCTGGGCAATATCATGAGAAAGAATCACAGCCTGGTCTTCATTAACCTTTTCAGGCTTTACAATGACTCTGATTTCACGGCCTGCCTGGATAGCATAACAACTGGATACCCCCGGATATGAACGGGCAATATCTTCCAATTTCGTCAGTCTCTTGATATAATTTTCAAGCGTCTCCCTCCTGGCACCCGGTCTAGCCGCAGAAACAGCATCAGCCGCCGCTACAAGAACCGCCTCTACGCATACGGCTTCCGTGTCGCCATGATGTGATGCAATAGCATTGATGACCTGCATCGGTTCATGGTATTTCTGCGCCAGTTCCACGCCAAGTTCCACATGGGTGCCTTCCTGTTCACGATCTACCGCTTTACCAATATCATGGAGCAAGCCAGCCCGTTTTGCCATATCCGCGTCTGCACCGACTTCCGCCGCAAGAATACCTGCAAAGTAGGAAGTATCGATACAGTGCTGGAGAACGTTTTGTCCATAACTCGTTCTATATTTCAAACGCCCCAGTATCTTAATCAGATCAGGATGCATGCCGCTAATTCCACACTGGAGTACCGCTTCTTCACCGGCCTCACGAATCGCTTTATCCACTTCTTTCTTTGTCTTTGCCACAACTTCCTCAATTCTTGCAGGATGGATTCGTCCATCTTTCACAAGACTTTCCAGGGACAATCTGGCAATTTCACGGCGAATCGGATCGAAACAGGACAGAATAACCGCTTCAGGTGTATCATCAATAATCAAATCAACACCGGTCAATGTTTCAATTGCGCGTATATTCCGCCCTTCACGTCCGATAATACGGCCCTTCATTTCTTCATTCGGCAGGGAAACTACCGAAACCGTTGTTTCAGAAACTGTATCAGCAGCGTTTCTTTGAATAGCAGCTGCTATGATTTCACGCGCTTTGTTATCAGAAGTCAGCTTGATTTCTTCTTCTGCCGCCCTGATACGGACCGCCTTTTCATGTGCCAACTCATCATTAACGCGGGCAAGAATCATTTCCTTCGCCTGATCACGGGTAAGATGTGAAATTTCTTCCAGCTTCGTCTGCTGCATAACACATAAATTATCCACTTTTTCTTTCTGTGCCTTCAGCTGGGTTTCCTTCTTTGCCAACACACTTTCCCGCTGTTCCAGATTACTGCTTCTTGCGTCCAGATTACTTTCCTTCTGAACCAGACGCTGCTCATAACGCTGCAACTCATCGCGGCGCCCCTTATGCTCCTGTTCCACCTCTTCACGGAGTTTATGAAGTTCTTCTCTGGTTTGTACAATCGTTTCTTTTTTCAGCGTCTCCGCTTCACGCAAAGCATTTTCTCTTTCTTTTTCTGCCGACGCAACAAGCTGTGCAGCTTTTTCTTCAGCAGAACCGATCCTTGCTTCGGCAATACGTCTGCGGAGTAAGTATCCTATACCAGCACCAATTACAGCTGCAATAATCCCTGCTATGATAACGTACAATAAGATTTCATCTTTCTCCAATTTTTTCACCTCTTTTCTTTATATATTTTAGTTTCAATTGGAAATAAACACTAAAAAAGTACAATCTTTCGATTGACTAATTCAATTTTAGAATCTTTGCAATTTATTGTCAAGATGGAAAACTCCCAAAAATCCGATAAACACGAATATTCCAAAACTATATTTTCGGTTTATCCTCAATAAATTGCAGACAAGCCGCTCGCTTATACCCAAAATTTCCGCTTTCCCTTTTTCATGAATGACTCCTGCCTCCACCGGTCATCGACCAGATAAGAAGGGCACCAAAAGCAACCCACGACATAGAATGAGTGAGTATGCCCAAGTCTGTCAGAATATTAATTATCGTAAGCCCTGCCATAAAAAGTATATTAGACCGGAAGTCTGAAAATCGATCACGCCGAAGTATAAACCAAGAAGCCGCTAAAATCAGCAGGTTCACAGCAATAACCGCTTCGAAATAAAATAAGAGTGGTACCATCTGTAAGATAAAACTTCCTGCAAACATGAGCAGCATAATATAAATCCATGTATAAGTCATTTTACTTCTCCCACATAAACATCGCCCTCCGCCTTCGGTATCCATAAGGGAATATCGGGAAATCGCCAGCGGAATTCGTAAGACGGCGACCAACGGATTCCAAATGCATGCATTGGTACCAATGCTGTACTCACATCGAATTTCTCCAAAAATGCTTTGACTCCCCATTCTCTTGCCACCGCCTGTCGGGCATCCACCGGGAAAAACACGATATTCATGGATACCCGGGGAATCCGTTCCAATTCTTTAAAATACTCATCGCGTGCTGCCAGATTATCAGAATCTCCTTCCCCGGCCCAGTGCCACCAGTTCAAATCACCTGCGTGGAAAACAGAAGCTTTCGGATGGTTAATTAAAAATGATCCCCCCGCATCAGTGGATCCGAACATCTTGATTCGAAAATATTTTGTCACCATAAAATCTCCCACTTCCATGCAGTGGAGCATCTCATGATTTCTAAGCGTCAGTGTGCAGTCACGATGGATGAAATATCCTTCTGCCCGGCTTTCGAACCGATTAATCTCAGGATTAAAGTGATCCGCATGAAAATGACTCACAAAAAAATACAGCGGTTTTGATGAGACCTCACAAAGGTCATCCAACTTTCCTTCAGGATCCATGTAGTAATCAAAAACAAGAATACAGTCTTCCAGCTCACAGATGAACCCGCTATGGTGAAGATAGGTAATTTTAAATGTCCCCAAGACAACCTCCACAAAACAGAACTTATGTTTTCTATCGAAATATTTTTATAACAGTATAGATTTTTACTTGGATGTATAATTTCTTCTGACATCATATAATAAATTATAGCATAAGCTAATCTTGAAAAATAAAAGAAAATG
>OASV01000521.1_pt1 | contig 9972 bp, 9 predicted proteins | sample 1494921 | NCBI WGS metagenome assembly OASV01 (sample SAMEA2579918, study PRJEB22360) | human gut metagenome
TTTGATATATCCATGAATTGAGCCATCAGGTCATCACTCAGTCCGGATTTTTTCATTTCATCCACATAGACTGCATCCAAATCATCCAGCTCCTTGAAACCATTTGTTTCTCCTTCATCATTGGTATTCAGCTTTGTACGCAATGCCATGATCTTCACCTCACTCAGAACTGTGGTTATAGTTTACACCTTTCCGTCACATTTGAAAAGAGGAGATGCTATATTTTTCTGCTGTTTTTCATTTTATACATCTGCACATCCGCCTCATGGAATACATCCTGCAGCGATGCACACTGTACAGGATCATACAGCGCATACCCAACCGATAGGGAAATCGGTATGTCACAGTCCTTAGGCACGGTTTCCTCATAGGTCAGAATACGTTCACCCAAAGACTTCATCTTCTTATCATCCGCATCGGGTACCAAAACGACAAACTCATCGCCGCCGAAGCGATATACCGGACAGGTACTGGCACATTTTCCAATCACCGTTGCCGCCTTCCTTATATATTCATCCCCGATCTGATGCCCCTGTTCATCATTGATTTTCTTTAATCCGTTCAAATCCGCAATCAGTATCCCCAGCACCTCATCCTGTTTGTTCTGGATATCGAGTTCAAATGCATTTCGATTTTTCAGACCTGTCAAAAAATCTGTATTCGCCATATCCTTATACATGGGATTGCTGATACGCTTAAACAAACGAACAGCGATGAATACGGCGAGCAGACAGGCAATTGCCGCAATGATCGGTGTACCGATGCGAATTATCTGAAAAGCACGGTACTGATGGGTGGCATCAAATTCAATTCCCAGCACACCCACGACCTCATTGCCCTTATGAATCGGGAAATAAGAGATAAAGATAGGACCCCATTCCGTATTTTTTATCTGATTCGGCAAAATAATTTTATCATGTAAAGCAGCCGTTAGCTCCGGGATGATTTCCTCTTCGATTTTATCTCCGGGATTACGAAAATCAGAGCTGTCATACGGCAGACCATCCACCAGATATACATACTCCCCCTGTATATTTTTTTCTGCAGTATATAGATAACGTACATTCGTGCTGGCTTTTACTTCTTCCAGTTTCTCCTTCATACGTATATAGGCAGGATTATCTCTCGTCAATGCCTCTGTATTTTGAAATGTGGTCTTATCCACATAATCATCCACATACTGATAGATGCTGTGAGAGCGCTCCTTGAGACTGTTGATCATATCCTCATGTGTGATAAAGTAGTTAAAAAAATACACACAGATCAAAGCTGTTGTCACAAGAACAGCTGTCACAATGGATACCTGTACATCTACTCTGCTGATTCGCCGTTTTCTATCCATAGTTCTCTCCCCAAATTTGTTATATCAATTATAGCATGCACATGGAAAGGAAAACAACGAGGAAACAGAAAACATTACAATTATTCTGCCGATATCAGTAGCTTCCATCTCAGAGGCGATATTTGTAATTGTTTTCGTCATTCTTTCACACCATATCCGGAAGTGCGTTCAGCTTTAACTTCCTTCGCATGAATGCATAAAAAAGACCACCGTAGTGATCTTTTGTTTATACTTTTCGTCTAAGAATTAAGCTAATTCAGAGAAGAATTTGATTGTTCTAACCATCTGGCTAGTGTAAGAGTTTTCGTTGTCATACCAAGATACAACCTGTACCTGAGTATTTCCGTCTTCCATTTCCATAGCCATTGTCTGAGTTGCATCAAACAGTGATCCGTAACGCATACCGATAACATCGCTTGAAACGATTTCGTCAGTAGTGTATCCGAAAGATTCATTTGAAGCAGCCTTCATAGCAGCGTTGATTTCGTCAACAGTTACTTTCCCCTTAACAACAGCAACTAAGATTGTAGTTGATCCTGTAGGAGTAGGTACACGCTGAGCGGAACCGATCAGTTTACCTTTCAGTTCAGGGATAACCAGACCGATAGCCTTAGCAGCACCAGTAGAGTTAGGAACGATGTTTACTGCAGCAGCACGGGAACGACGCAGGTCACCTTTTCTCTGAGGTCCGTCCAGTGTCATCTGATCACCTGTGTAAGCGTGGATTGTTGACATGATACCGCTCTGGATAGGAGCTAAATCATTCAGTGCTTTCGCCATAGGAGCTAAGCAGTTTGTAGTACAAGAAGCAGCAGAGATTACTGTGTCTTCCGATTTCAATACATCGTGGTTTGTGTTGAATACAACGGTAGGCAGATCGTTTCCTGCAGGTGCAGAGATAACAACCTTACGAGCACCAGCTTCGATGTGTGCAGAAGCTTTGTCTTTTGAAGTGTAGAATCCTGTACATTCCAGAACAACATCTACACCTAATTTTCCCCAAGGCAGGTTTTTAGCATCAGCCTCAGCATAAATTGTGATTTCCTTTCCATCAACTGTGATAGAGTTTTCACCAGCAACTACTGTATCAGCTTTAGCGTATGTACCCTGTGTAGAGTCGTATTTTAATAAGTGAGCCAGCATTTTTGGAGAAGTCAGGTCGTTGATTGCAACTACTTCGTAACCTTCAGCCCCAAACATCTGTCTGAATGCAAGACGCCCAATACGTCCAAATCCATTAATAGCAACTTTTACTGTCATCTTCAAAGTCCTCCTTTTAACACTCTTATTATACGTATTTCATAGGTAAATGTCAATTGAGAATCTTTTCACTCAGCCTTCCTTCCGTTTTGGACGGCATCCGGCAAAAATTGCGATTTTCACCCTTAAAAAGGGCTTTTTTCAGTATAACAAAGCGTCATAATTTGTAAACGATTACATCAATTCACTGCTGACATACGGTATTAAAACGCCTCTTTCGAGCATACTGTGTATAGAGACGGGAGTGATAGTATGGTCTTTGTACCGACAATTATAGAAAGAAACGCAAGCAGTGAACGGGTGTATGATCTGTACTCCTGCCTGCTGAAGGAAAGAATCATCATACTGACGGGAGAGATTGACGATGCCATGTCCAGCTCCATTTGCGCACAGCTGCTGTATCTGTCCAGCATTAGCAGTGAGCCGATTCAAATGTATATCAATTCTCCCGGCGGCAGTGTCAGTGCTGGACTGGCTATTTATGATATAATGAAATATATCCGCTGTGATGTCAGTACGATCTGTATGGGAATTTGCGCAAGTATGGCTGCTGTGCTGCTGAGTGCGGGAACACAAGGAAAGCGAAGCGCATTATCAAACAGTGAAATCATGATTCATCAGCCTATGGGCGGTATGCAGGGACAGGCCAAGGATATGGAGATCGCTGCACTGCATATTCAGAAGCTGAAGGAGCGGCTGTACAGCATTCTCAGTGAGAATACCCGGCAAAGCAATGAAACACTACGCCGGGATTGTGATAGAGATTACTATATGGATGCGAAGGAAGCACTCTCCTATGGCTTGATTGATGCCATCATCTAATGCAGAAAATTCTGCCCTTTCCTTATATGTTATGGTAAAATAATCGTATAAAGGAAGTGATACTATGGAACGTAAAGCAAAGAAGGTATGTGAATCTGAAGCAGAGCAGGTTCAGCTTGTCACGGCCAACCATCTGAATGGCAGCGGTCGTCTGTTTGGCGGACAGCTTGCCGAATGGATTGATGTTCTTGCGGGTGTGGTTGCCAGAAGGCACTGCAACAGCAATATTACAACCGCATCCATTGACAGCCTGAATTTCAAGGAAGCAGTACATCTGAATGAGCTGATGGTGCTTCATGGCAAGGTGACCTATGTGGGAAATACCTCAATGGAAATCCGCGTGGACAGCTATGTGGAAAACAGGGACGGTGTCCGCCGCCTTGTCAATACTGCATATCTGACAGAGGTCGCTTTGGATGATGAAGACCGCCCGACCACTGTACCGGGGCTGATTTGTGATAGCGAAGAGGAAAAACAGGAGTATCAGGCAGGCATTCGTCGAAGAGAAATCCGCCTGCAGCTGCAAAATATCGCAAAGGGCAAGGATTAGTATCATAAAAATACTGCACTTACAGACCCTTCACATCATGATAGGGAAAGTATAAGACTTATCCAAGCATGTATACCAGCATGCAGGAGATAAGTCTTTTATTGCCTCATATAAATTCACAGCTGTATTGTCCTTCAAACATATAGAAAACACTGAGTCTTATAACGCCGACTCAGTGTTTTTTTCATACATAGGATTTTCACGCAAAACCAACTGCTTTCTTTTGGTAGCTAACACGTAGCTATCATCATTTCAGGGTAGATATGGCCCGCCGCAGCTGTGCAACATCCTTATGCGTATAGATTTTTTCTGTCGTGGTATAGGAGCTGTGCCCGATCAGCTTTTTGATGCAGGTACTGTTTGCGCCGTAATTACTCAATCTTGTCGCAAACGTATGACGGCAGTCATGTGGCAGATGCTCCATTTCCAGCATATCCATTATTTTATCAAAATACTGATTGCGGTACATATGATAATTAAATTTTTTACGTGTATCCGCATCACTGATCAAATATTCATGACCCTGCAGATAGTAATCCATCACGTATTTTTGAATTTTTTCATGCACCGGAACGAGCCTGTTTTTACCAGCTTCTGTTTTACTTCCCCCGCGTATGGTCATATTCTGCACATCTACATCTTCTCTGCGAATGTTAAAAAGCTCTCCTACGCGAAAGCCGGTGTAGATCATAATAAGAATCGTATCTACAAACGGAATATTTTCATGATCAAACAGCTTTTCAATTTCCCATTCAGTAAATGGCTTGTGAATTTCGGGGTGATCCTCTTTCCTATTGATAATCACGTATTTTGCGTAGTTTTTCTGAATAATATCGTTTTGCACAGCATATTCACATACCAGCATCATCAAAGAGCGCAGCTTGAGATCACTGGACAGCGACAATGTGCTTTCATCCATGATTCGCTGGAAATGCATTGCCCTGAGATCACTCATGCGGACATTCCATATACTGGAACAGCGTGCATAGGCTGCCTTATAACCATTTATCGCCGTTTGTGATATATTCCGATATTTGGTGGATGACCATTCCATATAAACATTTTCAAACGTTATCGTACCCAGCTTTTCAATTTCCGCATACAAAGCAGGATTTTTATTATAATTCCATAACGAAAACTCCGCCATTTCCTCTGTCTCATAATATCCGATGATTTTACGCTTCTGATGCCGCATGCCATCCTTTCGTTTATAGGATACGGTCACACATGCAACCCATGGCTTTCTTCTATTTCCCTGCAGCTTGTATACACTGCCCATCCCGTTTGCCTTTTTTATACCTACTGATTTCCCTTTCATCCTTACACCTTCCAACTGCCTGTCCTCATATAAACCATACAATGTCAAGGATGGAATTGCAATCATGAAATGATTGGTTGCGAACACGTAGCTAACATACGGCATTCTGCTATTAATCGCATACCTCCTTTTTATATAGCGCTTATTCTTACCAATATGCCGTATTCCGTGAATTATCAAATAACAATTTGCTTACAATTATCTTTAATAATCTGAAAGGAGAAACAACATGGATGTAAATATTATTCAGGCTTTACTGGTATTCGTTGTTGCCTTCATTATGGGTATTGGCCAGTTTAGTTTCTTGGAATCATTGTATCAGCCAATCGTATTGTGTCCGATTATCGGCGCAATACTTGGAAACTTCCAGCTTGGTGTCGTAGTTGGTGGTGCTTATCAGCTGATTCAGATCGGTAGTATGCCAATCGGTGGAGCGCAGCCGCCTAACGCAATTCTGGGTGGTATCATGGCGACTGTATTCGCAGTTTCTATGAACATGGAGGCAACTGCAGAAGGTGTCGGAGCTGCTATGGGTCTTGCAATTCCATTCGCAGTATTTGGACAGTACGCAGTTACATTAACATTCACTATTATGTCCGGTATGATGGCAAAAGCTGATGCTTGTGCTGAAAACGCTGATGTAAAGGGAATCCGTAACATCAACTTCATCGAAATGGGTATCTTGGGCTGCCTGTTCGGTGCACTGGCTGTAGCCGGTTTATACGGTGGTTCTAAATTAGGTATCACATTAAAGGATCTGTCCTTCCAGTTCTCTTGGGTAATGGCTGGATTAGACGCTGCCGGTGGTGCTATGAAATTTGTCGGATTCGCTATCCTGATGAAGGTTATGATGTCCGGCGAAATGTGGGGATTCCTGTTCGCAGGTTTCGTTATGGCTAACATCTGTATGGGTATCGAATCTGTTAGCAGCGCAACACTACTGCTGTGTGCATTCGTAGGTCTGGCTATTGCATTATATGACTACCAGATCAACACAAAAATCAAAAACAGTGCAGGTTCAAATGTAGGAGGTGTTTCTGATGGCATATAATATTCCTGAAAGATATAGTGACTTAACTCCGGCACCTCAGCTGGATAAAAAGACATTAAACAAAATGGTATGGATGTCATGCTTCCTGCAGGCTTCTTTCAACTATGAAAGAATGCAGGCCTGCGGATGGCTGTGGGGAATTCTCCCAGGTCTGAAAAAGATTCATACAAACAAAGAGGATTTAAAGGCTTCCATGGCACATAACCTGGACTTCCTGAATACGCACCCGTTCCTGGTAACCTTCGTTATGGGTATCGTATTATCTCTGGAACAGAACAAGGCTGAAACAGCTACAATTCGTTCCGTACGTATTTCCGCTGCCGGCCCTCTGGGTGGTATCGGTGATGCGCTGTTCTGGTTGACATTGGTTCCAATTACAGCAGGTATTACGGCTAACATGGCATTAAATGACAAGAGCATCATTGGCGCAATCCTGTTCCTGTTGATCTTCAACGCTGTACAGTTTGCGATTCGTTATTTCCTGATGCACTGGTCCTACAACCTTGGTACAAAGGCTGTAACTATGCTGACAAGCAACGCTAAGGAATTCACCCGTGCTGCTAGTATTCTTGGTATCTTTACAGTAGGTGCATTGATTGCCAATTATGGTTCAACTTCACTTCGTATCGCTATTGCAGATCCTGCTATCAATGTTCAGAATCTGTTGAATGGTATCCTGCCGAAGCTGTTACCGCTGGTTATCACAATCGGTCTGTTCTTCTTAATCAAAAAGGGTTGGACACCGATCAAATGTATCCTTCTGATTCTGGTAGCTGGTATTGTGGGATGCGCATTTGGAATCTTTGCCGGTGACTCTAAGGCAATTGATGAAAACGGTGCTTCTATCAATGGTGGATATAATCCACTTGTTTCCTGGTATGACTATCCAGAACCTGCAGCTGCAGAGAAAACAGGTCAGCAGGCATACGATGCAATTCAGGGCGTTGTTGATCAGTTGAATAAGGCTGGTGTCAACGTAACAATGCCTGAATAAGGTTTACGATTATCTAAAACTCTCTCATCCTACTTAAGATACATGAATGTGTATCGAAAGAAAAAGATCATAGCACTTCGGTCTATGGTCTTTTTCTAAATCAAATGAACGAGGTGATTTAATGGACGGTATGGCAATCGTTATAGCAGTTGGTTTTATCGTATGCTTTCTGGCATATCAAATGATAAAAAACCATGTATTATCCAAAGTCAGTAAGGCAATGCAAAATCAGAATTATGATCTGGTCCTGCAGCTTTCAGAAAAGTCATTCTATAAACGCTTTATGGGAAGCTTTGTCTGTGATCTTTATATTTTGCGTGCACTCTTAAATAAAGGTGATAATACCGGTTTTAAAAAATATCTTATGGAAACGCTGGAGAAGCCGTATACTCTGGAAAAGCGTAAGGAAGTATTGGATATTTATTTTTATCATTTTTTATTCCATGAAGATAAGGAATGGGCGTTCAGGCTATTGGAGAAAATCAGGGAAACAAATGATCCACAGTATATAACATACAATGAAGAAGCATATTCTGTTATGATTGAACATAATACAGATCTGCTGGATTCCATGATAGAAGGAATAGAAAATAAGAAGTATTCGGGTCTAGGACTGGGAATTGCTGTCTTTATGGTAGGAATGCAATACCTGCTTCTTCAGGATAAGGATAATGCAAGAACATATTTCTATAACAGTTTGAGCTGCTTTAACAAAAAATCCTTTTACTATGCAAAAGCAAAGGCGTATGTTGACCGGTTGACGGAAGAACTTGGTGCTGATGATCTAGATTATTGATGCTTTTACTTTTCAACAGCATGAGTCTATTCACGGTTTTTACTGTATTCTTTATAGAGGCACCTTAGAATAGTAAAATTAGGAAGTACGCTTTGTAAATAAAAAGAAGAAATCGGTAAAGGTTAACACGAAACCTCAGATTTCCTCTTTTTTTATTTACGATAGTAATCAACAAATCATTGCATATTTCAATAATCCAGATCAGCTGCATTCATATCCTTACTCAGCTTATCCACCCAGGCCTGTGCATGCGCAGCATAGATCGACTTCGCATGGAAACAGCTCAGACTATTGTAAAAGAAAATACGCGCATTTTCCATATCGTTTAAATAATAATACTGCAAGGCTGCCAGATATAAAGTTATTCCCAAGGCAAATCCATGATATTTTTTATCATCAATACCCTGAATCATATCCTCCAGTAAGTCTGTATGCTTTAGAATCATCACCTTGTAAGCATTTGTATTATATTCAATATAGGCTGCATCATTGGTTTCTCTAATCCGGTCCAGCAGTATTTCAGCGTACTCTGCATCGTCTTTAAATAAGAACTGATAATAGTAAATGTCCAGAATATCTTTTCTTTTCTCCAGTGTATATGGCTTATCCAGTACGAGGTTCAGCTGTTCCTTTAATTCTTCAATCTGCCCGGTTTTGAAAAGAACGCGCAGCATATATAAATCACATACATAAGGAGATAAAATTCGCTGATTCAAAGACTTATCGGTAATCCTGTTGATTGCCTCCTTATCATTTGCTGTCAAAGCCCTGTTCAAGCTATTCAGCAGTCTGTTTTTTGTTATCTGATAGGCCAGGATAAGGATACCGCCGATCATAATAATGACTAATAAAATAGGGTTCATAAAATACCTCATTCCTTCATTGAAAACGGTACAAGAATATATATCATAATTGAAACGGAGTACAGACACTGTAATTCAGCGTGCAATATTTAGAAAAAAGGTTTCCGAAGAAACCTTTTCCACGTATGAACTGTACGTTAAAGTAGAGAGAGCTTTTTACTATTTATCTATAATAGCGAAATACTATTATTTCTGTTCGTAACCAGAACCGCCGTAGCCTAAGTCACCGATAGCTTTAGCTGTACCATCAATCTTAATACCCAGATCCTGCAGCTGCTTAACGATTTCCTGAGTTGCATGTTTCTGCTCGATAGCAGATGGTTCTTTTTCACCGCCATCGTAAGTGTACCATTCAACCAATGGGTTGTATCCACCTGCGATTGTGTTTCCATCGTTATCCATAGCTTTGGAATCACCAGCCCAGATACCGAATGCACATCCAACGATACCTGTAACCAGAATCAGAAGGATACATTTAACAGGTGTCCAGCCTTTTTTGATCAGTGTATAGATACCAAGCGTAATCAGTAATGGAATCAGCTTTGGCAGAATTCCATCAATCAGACTCTGAATGTTGATTGTAGGAGAACCAACAGTAATACGCAGAGAAGTAGCACCGTAGTTGGCAATCAGACCACCAACAACGAAGATACCCAGAATAGATGCAGCACGAGTGAATTCCTTAGCATTGCTTGTCAGCATGGTTACAGCCTTTGTACCAAGGTTGTAGGACCAGTGCATCAGCCACCAACGAACAACAAACTGTACAGCATTGAAGATAATCAGGAACAATACAGCACCCAGAATGTTACCTTCCATTGCGATATTTGCAGTCAGACCTGCAGTAATCGGAACCAATGTCAACCAGAACAGTGCATCACCGATACCACCCAGAGGGCCGGCAGCGGAAATACGTACGGAACGAATGGTCTGTGTTTCCGTTTTGTTCTGTTCCAGAGATAATACGATACCCATA